>ERZ772974.536-NODE-536-length-27748-cov-3.026072_pt1 | contig 27748 bp, 26 predicted proteins | sample MGYA00580671_ERZ772974 | MGnify/ENA primary metagenome ERZ772974 (study PRJEB29015, sample SAMEA2738065) | human oral metagenome | biome: human oral; feature: human-associated habitat; material: saliva | place: China | collected 2218 ... | reverse complement strand
AGCGCATCACCTTGCCAAGGTGAGGGTCGCGAGTTCGAGTCTCGTCATCCGCTCTGGTAGCTCTGCCATCGCGCGTGGTGGAGCTTTTTGCATGTCCGCAGGCCTAATAGACACCACGATGATGCACTAGCAAAAAGCCCTGCGCGGCAATGATGGTAAGATATCCCCTGCCAATTCTGGGCATACTGCTTCAGATTTTATGCTCCTGTGATCCCTAGCATACGTAGATAGGTAATACGGTGAACTCTACCCTCAACACCCGATTGCGCACATTGTGGGTGAGCCCCGAACCTGCGGCTACCGAACCTTTTCCGTCTCGTGTACGAACTACTGCGTGGGATCGCATTGGTAATTCAATTCTGTGGCCTTTAGCAATGATTCTGGTCGCACACAGACTAATCATTTTGTCAATTAACGGTGATGTCACTGACGATTTCTCTACCGTGTACTATGCGTTGCGCAGGTTCATTGAGGGTGTCCCTGTCTACAACGAAAATTATCACCACGTAGACCCGCACTACCTCTACTCCCCTGGTGCCACACTATTACTATCACCTCTAGGGTTTTTAGGACATTTTGGCCTGGCACGGCTGGGATTCATTGGCGTTAATGCACTCGCCATCATCCTCGCTGTTGGACTGCTGACGCGCATGTTTGGTTTTTCGCTGCGGTCGTTTGTCTGGCCGCTGTCGATTTCTCTCGCTTTTCTTACCGAGTCGGTACGCAGCACCCTGATTTTCTCCAACATCAACGGCATTCTGCTACTTGCATTATGCGGGTATTTTTTCCTTCTACTACGCGACAAGCAGTGGTGGGCTGGCGTGGTTATCGGCGTGGCTATTCTGATTAAGCCGCTCTTCCTCCCCTTGTTGTTCTTGCCTTTAGTGAAGCTACAGTGGCGAGCCATCGCGGTGGGCCTTGTTGTGCCTGTACTGTTTAATCTCGCAGCTCTGCCGCTGATTAAAGATGTCAACGACTATTCGGAGCGGCTTCTCCCCTACCTGGGCCAGACTCGTGACTACTTTAATAGTTCGCTTCCTGGCATCGCTTTGTACTACGGAATGCCTACCGCACTGAAGCTTATGCTTTTTGCCGTGTTCGCAACTGCGGTAGCCGTTGGCGTAATAATGCTGCTTCGGTGGCGCTATAGTGATCCGCTGTTCTGGATGACTACTACCTCAACATTGCTGCTTAGTGGCGTGTTTTTCCTGTCTTCCCTGGGGCAGATGTACTACTCAATGATGTTTTTCCCCATGATGTTCACCGTTGTACTGCGCAAATCAGTGCTGCATTCCTGGGTGGCATGGGTGGCTGTGTATTGTTTCTTCTCCCCCGATTCGTGGGTGTCGCACCGCTGGTATGCGATCAGCCGGTGGACAGCCTTTACGCTACCGACAGTCGGCTGGGGTTTGCTTATCCTGGTCATTGCCACGGCTGCGGCGACCTGGTGGTGGAATGAACGCCGGAGCGAAGGGTAAACGGGAATAGTTGCGGCGTCGATACGCGTTGTGTAGTGCACAAGCTCCCATGCGATAGAAAGGCCCGGTGCCGTGACTGATTTTAAACTTCTCACTGATGATGAGTGGCGCAAACGCCTCACCAACATGGAATTTCATGTTTTAAGGGAGGCGGGTACAGAACCACCGTTTGTCGGCGAATACACTGACACCACGGCAAGCGGCGTGTACTCGTGCCGCGCATGCGGAGAAGAATTGTTTCGGTCCACTGAAAAGTTCAGCTCACACTGCGGCTGGCCATCCTTTTTCTCACCATTGGCCCAAGACCGCATCATCCAGCGTGCGGACAATTCCCACGGAATGCGTCGCACCGAGGTGCTGTGCGCCAACTGCGGTTCCCACCTCGGGCATGTTTTTGAAGGTGAGGGATACGACACCCCCACCGACCTGCGCTACTGCATCAACTCCATCTCGCTGACCTTCGAGGAAGGCCAACAACAGTAGGTGATACAGCTAGGGCAGCACTTCGATGATCTCGCTGACGTCCGCTACTCGACGCCCAGTGAAAAACGGCGTTTCCTCACGCACATGCAGGCGAGCCTCGGTGTAGCGCATCTTGTGCATCAGGTCAACGATTCTGCCTAGATCCGGCCCTTCAAAAGCGAGGATCCACTCGTAATCCCCCAGCGAAAATGATGGGACCGTGTTGGCGCGAACATCAGGAAAATCTCGCCCTGAACGCCCATGTTCAGCAAGGATGCGGCGACGGTCCTTATCGTCCATGAGGTACCAATCATAGGACCGAACAAAGGGGTACACGGTGATCCACGCACCCGGGTCTTCCCCCATGATGAAGGATGGAAGGTGGGATTTGTTGAATTCGGCGGGGCGGTGCACAGCCGTACCTGTCCAGAAAACCTCTGAGACTTGCCCGAGCACTGTCGTACGGCGGAAGTCGTTGTACGCCTTCTGGATATCCTCGATGTTCTCGGCATGCCACCAGATCATGTAGTCCGCTTCTGCGCGGATACTGGAAATATCGTATATTCCGCGCACTATAACGGTTCCTGCGGACTCTAGTTGGGCAAAAAAGTCCTGGGTTTGAGAGATAATGTCGGCACGTTCGACGCCCAATCCACCTGGAATGATGCGGAATACAGCCCACTGTGTGTAACGCTGCACACTGTTGAGAGCAGCATAATCCAGACGACGTGATTCGGTCATTCGGGACATCCTTTCGATGATGCACATAGATTATTCAGACATTGTAGGGATACTGCGGCACATGCTGTGGGTGGGTTACTCAATCCCACTACACGGCAGGTCCGTATCCATCATAAGTATGATTCCAAAAACTCTCCCCTCAAACCCCCTTTTTTCGGCGCGCCTCCCGCTGTGGCTTCAGTTGTGGGATAGCTTTGTGCGTGTGACCGACTCTGAAGCTACAGTGCATGCCTCCGCAGCCGCCGACGCAGCTCCGCAGTTCTTTGCCGACGCTGTGGAATCCCTCTACCAGGCACAGCTTCGGCCCGAGATCTCAGTGGGTACAATTCGCCCGCCGCAGCGCTTGGCACCGTACAGCCACGCCATTGGTTTGGAAGTCATGCACCCTGAAACCGATATTGTTACGCCTGATTCCGAAGGCGATGCTTTTGGGCGTTTGATTATCCTCCATGATCCGCAAGGCGAAGAAACCTGGAACGGGCAGCTCCGCCTCGTCGCCTATATTCAGGCTGACATGGACGATGCCGTTGCAGGCGACCCGCTTCTCCCCGATGTTGCGTGGGAATGGCTGCGTGAAGGACTTGGGGACTCCACTGCGACGTTTACCAACCTAGGTGGCACCGTCACGTCAACCACATCAGTACGTTTCGGTGACATTGGTGGCCCACCTCGCGCCTACCAACTAGAGTTGCGAGCATCATGGACAGCTGAAGACAATAACCTCGCTCCGCATGTGGCGGCTTTTGCCACCGTGCTGGCAAGCGTTGCAGGACTTCCCCCAGAGGGCGTGCGGATGATCCGCTAGTACGTCCCAAACGATAGCCTCGCTGATCGCTACTGTTTTATCGCATCGCCCACAGCATCAACCATGGTGTTGAGTGTGGTGAGGCCAATACCCGTCTGATACCACTCAGCAGCGTTTAAGTACACAATGTGTCGGTGCTGCGCAGCCCTGCTTTTTCTCACCACCTCGCTGCCTAGTATGTCCTCTTCTTCCTCAGCGGCGGTGGATGTTGCACTCTGATCATGTGTGTCAATCAGGGTGTCTCGATTGATCACAAACAAAAACTCCGGGTCTGCCTTCGCGATGTCCTCTGCAGAGTATTTCACGGGTTCACCTCCATGAAGTCCGTCAATGCCTATGAAGCCGAGATCGTACACTAGCGAAAACCGGCTATGTACGCCGTACGCTGTGGTTTTTCCTTTGCTATTTACAACAACCAGCGCTGTGGCTCCAAGCGCAGCCACCTGTTCACGAACGGTCACTACTTTTTCATCCAAGGCGGCTAGCTCCGCTTCAACGTCCGCATCCACGCCAAAAATTCGCCCCATCTGTCGCGCGTTGGCAGCATTGTTCCCCAGTACATCCGTTCCAGCGTCAGCAAGTTCCACAGTTGGCGCGACGGCTGCAAGCTTCTCATAGGTCACTGCCATACCGCTGCTCGTTAGTATGAGGTCAGGCTTCAGCTCGGATATACGCTCTAGATCTGGCTTACCCAACGGTCCAACCTCGTCAGTACCACCATAGTTTTCTGCGCTAGGTGGGACTATCCTGCCAGCAGGAATTCCCACAATTGCGGAACCGAACCCCATGCTGTCCACATAATCCAGGGCTCCATAGTCCAGAACAACTATCCGCTGCGGGCGTTTGTCCAGCACGGTTTCTCCCTGTTTGTGAGAAATAGTCACGGGATAGTGTGCTGCATTTTCTGCCGATGTGGTGGTGCTAGTACTCATCGCTGAGGAGTCAACATCATCTGACGGCGAACCGCACCCCGCTACGGCCAACATGACGATCATGACAGCTGCGGCAGCAGGGTCAATGATGACGCGCGGCCTCAACCAGTTCACAACCAACTCACCTCATTCCATGTCCGTCCTGTGGCTATAGCGGCTACACTATTAAAACATGTCAATCCCCCTTGTGGAGCCGCGCGATGGGCTGCCGCCGTTATGCGAATCCCCTGACCAGTTTCACGAGGCGCTTGCACGCTTGGAGGCCGGAAATGGCCCACTTGCCATTGACACAGAACGAGCCTCCGGCATCCGGTACGGGAACCGCGCCTTCCTAGTGCAGATACGTCGAGCAGGTTGTGGAACAGTCCTCTTTGATGCCGAGCAGCATCGTACCGAACTCGGAGAGATCCTGAAACCCCTGCTCAATAGCACTACATGGGTACTGCATGCAGCGGTGTCTGATCTGCCAAGTCTGCAGAACTTTGGGTGGTTTCCTACTCGGTTATTTGACACAGAGGTAGCGGGCCGCCTAGCGGGGTTCGATCGGGTGAATCTTGCCGCCATGGTGGAAAAAGTCCTGGGCCTGCACCTTGCCAAAGGGCTAGCACAGTCGGACTGGTCCAGGCGTCCCATCCCTGCTGCATGGTTAACCTATGCGGCGCTGGATGTGGAGGTGCTACTGGAACTCGCGGACTCCATGGCCGCCATCTTGGCCGCCGATGGAAAAACTGCGTGGGCCGAGCAGGAGTTTGAGCACATCAGGCTTCAAGCTCGTCAGCCGCAGGCTGAATCAACATGGCAAGATATGAAAGGCATCAGCGTTTTGACACGACCGCCGCAACTCGCTGTCGCCCAAGCACTGTGGACCACGCGGGAGGCCATTGCACTCCGCAAAGACCTGTCACCCGGACGGGTATTGCGCAACCGTGTGCTTCTCGACGTCGCGCGCACGCTCCCCACATCCCCTGTTGAGTTGGCGAAGATCCCTGGCTTTCCCAAAAACAAGGGTGCTGCGTACCGTTGGTTCAGGGTGGTATCACAGGCCCTTCACACCCCTCGCGAGCAGTGGCCGCAGCCATTACCACAGGTCTTTGACCCTCAGAGCCGCTCATGGACAAAGCACGATAAAGCGGCTGCCGCTGCTCTATCAGATGCTAAAAATATTGTCGCCGAGATCGCATCCCGTTACCACGTGCCTGAGTCGTATGTCCTTCCCACAGCCATTATCAAAAAGGCAGTGTGGAGCACCCGTGTAGCCAAGAACATCACGTCCAAGGAACAATTGCAGGACTTGTTGGCCCAACAAGCGGTCCGACCTTGGCAACGTGAGCTAGTGCTGGAACCGCTAGCTGCGGTCTTGCTGTAACCAGTCCAGAATGCGCTGCGCGACACCTTCTGCATCCAGCTTCTGGTCATGGAGAATCTCGCTGCGAGACGCATGATCAAGGAACTCCTCTGGTACCGCAAGGTGACGTAGAGGAGTATCAATACCTGCAGCACTGAGTGCTTCACTAAGAAGCGAGCCAACACCTCCGTGGATAACGCCATCTTCAAGAGTGACCACCATGTCATGCTCAGATGCGGTTTGCACAATCGATTCCGCAACGGGAACAACCCACCGTGGGTCAACCACAGTCACGGCGTAGCCTGCGGCGTCAAGGGATGCGGCAGCCGCTAATGCTGTCTCGGCGAAGGCACCCACCGAGACAAGCGCAACACGGACAGCAGTGTCGGACGGCGCTTCAGAACGGAATAGCATCTCGACACCATCGTCATAAGTCTCTACCGCTTGGTGGACAGGGGGCAGCGAGCCTTTAGGGAAACGGACGGCAGTCGGGCCGTCGTTAATGGCAAGTGCTTCACGAAAAAGCGTCCGCAACTGTTCACCGTCGCGGGGTGCGGCAACACGCATGCCAGGGATGATGGAGAGAATCGAAAGATCCCAGACGCCGTTGTGGCTAGCGCCGTCGGAACCCGTGATACCGGCACGGTCAAGAACGAGGGTGAGTGGGAGCCGCAGTAACGCGACATCCATGAGCAACTGGTCAAAGGCACGGTTGAGGAAGGTAGAGTACACAGCAACAACTGGGTGCACGCCCCCCAGCGCGAGACCTGCCGCAGAGGTGATGGCGTGCTGCTCGGCAATGCCAACATCGAAGAAACGATCAGGGAACTCCGCGCCGAACTTATCAAGACCAGTGGGCCCCGCCATGGCGGCTGTGATAGCCACAATGTCGTTACGTTCGCGTCCGGCCTTGAGCAGTTCTTTAGAAAACACCGAAGTCCAGCCCGGTTGTGCCTCGAACACCGGCTTCCCTGTCACAGGATCGATAATGCCTGTGGAATGCATTAGATCAGCTTCGTCATTTTCCGCAGGGGCGTAGCCGCGACCTTTTTCCGTCACTACATGGATGATCAGCGGGCCGTCGTAATCCCGCGCATAGCGGAAGGCATGCTCCAGCTGTTTCAGGTTATGTCCATCCACCGGGCCGATGTACTTCATTCCCAGTTCAGGGAACATTTCAGTGCGGATAACGGTGTATTTCACCCCCTCTTTCAGCGCATGCATCACATCAAAGGTGCGTTTACCCACCCAACCCATCGAATTGAGCGTACTTTTACCCTGTTCCATCACCTTGTCGTAGAAGGGCTGCATCCGCAGGTCCGCGAGGTTATCCGCGAAACCACCGATGGTCGGTGAGTAACTGCGACCGTTATCATTTACGATGATAACGACGTTGCGGTCTTTACCTGCGGCAATGTTATTCAGCGCCTCCCAGCACATGCCGCCAGTGAGGGCGCCATCCCCCACGATGGCAACCACATTACGGTCAGCCTGCCCGGTAAGTTCAAATGCTTTAGCCATGCCGTCGGCGTAGGACAACGCAGCGGACGCGTGGCTCGATTCCGTCCAGTCATGTTCACTTTCAGCACGAGACGTGTACCCAGACAGGCCGTCCTTCTGCCGCAATGTATCAAACAAATTAGCTCGCCCAGTCACAATCTTGTGCACATAGCTTTGGTGGCTGGTATCAAAAATGATGGCGTCACGTGGAGAGTCAAACACTCGGTGAAGCGCCAAAGTCAGCTCCACCACCCCCAAATTGGGGCCTAGATGCCCGCCTGTCGCCGACACTTTTGCGACAAGAAACTCACGTACCTCCGTGGCCAGCTGCGTCAACTCGTCCGTTGACAACGCCTTGAGATCCTCAGGCGACGAAATGCGATTCAGAATACTCATTGGCGTGAGCTAAAAACCTTTGCTGTTAGAAAACGGCTTACCACAAATCAACTGTGAAAATCTGCGGCTGCCCTGCCACGATCAGGGTGCAGAACAGCCACAGTATGCTGATTATCTTACCCCCTGCCCGCAGGCGATGTGGGCGTAAATAGCCCAAAAGTCTCACAGTGGTGTGTACCTGGAAACGCGTTAAACACACGTAACCTGCGTAATCGATAACCATGTTCCACCCAACTTCGGGTATCCCGGGCGAACGTAGCGGCGTCACACCCTATGTGCACAACGACACCAGGATGCCTCACAGCTACATCAGCAATCACCTGATCACCAGCACCCTGCCGCGGGGGATCCAACACCACAACCGCAGGATCAGGCAACTGCGCCAGGCGACGCTCCACCTTCCCAGTCACAAAACTCACCCGAGCATCACCTGACAACGCTGCCACCCCACTGTCGTGCGCGTAAGGCGACACCTCCACCGAATACACCTCAGCAGCATCACCACACGCGCGCAGTAATGACGGCACAAACAACCCCACCCCGCCGTACAAATCCCACGCAACCACCCTGCCTGGCTGCTTATCGACGCTCTCTCCTGCCGCACATTCCCGACGCACCCATTCCTCCACAGTGTCCGCGTATACCTCGGGAGCGCGCCTATGAGCCTGCCAAAAACCAGTGGCAGGAAACTCAAACGTCGTGTTGCGCACAGTCTCTTGCACCGTGCCAGTCCCCTCCAGCACAGATGTCACCTGCTCAACGCGTTGGCCTCGTCCTACCTTCCGGGTCTCCACCACATGTCGATGACCAGTGCTGTCAATCGCAACGACCAACTCCGCGCCGGGACGAAACGTTCTTGCCCCTGGCCCAACTATGCCGTCTAGCAAACCAGGAACAGCCTGCGTGCACTGCGCATCCGCAACCACGTCACGCGACCTTCCCGCGCGTAGCCCAGCGCGACCATGGGGGTCCACCCCCAGTCGCATGCGGGTGCGCCATCCCGTCGGTGTATCAAAGTCCACGAGTTCAGGTTCAGGAACATCGTTGAGCTGACCGAGACGTCGTAGCTGTTCAACAACGGTCGCAGCCTTGACGGTGAGTTCATGGTCAGGGACGAGTTCCCCCAAGTCACAGCAGCCCGCGCCAACTGCGGCTGCGGGACAGCGCTGGTGAGTTCGCTGCGGTGACGGGGTAAGTACTCGAGTCACTGTTGCCCGCGCAAAGTTCTTTTTCTCCTGGGTGAAAGTTATTTCTACAGTGTCTCCAGGGATGGCACCGCGAACAAAGACGACTCGGCCGTCGACATGCGCAATACCTTCACCACCGTGAGCAAAACTTTCAATGTCAACAGTTGCCACTGGTGGCTTATTCATTCATATCCTCGGATTCTTGTGGGCGGGGTGTTGGTTCTTCCCCGTCTGCTTGTTTGATGGCTGCGTTGGCTCGGCGAACTGCCCACACAGACACGAGCATCATAACGCCAGTCAGTGGCCATCCAGTCAGAATTTTTGCCACGGCCAAGGAGTTCGTGGCATCGGCATCGTAGAAGAATTTTTGGATGAGGAACCTAATGAGAAACACCAAGCCCCAACCGATGGTGGCGATGTCGTAGGTATAGCGGGCTTTCTTGTTGGCGCGCCACGACATTCCGTCGCCGTTGATGCCCTTCCACACCACGCCAACCGCAGGCCAGCGGATTATCACTGAGATGAAGAAAATGGCGGCGTAAAGCAGCGACATCCATATGCCGTACAGGAAAAATCCTTTAGCGTCGCCAGTAAACCAGGCGATCGCCGCACCAATGCCCACACCAATGAGTCCCGAAAATGCCGGCTGCAGGTTTTCCCTGCGGATGATGCGCCAAAGGAACACTCCACAGGCCACCCCCATCGCGGCCATTAGTGCGGGCATAAGTCCCCACCGCGCGTTAACAGGAATAAGGATGAGGATGGGCAGTGTGGAGGAGATAAGTCCACTCACTCCACCCATCTGTTCCATGATGGTGGGGGCTTCTTTTTTCTCTTGGCTTTCGTCCACTAGCGCTCCGACCGCATCTGTTGTAGCGCCGACCCCTCAGCACCCATGCGTGAGGCATCACGACGCCCCATGCGACCGCTCCGCTCCGACTTTGCACTCGGACTTTCAGTCCCTCGGCGTGAAACTTGATCCTCTCCGCTGGTGGTGACGGAGGCGTTTTCGGCACCAAGCGCGTGCCGACCACGACGGCTTTCCTGACGATCCCCATCCAACACAGTTGCAGAGCGGTTACGAGTACTGGTGGCCGTTGCCGTGGCGGTACTTCCCAGCGAGGCCGAAACGGAACTCATCGGCGCAACAGTTCGTGCGCGGCGTTTCCCACCCTGAGAACGCGCCGTCGGTGCTGGAGTAGGCGATGCTGCCGGCGCTGATGAAGGTTGCCGCAGGTTTGAGGAGTTCCCCTGATGCGAATCACTGTGTATTTCACGATGCGCTTCGCACTGAGGCTTGCCAGTTTGTCGCGGCATCATCTGTGTTATGTCGGTGGCTGGGGTTGGCGGCGTCGGCTGCAGCGGCGTGGCCTGTGGGGGCGCAGATTCAGAATAGGCATGCCGGGACCGCTCTTGCTGGTTCTCACGCAACTCGTGGCGGTGTTCACGTCGAAGCTGTTCCTGATGCTGCTGTTGCTCGCGTTGTGCGTGGTCATGATGGGTTTGACCACTATGTTCCCGACTGCGGTGTGACTGCTCACGCGTGCGTTCTTGCACTGGTTCTTGTTGCGGAGGTGTCTCAGCAGCCGCTGCTGGCGTAGCAACTTCCGCAGCTTTATCGGGCGAAGTTTCTGCGGCGTTGTTTTTATCCTTCTGGCGCTTTTCCATCGCTTGCTGAACTTTTTTGGCGAGCTTATCAGGCAGCGACACTGGGAGGGGCTGACCGGCAAAAATGGGTTCATCACCGCGGTAGACAAAGGTCCTGGCCACCACGTCACGTCCAAGCTCAGTCATTTGATCAGCGGTTGCATTCGGGGCGGCAATTGTCATGCGTAGCATCCAGCGCGGGCCATCCGCACCGATAATGCGGATGGTAGCTTCAGGGGCCAGACCCACGATTTCACGGCCCCATGGACCATGTTCGATGTGCACAATCAGCCCATCGTTGCGCATACCTTCCGCCAGTTCCTTGGTGGTCTGCCGCCATTGCCCCTCAGACCGAGGCGCAGCAAAAGCAACAGGTGTAATGCGCCCATAGGGAGTCACAATGTGCAGCATGCGGGGACCGTTGCCGTCCATCTCCACCTGGACTTCAGAGTGCAATGGGAGGGGAATTTTCAATGACCCAAGGCTGAGCGTCCCACGTGAAAAGTCAGAGAAATCGAAGTCTTCAAAAGGAACCGTATCACCATCGAAGGGTCCAACGTCACCCTCATCAACCTCGTAATCTACGTCGTCTTCGTCCGAATAATCATCCTCCGAATAATCATCTTCTGAATAATCATCGTCCGCGTAGCTTTCATCTGGATAGTCATCGTCTGAGTAGTCATCGGAATACTCATCGTCAATGTAATCCTCGTCGGCAGGGACGTCATCGTCATCTATGTAGTCGTCGTCTATCCAGACGTCGTCGTCCGATCGAACGTCGGTCGCTGAGTAACCCGACTGATCTTTTTTATTTTTGGAAAAAGGCCATAATGACATGTCTTAGTTCCTTAACGTCCATGCAAGTCTAGCGAGCACCCTATCAGTTCAGTTCGTTGTCGTTATATTCCTGAAGAGCCGTACCCCTGTTCGCCACGCTCAGTGGTGTCCAACTCGTCCACTTCCTCGAAGTCCACAAGCTCTACTTTTTGGACCACAAGCTGGGCGATTCGATCACCACGTTTGATAACAAAAGGTTCACTAGGGTCAAGGTTAATCAAACATACTTTGATCTCACCACGGTAGTCTGCGTCGATTGTGCCTGGAGCGTTGACAATGCTCAACCCATGCCGCGCAGCTAACCCCGAACGCGGATGTACTAACCCCACCATTCCTAGTGGCAGCGCAATGGCAATACCGGTGCCTACCAGCAACCGCTCGCCCGGATGGATGATGACATCAGTGGTGGCAGACAAATCTACCCCCGCATCCCCTCGATGGGCGCGCTGCGGGACAGGGATGCCAGAATCCAGCCGACGTAGCTTAATGGTGGCGGGGTAATGACTATCGTTGTTAACGCTCACGCCTAATACGATACGCACGAAACCACCCATATTCACAGCTTCACAACCACTAACGCCAGCACAGCCGTCGCGTCAAGTAAACTATTAACCCGTGACTGACGCGATCTCCGACGCCACTAAGGTCTTGTACCGCGAAAAGCAGTGGGTTCCATGGTATTGGTGGTTCCTTGCCGCGTTTATCGTGGCACTAACCACAGCGCAGCTGGCACATAATCGCAGCATATTGTGGATCTACATCCCTGCCGCCATACTCACTGCGGCGGCGGCATGGGTGTTGCTGTCCTTATCTTCCACAGTAGTCACTGTGGAAGAGGATTCTGACGGAGTACGTTGGCTTGGAACGCGCAACGCGATTCTGCCCCACACCGTGGTCTCGCGCTGCCTGGCTGTGCCCACGACAGCAAAGCGGAACGCAATGGGACGTCAGCTTGACCCCGCAGCCTTTGTGGTCTCGCATGGATGGGTCCCCGAAATGGCGATGTTTGTGCTCGATGATCCAGACGACCCCACGCCCTACTGGCTGATCAGCACACGCAATCCTGAAAACCTTCTCAAGGCTTTTGTACCAGCGTTACTACAGGGCGACAGTTCAGCTGATACGTAGAACGCATACGTAAAGCCGCAGATTGTTGTTACCCCCGCAACACGCAATCTGCGGCTTTATTGGTGGAACTCGGCTTAAGCGCAGTCAAGGCAAATGATGGAGCCGTCTTCCTCAATGTGAGAAATACGATTGCGGCGTTGCACGAGGAAGCAGCTGGAGCACGTGAATTCGTCTTCGCGGCGAGGCACAACTGTCACATTCAGCTCCTCGCCAGACAAATCGACCGAGGGAAGGTCAAACGGCTCGACGATTTCACCATCGTCGTCCATGCCGTTTGAGGCGTTTTCAGCAGCCTTAAGACCTTCAAGAGAGTCAGTTTCCAACTCATCTTCGGCGCGACGGCGGGGGGCGTCGTAATCAGTAGCCATACCTGTTATGTCCTTCCGCTATGTTGGGTGTTCCGGTGCATCATACACGCACCGGGCTAGGCAACGTATCGACGCGCATATTAAGCCACATTTCACTCGTTGTCATATCTACACAGAAAAAAATTTGTTTCCGCAGTTCGGCGTGTCGCGATTCAGTGAGCCAACGGCTTCAGTGCGCCTATTGACTGCAGCAGTGCGTACATCTCTTCGGCCACCTCTGGAGCAGCGACAACAATGATCTCACCAGCGCTGCCCGGCATGGATGGCGACGGGGCCCACACTTTTGCACCAGCCTCTTGGGCGATGAGCAGACCAGCCGCAAAATCCCAGGCGTTCAACCCATGCTCGTAGTACGCGTCAACTCGCCCAGCAGCAACCGCACACAGGTCGAGGGCCGCACTGCCGAAGCGTCGAATGTCACGTATATGAGGCAGGATATTACCCAGCAACGATGCTTGCACGGCGCGTCGAGAAGCGTCATAGCCGAAACCTGTTGCGACAAGGGCGGTGTGGAGTTCGCTTTTCGACGTCACCCGCAACCGCTGCTTCTGACCAGCCTGCTGCAGCCACGCTCCCTCATCGTGTGCAGCGTGAAAAAGTTCCCCTGTCTGCACATTCACGACCGCACCTGCGATAATCTCTCCTCCGTATTCGGCGGCAATGGAGACCGCATACTGCGGAATGCCGTAGAGAAAATTGACGGTCCCATCAATCGGGTCCACAATCCAGGTGACGCCGGACTTTGAGGAACGGTTACCACCCTCCTCCCCCAGCAACCCGTCCTCTGGACGTAACTGCGCCAGCTGATCAGCAATGTAGTCTTCAGCAGACTTATCCACGATGGTGACTGGATCAACATCGGAGCTTTTCGTTGTGGTGACCTCGTCCAAGCTGACAATTTCGGCGCGCTGGCGCGTGATGAGTTCCGCCGCGCCAACCGCGATCGTAGCAGCTGTTTCCATTAAAGAAGTAGGATTGACCATGGGTTCCATTGTGTACCCACCCATGCATCTTTTCCATATCATTTCTGCCAACAATGTGGCTACAATGAGTGCATGAGCAAAATTGGTTTTGGCATCGACGTGGGCGGATCGGGCATCAAAGGGGCCCGAGTAGATCTAGAAACCGGCGAATTTGTCGGTGATCGCATCAAGATTCTTACCCCTAAACCCGCCACTACTGACGCCGTCGCAGAAACCATCGTTGCCATCCTGAACCAGGCTGAGTGGGATGGTCCCGTGGGCATCACCCTCCCCTCCGTGGTGAAGAACCAGCACGCACACACCGCCGCAAACATTGATCCAAGCTGGGTCAACACTGATCTCACCGAGCTTTTTTCCCGGCACCTTCCAGAACGTCGAGTCCATGTACTCAATGATGCCGATGCCGCCGGTCTTGCCGAGGTTAAGTTCGGCCACCCTGATGCTTCCCATGGCTCCGTCATCATGCTGACCTTTGGCACCGGCATCGGCTCAGCCTTCTTCCAAGATGGTGTCTTATTCCCTAACACCGAGTTGGGGCATCTCGCTTTCAAGAACTCTGAGGTGGAAAAATATGCCTCATCTGCCGTTAAAGATAACGAGGAACTTTCCTACACCCAATGGGCTAAACGAGTCTCAAAGGTTCTCACTGAGTTTGAGCGCCTGTTCTGGCCCTCGCTGTTCATCGCCGGTGGCGGTATTTCCCGCAAATCAGAAAAATGGATACCTAAACTGACATCCACAACGCCAGTCGTCGCTGCAGAACTACGCAATCGCGCAGGTATTGTTGGTGCAGCAATGGCTGTTGAACAGGGCCTCCTGCCCTAGCCCAAAGGCCAGGCAACCTCAAAGAGAGTGGTTCTTATCACTCCCTTTGATGACGTGCGGTTTTTCTCACGAGGCCCCCTTATTTCAACCTCTATGGGAATGTTGCTATATACTGGTGCGTTGACCGTGGACAACAGTTGACCGTCGTTTCAGATTCGCCCCCGCCTTTTATGAGGCATTCAACCAGCATATTGGGTAGAAACACCGACGCGCTTAACTATTTCTCCCATCAGCATTGCCTACGCAATGCGTGGACATCGCGCCACGCGGGACGCAGGTGATGCCATATTGACGAGCAATTGAAGCGAAAGGGCGTACGTGGCAGCCACTGATCGTTCAGACTTGGCACAATCCGAGGGTGCAGCAAACTCCGCTCAAGGCACAGCTGTCAAAAAGACAGCTGCCAAAAAGTCAGCGGTAAAGAAAACTGCCCGCAAATCCGCGCGTAAGGCTTCACCCCGTGCGGCTCGTTCTGCTGCCGCAGACTCGGTGTCAACCCCAGAAACCACCGCTGATGCCGCTGAGGGAGCGGCCCCAGCGAAAAAGACGGCAGCGAAAAAGACAGCCAAGAAGGCAGCAAAGAAAACTGCCAAAAAAACGGTGAAAAAGACAACCCGCAAATCCGCAGCGAAAAAGACAGCCGTCAAGAAAACCTCTCCCAAGAAGGTTGCGGCCAAAAAAGCTGATGACGCTGTTGTTGATGAAATTGTGGATAGTACAACACTTGACACCTCCGCTGACAGCATGGGTGACGAGCAAGACTTCGGCGGCGCCATTGATAATGATGGCATTGATACGGACAGCATCGACGATGACGACGATGCTGACTTCCTGGGTAACCCCCTGCCCGCCGACGATGATCACGAAGATATTGACGACGATCTTGATGACATGGGCGACCGCTCGGCAACTGAGGACAGCGACTCTGAGGACGAGGATGACGACGGATCCTCAGTGTGGGACGAGGATGAGTCCGCCGCGCTACGTCAAGCCCGAAAAGATGCGGAACTGACAGCCTCGGCCGACTCTGTGCGCGCCTATCTCAAGCAGATAGGTAAAGTGGCGTTGCTCAACGCTGAGCAGGAAGTATCGCTGGCTAAGCGCATTGAGGCTGGTCTCTACGCCACCTACCGCATGGAACAGATGGAGGAGGCGTACGCCGCTGGCGACAAAGATGCCAAGCTTACCCCTGCAGTGAAACGCGATCTGCGCGCCATCGCGCGCGACGGCCGTAAAGCCAAAAACCATCTGTTGGAGGCAAACCTCCGTCTGGTGGTGAGCCTGGCTAAGCGCTACACCGGTCGTGGCATGGCCTTCCTGGACCTGATTCAAGAAGGAAACCTGGGTCTGATCCGCGCCGTCGAAAAGTTCGATTACACAAAGGGCTACAAATTCTCGACGTACGCCACGTGGTGGATTCGGCAGGCCATTACCCGTGCGATGGCTGACCAGGCACGCACGATCCGCATTCCGGTACACATGGTGGAGGTCATTAACAAACTTGGCCGCATCCAGCGTGAACTTCTTCAGGATTTAGGCCGCGAACCGACCCCCTACGAGCTGTCCAAAGAAATGGACATCACAGAGGAGAAGGTTCTGGAAATCCAGCAGTACGCACGTGAACCCATCTCACTTGATCAGACTATTGGCGATGAAGGAGATAGCCAGCTGGGCGACTTCATTGAAGACTCCGAAGCGGTTGTCGCCGTGGATGCGGTGTCGTTCACCCTTCTGCAGGATCAACTGCAGGACGTGTTGCACACGCTGTCGGACCGCGAAGCCGGCGTGGTGAAGCTCCGCTTCGGGCTTACCGATGGCATGCCCCGCACCTTGGACGAAATCGGCCAGGTCTACGGTGTGACCCGCGAACGTATCCGCCAGATCGAATCAAAGACAATGTCTAAGCTGCGCCACCCATCACGCTCCCAGGTACTGCGTGACTACCTAGAGTGAGTGACGCTTCTTGCTTGCGCAACAGAACCCGCCACCTGCTTGACGATTGAGGGTGGCGGGTTCTGTTATCCAAAGAAGACTCACGTAGCTAGCGATCAACTGGCGGTTGAAAATGCCCCGGCCGTGGTGCAGGCGTTGATGGCCCGTCATGATGGGGGGCGTAGGGCTGCACATGCAGGGGCTGCATCGGTGCAATCAGACCTCCTGGATACTGGCTGTACAATCCATTTTTGCCATAAGACAACCGCCGATGCACCGCTTCAAAGGGGCCAGGTTTACCGAGAAGTTCCATGATCCACGCTGCGAAAAGGGTCACGAGCCAGACGCCGATAGCGATAATTGTGCTAAAAAAGGCTCCTCTATCGTGCCCATAGTTCAGCATAAATGGTGCCGTGATGATGAAGAAGACAATACTTTGCAGCAGATAGCCCGTCATTGAACGCTTACCCAAAGCACATATCATGCGAACAAACAACGGAATCTTCGGCGTTTCCCCCTGCTGGCTTCCGGTGTTGATTCGACGCTGTAGTGGAAGCGTAGCAAGCGCGGCCATGGCAACAAAACCGGGTCCGCTATAAATTCCAATCATGGTATTCATCAGCGTAAAGGAAGAATTCACTTTATTGGAAAAAACACCAATATCACTAAAACCAAGGGGCATACCAATACCTATGATAATAAAACCCGATACAAAAGCAGCAATAAGAAGTTGCTTTTTAAATTCCTCAACGCGGCCAAGAACATTATGCCTCGCTGCAACGAACCCCAAAATCATCACCGGGATAAGAGGTGCCACAACCAGAAAAAAGATGATCGCTTGAGCCACCAAAGCAAGAGCACCTGTCTGCAAGACCTCGGGATACGTGTTAGCTATTCCCGATTGAGTTTGAGAAAAAAATGAGTTCTGTGAATTTTTGTTCGAAATATTGGCGATGCTATCAGAAAAGATCATCACTAGCATAGCCCCCACCACGGCAAAAATCACCCAAAAGGCAGCAACGCCTCCGGCTATCCACAACATTATCTTGTCCGATACGCCAATCATCAGCCCCAGCAGAATACCCACACAACCGTAGAGAAACATGATGTCACCAAAAAATATGAACACCATATGAAGCGCCCCGAAAAGAGCAAGGAATCCGTAGCGTCGTGCAAGCACGCCTCGTGCTTTTCCGATGGGGTATTGCTTGCGATATAAGCTCATGGCAATCATCCCAACGCCATAACCCATCAGTGTTGCGAACATGGGTAATCCACGAACATGGACGAACATATTTTCCAGAACAATAGTCACTTTATCCCACACACTATTATTCAAGATCCCGCCTGACGATGCGCCAGGCAGCGGCGCTCGAGGCGACAACCATGCAGTTGTAACGTTCGCCATCGCAATGCCCAGCAACGTTAATCCACGAGCGAAATCAGGTGCTATTAATCGTGTTGCTGATGCTGATTGAGACGCAACAGACTTAGCACCTTGTTGCGTGGGTAATACCGACATTTCATTCCTCTAATTTTGCTTTTATGGCAACGCACAGTCAAGGATACTCTTCCACCTAAGCAACTCAAGAGCAACTGATGGAAGAAAAACTGCACGCACCCAACATTAAAGCGATTGGGCACGTGCAGCCATGTCCACTGCTATGCGCAATTATACGAGCCAGCTAAATACTAGCCACCTAAGGCGTCTTGCACGGCATCATTAATGCACTGCTGCTGCGCCGATGAGTTAGTAGGGTAATCATTTTGGCATTTCTGGATTGCTTCGCCAGAATTTGCCATTAAAATAGAGAAGCCAATGATCCCTATAACAAAAAGTGCTGTTGTAAGGCCGGAGATGATCAAAGATGCAACGGACATGCCCATGCGACGATAGGGACCTTGAATTTTCTTGGCCCTCAGAATCGCAATAATACTAAGAATTAAGCCGACGAGCGCGGGTAGCCATGCTATGATTAGGCCAATGATGCTGATAGCAAATACAATTGCGGCAATGGACAGTCCCAGCGCCCACGGCGCTAGCGTATTTCTTTCCTGAATTTCAACACCGCCATACGCCGGTGCACTGGGATATCCCCCGGCACCATATGAGCCAGAAGTATTTTCTGCACCCGGGTAACTGGGGTACCCAGTGCCCGCTGGTTGTGCACTTGGCTGACCAAAATCTTGTTGACCGTATCCCTGCTGGCCGGATGTTGCTTGGCCGTACTCTGGCCCAGAACTACCTTGGCCAAATTCTTGGCCGTAGTTTTGCTGTCCAGCCTGGTAGCCACCATTGGCAGCGCCGGTGTTCTGGGGATCGTTGGAGCCATAAGGCTGCCCAGTGGATCCGTACGGGTTATCTGGTGTGCTCATACATATCCTTTCGGGATGTGGTTCAAATAAAACTGTTCGACAATTTTCGCGAGGAATGTGGCCAACAGCACTTGAACCTTCGTGCACGCACCACTCTACCAATTGTTAGGGTATGATCCTACCAACTGCGTAGATAGGCGATTCTGTCTCGGAGCTGTTGGGCGGTGCACATAGCTGTCGGAGGGCCGCCGCAGTTGCGGCGTGCTTCGTTATGAATAGCCCCATGTGGCCGCCCGGTACGCGAGGACATAATCGATACTATTGCGTTGAGTTCTTTGCGCAGTTTCGGAATTTCATCACTCGCCACAGCAGATTCCGTTTCGGCAGTAGCTGGTGTTGACGCGGCTTGTTTTTGTTGTTCTTCGCGTTTTTTCCGTTCCTCATCGGCCCGAGCTTCCACTTGATCAGCTTGGCGCTGTTTGAGCAGGGCACGCATTTGCTCGGCGTCGAGAAGCCCGGGTAACCCTAGGTAGTCTGCTTCTTCTTCCGAGTTGACCATCGCACCTGTGCCGTAGGTGGAGCCGTCGTAAATGAGTGAATCGAGTTCCGCTTCAGCGCCAAGGGATTCGTAGGTGGGTGTGTCGTCCGGTTCGTTTTCTTCTTTGTTTGCCTGGACAAGGAGTTCGTCGTCCCAGCCCTCTTTGATGCGATCAGGCTTTCCAAGGACGTGATCGCGCGATGTTTCCAGACGCGCTGCCAGATCCAACAAAACCGGGACGGATGGTAGGAACACAGATGCAGTCTCGCCGGGCATTCTGGATCGAACAAAGCGACCAATGGCTTGTGCGAAAAACAGCGGGGTGGACGCAGAGGTGGCGTAGACACCGACGGCAAGTCGGGGAACGTCGACACCTTCGGAGACCATGCGCACGGCGACCATCCATTCATCGGCAGAGTTGGAGAACTCTTCAATCCTGTCTGACGCTCCTTCCTCGTCGGAAAGGATTACCGCCACTGGCGTGGACGACAATTTTTCCAGGATTTTGGCGTAGGCACGTGCGGTGGTTTTATCCGTTGCTATTACCAATCCACCCGCATCGGGCATATGTTTGCGCAGTTGGAGAAGTCGCGTATGAGCGGCCTGTAAAACTGCGGGAATCCAGTCGCCACGCGGGTCGAGGGCGGTTTTCCACGCGTTGCAGCACATCCACTTGGGCTTCCGGGTTGGGGGCAGTGAGACCGTTCGAATGCCCGTCCGAATTAATGGCGGATCCCTTGATGACGGCCAGGATCGTATCGCCGTCGGCAAGCGCGTCGGAGTACCCGTAGGTGTGGTCGGCTTTGGATTTCAGGTAGCCTTCGCCGTCATCTTCGTAGCGGACAAACGGAATGGCCGCGTCGTCGGAACGGAAGGGCGTTCCCGTGAGGGCTAGCCTGCGTTCCACGTCCGCGTAGGCGGTGCGAATGCCATCGCCCCAGCTTTTTGCGTCGCCACCATGGTGAATTTCGTCCAGGATCACCAAGGTACGGCGTGCGGTGGCCACAGCATAGTGCTTGTAGGGGTGCATGGCTACTTGGGCGTAGGTGACCACAATGCCGTCATACTGCGGGTTGACCACGCCGTTAGCGTTGGTGAAATGCGGGTCGAGCGCCAGCCCAGCCCGTGCCGCAGCATGGGACCACTGTATTTTCAGGTGCTCGGTGGGTACCACGACGATCACACGGTCTACGGTCCTGTTGTTTTTCAGCTCGGTAGCCACTCGCAGCGCAAAAGTGGTTTTACCGGCACCTGGGGTCGCCACCGCAAGGAAATCCTTGGGGCGGTTCATCAAGTATTTTGTTAGCGCTGCGCGCTGCCAAGCGCGTAGATTACCACTCACTTCTTGCGCAGACCTCGGTAAATGCGTTCACAGTCGGGGCACACAGGCGAGCCCGGTTTCGCTTGCTTGGTTACAGGAAATGTTTCGCCGCAGAGGGCGACAACCATGTTTCCGGTCACTGCAGATTCGACGATTTGATTCTTTTTAACGTAGTGAAAAAACTTTGGGGTGTCATCGCTTGTGGCGTTGTCTTCCCTGACATCTGGGCGCTCGATGGTCTGCGTTGTCGTACTCACCTAAACCATCATGCCCCAACACCCACCCCTGTGGCACCCTGAGACGAGCATAAGGGATAAAGTTGGGAGTGCGGCGGGGGGTGTACCTGCGCTTTCCGCCCTTATTGAGTCCCTCGATCCACCCAGGTTTAGGCATATTCACCTCATGTTTTCTCACCTGTTTCACCTGCTTCGCAGCCGCACACGCCACCGTGCGGGACGTCGCAATCAGGTAGAACTCATTACCGACGCCCGTCAGTCCCCATTGGAGAATTGGCAGTACCGTCGCACCATGTACAACTGGTTGCAGGGGTCACGCATCCCTATCTTGCTTACCGCTGGCGCGGTGTACTGGCTGTGGGAAAATTGGGTAATCACGGGCATATTGTTTCTCATTTCCGTACCGCTACCCTGGATCGCTGTGGTGATTGCTAATGGCGTGGGGCAACCCCGCGACCCGCGACGTCCACAGATATATAAGCCCCAGGTGGCTCGCGAACAGGCACGGCAGGCGGCGCAGGCGGCGTTAGAGTCTGGGAAGCAGAAGGAACTACCGGGGGTTGTCGACCACAACACTGACGGCGACACCGCTGAGCACTAGACTCGGGGGTTGTGCGTACTGCTTTAACTTCCGCCGCGACTCAGCTTGTTGAACTGTTTCGTTCACACAACTTTACCGCATCAGCTATCGCTCATCGCCTCGGAACAGGCCCGCACGCTGCACTTTTTCGTGGCGAACCTGCCGCGGTCCGACGCGTAGCCAGCGACGACACGGCGTTCGATTTTTTCGTCCGCTCCTTTCTCCTCCATGACACAGCCCCCGCCAGCGAATGGGTCCGGTGGCTTGGTCAGCCGCTTGTCGACGCCCTGACTACCGCATGCTCGCTGGAACCGTACGGCACCAGCGACGACGCATTAGATCCGACGCTGCGCTGCGTGATCGACATTCGCCCACATGTCATCGCTGGACATGATCGGTGGATATTCTCTGATGCTGATGCCACCATGGCTGGACACATTCCAGGTAAAGATCATGTGCTTGGTGTCGGGTCGGCGTCGTTGTCACTGGCTCAGTCCGTGCCTTCATCACCAGTGAAGTCTTTACTTGATGTAGGGACCGGCTGCGGAATTCAGCTGCTGGCACAATCAGACGCGGCAGCCCAGTTAACTGGGACAGATATTCATCCACGTGCCCTCGATTACGCTGAGGCGACATGCACGGCTGCGGGCCTCCCACATGCCGATTTGCTGGAGGGAGCGTGGTTTGAGCCGGTGAGGGGGCGTCGATACGAACGGATCGTGTCAAACCCACCGTTTGTCGTCGGATTGCCTGAGGTGGGGCATGTGTACCGAGACTCGGGATTGAGCCTTGACGGTGCGAGTCAGCTGATGATCTCTCAAGCCCCAGAACACCTGACTGTTGGCGGGACAGCACATCTTGTTGCTGCATGGGTACATAAAGAGGGGGAATCCTGGCAACAACGTGTGGCATCGTGGCTACCTGATCATGGTGTGGTGGCGTGGATATTGCAGCGTGATGTTGTTGATCCTGAGCTGTATGTAGGCACGTGGCTTCGTGACGAGTCCCTGGATCCGCGTGATCCTATCGTCGCGGAGCAAGCAACCACCTGGCTGAACTTTTTCCACGAGCAGTCGGTTACGGGCATCGGATTTGGTTATGTGGCGATCCAGCGAGTGGGTTCTCTTGATGATGGCTCACAGCCGTCAGAGGTTGTCGCCGAGGAGCTTCATCACGATTTTTCCGATCCGCTGGGTCCAGAGATTGAGGATTACCTTGTTCGAAGTGCCTGGTTGCGGAACACAACCATGGACGATATTGCACATAGCCAGCTGGCAGTTCGTCCTGGTGTGGCCATTGAACATGTTGATGTCACTAGCGACATCAACTCCGGTTTCTCCCCTGCGGTAGTGCGCGTCACGCGAACAGATGGTCCGCGTTGGTCTCACGATATTGATGAGCATCTTGCAGCCATACTCGCAGGGCTTAACCCCCATGGGCTAAACCTAGAGGAAACGGCATCGCTCTATTTTCTTAGCCAAGGAATTGACGTTTCACCAGTGCTGATGAACGATGTGATAGCCGCCATTGTGGATCTTTTACGTCACGGAATAGTGCTGCCATCAGACCTGCTTGAACTCGACACAGCAACCCATGGAAAGGCCGAAGCATGAGGGCCGTGTTGACGCGCGTTAGTTCTGCACAGGTGACGGTAGACGGTGCCGTGGTTGGTGCGATTGACTGCCCCGAGACCTGCGGGATCTTGGCGCTTATCGGTGTCACCCATGACGACGGTCCAGATGCTTGCGACACGATGGTGCGTAAAATCGCCGAACTGCGTATTTTGCCGGACGAAAAGTCAGTCACCGACGTGGGTGCACCAGTACTGGTAGTCAGCCAGTTCACCTTGTACGGAAGGACAGCGAAAGGTCGGCGCCCGTCGTGGTCAGACGCAGCGCCTGGCAATGTTGCTGAACCACTGGTTGATCGCATTATTCGGGGATTACAGACACGAGGTATTGCAGTGTCTACAGGCGTGTTCGGAGCGATGATGCAGGTCACTTCGACAAACGAAGGGCCTTTTACTGTGATAGTTGAGTGTTAAAAAAATTTTTTCCGCTGTGGGAACAAACTTCCTGTCCTGTCCGTTAAACGCACTGAGACCGACGATCAGCAGGAGGCATAGCATGACTTTACCGTCCACACAGGATTTTGATGCTGAGGAGATCGACCGCGGCAGTCGCCAAGGGCAAACAAATGATAACCCTTCCGCTGACTTAGTGCGTGTTTACCTGAACGGGATCGGCAAAACTGCGCTCCTGACTGCGGAGGATGAAGTGCAGCTGGCGCAAACCATTGAGGTTGGTTTGTATGCAGAGCACTTGTTGGAAAATTCGGAGGAACCCCTTACTCGCGCCATGAAACGCGACCTTAAGGTTCTGGCTCGCCAAGGGAAGCACGCCCGTTCACACCTGTTGGAGGCAAATCTTCGCCTTGTAGTCAGCCTAGCCAAACGCTACACCGGTCGTGGAATGCCATTGCTTGACCTTATTCAGGAAGGCAATCTTGGTTTGATTAGGGCGATGGAGAAGTTCGACTACACCAAAGGTTTCAAGTTCTCTACGTATGCAACCTGGTGGATCCGGCAAGCCATCACCCGCGGGATGGCTGATCAGTCCCGCACCATTCGCCTTCCTGTGCATTTGGTGGAGCAGGTAAACAAGCTGTCCCGCATCAAGCGGGAGCTTTACCAAAACCTCGGGCGTGAGGCGACTAATGAAGAACTAGCTGAAGAGTCTGGCATTGATGAATCCAAGATTGAGCTTCTGCTCCGTCAGTCTCGTGACCCGGTGAGCTTGGACATGCCGGTGGGAGCCGATGAGGAAGCGCCGCTGGGTGATTTTATTGAAGATTCTGAGGCAACGGATGCGGAGGCAGCCGTTGTGGCATCTCTGCGGCATTCGGATATCCGCTCAGTGCTAGCCTCCCTGGAGGTGCGTGAGCAGGAGGTTATTAGTCTACGCTACGGGCTTGACGACGGCGTGCCACGCACCCTGGATCAGATCGGACGGAAGTTCGGATTGTCTCGCGAGCGTGTTCGCCAAATCGAACGCGAAGTGATGAGCAAATTGCGCGATGGTGAGCGTGCAGAGAAACTGCGAGAGTACGCAACGTAGTTTTTCTTGCCCCATTATGGCTGGCCTCCCCTATTTTTAGGCGAGGCTAGCCATTCCTTATTGTTTTACTACGTTACACACCCTGATTATTGCTATCTTTGCAGCTCACAGCATCGCTGCTGAACCACCTGGGTCGGCATTGGATGTTTAGTTTTGCGACGCATAGAGATTGGCTCTTTTACATAACCGTCCAGACACGGCACGCCGTTCTGGTTTGCCTACACGACTTTTCCATTAATGTATAGATTAAGCAGTGATTGAGTTCCACAAGAAGGGTCTAGTTCCGTGAAAGACTTAGTAGACACCACCGAGATGTACCTCCGCACCATCTACGAGCTGGAGGAAGAAGGCGTCACACCACTGCGGGCACGCATTGCGGAACGGCTTGAACAGTCTGGACCAACCGTCAGTCAGACCGTCGCCCGTATGGAACGTGATGGCTTAGTGGTGGTCGCTCCCGACCGTAGCCTGCAGATGACTGATAAAGGTCGCAGGCTGGCAACCGCCGTGATGCGCAAGCACCGTCTTGCCGAGCTGCTGCTGACTGACATCATTGGCTTGGATATTCACCGCGTCCACGCCGAAGCGTGCCGCTGGGAACATGTGATGAGCGACGAGGTGGAACAATGCCTTGTATCCAAGCTGGATAATATCGAGCGTTCTCCTTTTGGCAACCCGATCCCAGGCTTAAGTGACCTCGGTATTGAATCCCCAGACATTCTGCCTGGAAAGCGCATCATTGACCTCCCCGAAGACACCCCGATCAAGGCTCGCGTGGTTCAAATCAACGAGATCTTGCAGGTTGATGATAAGCAGTTCAATGCCTTATCCTCCGCAGGCATCATGGTTGGCTCCGATATTGAGGTCAGCCACCACAATGGTGTGGTGCAACTTCTTCATAAGGACAACGCCGTTGAACTCGACGAGGACTTAAGCCACGCCATTCGCATCGAAGAGCGATAACCGGTCACCTTTTGCTTATCACGCCGCCCCCTCTGCGCGCTGCGCAGGGTGGGTGTATTTTTCACGCAACGTCACGCTTCCGGCAAGGCAGGCTTTGAGCATCTGATCACACAGCCCCGCGTAAAATCCTTTCATAAGCAGGTCAGCTAGGCCGTGGTCACTTTTCGCCTCCAATGCGCACCGCACTGCCGGAACTGTACGTACCCGGTACCCGCATTGCGACGCCGCGAGAGCATAACTACACAGGGCATTGGCCCGCAGTTCACCAGTAAAACACCGCCCAACTGCCAATGCCAGTTCCATAAAAGCCCGGGTGGTTCCTGGAGCTATTGAGTCGTTAACGCTGCGGTCTGCAGCAACTAAAGCGACGTCGCGAAGCAACGGATGAGCAAAGAACACAGCACCGTTGATGAGTAGTTCGGTGTCTGCCGCAATGGCTTCTGCAAGGTCGCAGTTGGCAATTACTTCGGCATCGCAGTCGTTGATCGTGTCCCGCACGGCAGCGAGGACTTCCCACAGTTCATCCATTGCCGCAGCAAATGTCCCTGAGCTTTCCGGGGTATGGGCCTCGGCGAGGTCGGCGAGCGATTGCGCCATTTCCGTAATCTGTTTTTGCACAACATGGGCTTCAATGTCGTCGTCAAAGGCGTGGATTGGTTGAAAATGGTCTAGCATGTCGGTTCGAGTAATGTCGGGCAGCATGCCCTTGCTAAGAAGATCCCGCGTTGATGCAGCACTGGCCACTGGTGCGATACATCCGGCATCCCAGTTGTCACGTCCGGTTGTTGCAGGTCCCACGTCATGTTGTGTGAGGCCGAAAACCCTGCGATAAGGCTCACCAGTGTAGAGCGACGGAGTTGCCCACACGGCAGCGAGTGGAGCGTCATGGTCGCGAGCGATGGCGCAGAGGCTACGAACGTAATCCTGAGCGCATGGTGCAGAGTTGGAATCACTGTAGATCCCATTGTCAATGATGAAACCAAAGATCAGGTCCGTGCTCATGGTGAGATTGCGGAGAATGTCTGCGATGGCGTCCGTCCGGTTGCTGTCTGTGCGAAATAGCGGTCCGAGAACATATTTTCCCGGCTGCTGTGTGGACTCACTTCTGTGAAACCCTGCGAGGACAATGGATTTTTCGGGGTAGAACCCGAGTATCCCTGGCAGGTTGGCAAACATATCTGCTGGCGTGCAAAGTGTAGAAGTCATGCTTCCACTGTGACGTAGTGCGTTTGGTTGCTGCTGTGGCTTCTGTTCTTCCTGTGGATAACATCGTCTTCTTCTGAGTTATCCACAACGCGTGATCCGATCGGACTGCACGGTGCGGGTAGGCTGGTGGTGCGGCCGTGTATGCGTAGCGTCCGATGACGTTCAGACAAGGCATCATAAAATGTGCGTTGCAGGGAATCTTTCGGCGGTGTGGAAAGTTGTGTTAATTATGGGCACATTTATGTAACACCATGTAAGACCGTGTAACACCGAAGGAGGATCATCATGTCACAGGAACAACCACGTATGTACGAACTGGAATATCCATCCCCAGATATGTCGGCCAGCGACACTGAGGGTCCAACCCTCATTGTTGCTTTACAAGGCTACGCCGATGCCGGACAGGCCATTGATGCCAGTGCGCAACACATTCTGGCTGCCCTGGAACATGGTCTAGTGGCATCGTTTAATAACGATGAGTTAGTGGACTACCGTTCCAGACGCCCTACCGTCGTGCTGGATCATAACCGCATCGCTGACGTGGATCCATTAGAGATCGGGCTTCATGTTGTCCGAGATAACGCTGGGAAGCCATTTTTGCTGTTGACTGGACCTGAGCCAGATATGCGCTGGTCGGCTTTTACTAAAGCAGTGGCTGATCTTGCTGAGCGTTTCGGCGTGTCTCAGACGTTGTGCCTGTATTCCGCGCCGATGGCCGTACCACATACTCGGCCATTAGTGGTTACTGCTCATGGAAATATCCCTGAGCTCACTGGTAAGCATTTCACCTTGGATTCTAGGATCCACATTCCCGGCGCGGCATCGTTAATGTTGGAGCGCGCTTTAGATGAGCGCGGCAAGAATGTTGGTGGGCTCACGGCTCATGTGCCGCATTATTTGGCCGCG
>ERZ772974.534-NODE-534-length-27802-cov-4.533211_pt1 | contig 27802 bp, 20 predicted proteins | sample MGYA00580671_ERZ772974 | MGnify/ENA primary metagenome ERZ772974 (study PRJEB29015, sample SAMEA2738065) | human oral metagenome | biome: human oral; feature: human-associated habitat; material: saliva | place: China | collected 2218 ... | reverse complement strand
ACCCGCGGATTTTGGTGTTGGATGAGGCGACTAGTGCGCTCGATACCGCGACCGAGCGGCAGGTGACGGAGCTGATTGCGCAGTATCAGTGCACGAAGGTTGTGGTGGCGCACAGGCTTTCAACGGTGCGCAACGCCGAGAATATCGTGGTCATGGAGGATGGGCGCATTATTCAGAGCGGACGCCACGATGACCTGATGATGGTTGAGGGCCGTTACCGGGAGCTTTATTCTCAAGAAGAGCAGAGCAGCCAGGCGGGGTACATTTGGGCGCAGTGGCCCCCCACGAAGGTTTCTCGCCACGGCTTCGGCTTGGGAATGTTCACCTCGTAGCTCACGACTCTGTTGGATGCGCGGTGCACGTGGGCGTTCTGCAAGTGTTTGGCAACCGGCATAACAACTTCGGGAGCGATGGTTTGCAGCGGGAACAGGGTTCCTCTGGGTCGTTAACCTCGCCAGCTTCGGAACGTTATTGTATCCTCGCGCACTCGGCATAACGTCCCTCAGCGGCTGAAAACCATCGCTTTCACTTCTCGCTTCTACGCCATTTCCTAGTACATGACTTCCCAAGCGGTGCCGAACCGGTCGATGCAACGTCCGTCGTAGGCTTCCCACACCTGCTTCTCAAGCGGGTAAAGTACGGTTCCGCCCTCTGACAGTGCTGCAAAAACGCGATCCGCATCGGGTACAGAATCAGCCGAATAGACCAGAAAACTTGCTGGTGCGCCTTCGGGTGCTTCCTCATGCATAACATCCGAGCCCATGAGAGTCATGTTATTAAACTTTAAGGCGGTGTGGGCGATCTTCTCACCCCATTCTTCCTTGTACATCCCAGCGCTCTTGAGCGCGTCTGCCATGTCCTGGTAGCGGATAAGGCCATCTCGCTGCGCCCCGAAAAGCTTCTCATAGAAGTCGAAAGCTTCACGGGTGGTTCCGTGGTGGTTTGAAAGATAAACATTCATCTGTGCCATGTGAAATTCTCCTGATTTCGGATGATGGGGACAATAATTTCACGGTAGCAAAGCCACGCTACCCTTTGCTTATCTTCAATTGCGCACTTATTGACTCTTGCGGGATGACAGCAGGTAACGTGCCAGCAACACCGGAAAATTCATGGTGATAGGCGGGTCTTCGGGCAGAGGTAGGCGCATCATCAGGTGAACCGGCTCAGGTGTTGTCACCGCATCAAATGTTATTGAGGAGTCTGCTTTAGCGCGGTAATTCTGGCTCAGCGCCTTTAACGGATGCACCCCGAAACGCACCTCGCACGCCAGCAGGTAGTAGGTTCCGGGTGGAATATTCGTGAAGGTGTATTCCACAGAACCAACCACCGCCACCCCAATAACCGGCTCTCCCTTAGGAATCGCGGTAGGAAACAGCCCCATAAACGTAATATCACTGCGGTAGCCTGGCGGATACACTGCGCACACCGTTAGCCGATGCGGTGTTGTAACGGCGCTTTGACGGTGCACAAACTGGGCGTTATAACCACGTAGCCCTGAGAGTAGGTTTTGAGCATTGAGAGACTCCCGTAGATATTCGCGAGGTGAGTTACCTGTATGTTGCTTGAAGATACGAGAGAAGGTCGTCAAGCTGTTGTAACCAGCGCCGATAGCGCAGCTTGTCACAGTTTTAGCGGGCGGTGTGTTCAGGAGCTTTTCAATGCTGTGCTGAATCTTCAACGCCTCAACATATTGCTTAATGGTGTAGCCCCTCACTTGTCTAAAACGGCGTGAGAGATGGTACGGGCTGTAACCGCAGGCTTTAGCGATGTTGGCAAGCGTCGGCTTATCTTCTGCGTGCTGACGAATGTAATGTGTGATCTTGGTGGTATCCATAAGACTTCTGGGAGCGTGCATAAAATCTGGAGGTTCATATATGAGGCTAATAAAGGGGAAGGACTATCCTGTGGCTACTACAAAGCCGCGCCTGCCGCCGATGTAGTGGGAGAGCACCATGAAAGCAGCCAGAACAAGCTCTTGGAGATTATCATCGAGAATTTCGAGGGCGTAGTTGTATTTCAGAACAAAACCCGGGCGAGTAATTTTGGCGATGATCTTATCTTCCTGGGTTATCGTGAATTTGCCGGATCCGCTGCTTCCGTCCAGGAGGAATTCTGCATCGGCTGTTTTAATGCTGATGCTCGGGTGGAAAGGTTTCCACTCTAGCCTTTCTAGAGAAGCGCTGCTTCCGTCAGCGAAGTCTGCGGTGTAGTGGTGTTTGGCGTCTGGTACACGGCTGACCGTGATGACTTTTTCTTCGGTATCTGCCTTGGTGAAGACGACGCTTTTCCCGCCGAGTCGGAGCCTGCCATCGGTTTCATAGATTGGTTTGAAGTCAGTGTTGAGGATGTTGTACCGGTATTCGGGGTAGGCCATCTTTGATTTGGCGTAGAAAGTAGTCATGGATTGTGTCTTTCCGTAGAAAAATTAGTGGTCGTGGGGCTTACTTTTTCTGCGCGGAAGATTTCTTGTGTTCGCGGTACATCATCCAGAACCCGCAGACGATAAGAACCGCGCCGAGTATAAAAGAAGTCGTGAGATCGAGCGGTAATATACGACCGTCACCAATACGGGGTAGCGCTAAAACGAAAGTTGCTAGGGCAAAGACCCAGAGCGAAGACGGAATTTCTTTACGTTTTGGATGTTTATCCGGGTGATCATTATGCGCCATGTTTGCTCTTCTCACAGGTTGCCGACTAGGGGTTATGACATGTTGAGAGAATAAGCTCACTAAAACATTATACTGTTCAAATTTATAGAGAACAAGGAATTTGTGCATCATTTACATTTATTGTTATGTATAAAATAGTTCTACTTATCGACTGCTTAAAAATATAAAATATATTAGGGTTTACGCAGCATATTCGTGATGTTATTGTGATTCAAATAGATGTAAAACCTTTTATTAGATTCTTGTGTAGAAACCGGAAAAAATACCCGACATTTCACCCTTAAAGACTATAAGAGGTCAAAAGATCAGGGTCTCTTTTATTGGTCTGATAAATATCTCTACAACATAAACTCAAAAGACCATAAAGATACTCTGCGCATATACAGCCTGCACGAGAATAAGCTGATTAAAGAAAAAGAACTCCCCGACATGAAATCTATCTTGTCGAAGAATCAATTTACATATGCCATGGTGGTCACAAACGAAGAAGAGCTTCTCAAGCTATAAAAATAAGAAGGCTTATCCATAGGGTCTGTGAGTCCCAGAAACCCTGCCTTCACCCCTCAGCTTGCATCTTTTGATAAGCTTCAGGGTAAATGCCGTTTGAAGATTTTGCCAGGGTAAAACACTCATGGAAGGGGTGCTTATGGCTGTTAAGCGTATCGTTACTAACCTTGCCGCTGATAAACCCGAGTCTGCCGCTACTTTTTATCGGGATGTCCTGGGTCTGGAGCTGCTCATGGACCACGGATGGATACAGACTTACGGCAATGCGGAAACTATGACTGTGCAAGTCAGCATAGCCAGTGAAGGGGGCTCAGGTACACCGGTTCCTGATTTATCGATTGAAGTAGATAATCTTGATGAAATCCTCGCTCGCATTCATGCGGCAGGTATTGCGCTTGAATATGGCGTTGCTGAAGAGCCCTGGGGAGTGCGGAGGTTCTTTGTTCGCGATCCGCTGGGGAACCTGGTGAATATTTTGCAGCATGCGTAGAGGACTCGTCATCAAAATTATCGCCAGAGAACCGGTTATCAAATCGCTGGAAGAGCGGCTAAAACCTATAAACTTAGCTTTCCTTAGACCCGGCGCGCGAAGACGGCACGACAGCAGGTATGGAGTCTGCGGCGAGAGCATCCGGAGTGGTGGAGTCTTGCTTGGAAGCCTGAGCTTCAATGCGCACAATCTGCGACTGCTTAAACCTGTGATCCGGCGTGCAGGTCAGCTTATATTTTGTTTCGGAAAGATCGCGAATCTTCTGCACATAGTTCTGCGTCTCGGGGAAGGGCGGAATGCCCTTGTACTTCTCGACCGCACCGGGGCCAGCATTGTACCCGGCAAGCGCCAGGTCGAGCACTTCGTCGTCATTGTGGGCGTATTTGCCCAGTCGTTTCTTGAGCGATTCCAGGTACCGGCCCTGCGCATCAATCGAATTGTGCGGATCGAGGATATCGCCGCCGTTGCCCCAATCCTTCCAAGCCTCATCGGTGAACTGGGCTACGCCTCGGGCACCCGCGCTCGAAGCCGCATTGATGCGCCAGTGGCTCTCAGTTTCAAGCTGTGCCGCGATCACACCCGGGCGAATATTCGCTGTCTGCCCGGCTTTGCGGAGATCCTCGTGCACCTCTTCCGGTGCGTAGGTCAAGTCGGTCATACCGCAGTAGTCGTCGTAGGTGGCGGCGAGCCCCACCACACCCGTACCCAGGAGCAGCGCGGAGGCAATAATCTGCCAATGCGCCAGCGCCCCGGCGGTCACTTTCGTGAAGATATTCTTGCCGGATGCGGTTTTGAGTGAGCTCTTCTTCGCCATTCCTCTAGCCTAGCACCCCAGCAAGCCCGACTGGCGCGGTTTTCACGGATCGGAAAGCAAAATTCCTGTCTCCATTTGCCCCTTTATTTGAGCGCTAGTATCCGTGCAGAAACGAAGGGGTAGACAAGAACCGACAGACCAGAACCTACCGCGCCTCAATACCGTCGGGGAGGTCATCGCTGGTGAGATAGTAGCCGTTGGGCCAGATAACGCTCCAGGTGACGGCTCCGCTGCCGCCTTGATCCCCCGAAGAACGCGCGACCGCGCGAACAACAAATACGCTCTGTGGCTTATCCATACCCGGAATCTTGACCTTAGCTTCGCGGTAATCCCGCACCTGAATATAGGTGCCGGGTTCGGGGTAGAGCCATTTACGCGCGTACTGCTCCGCCTCCTGCATGGTCTTCAGGCGTACCTTGGAATAGTCAAATGTGCAGTCAGCCTCTCCATCTGCCACCTGCTGGTAGGATACGTCCTCCGGGCATGTGGGTTCTTTCTCCGGGGATGCGCTGGCAGACCCACTGGCACTGGGGGCGGCGCTTGTAGCATCGGCTTTATGTTGTTCCTGCCCAGCGTCAGATGAAGTGCTCGGCGACGGTTTGGCGGTATCTGTTGCGGAGGGCGAAGCAGATTCCGAGGGCGAATCCTGCGCTCCCTGCGACTGCTGCGGCTGTTCCGGCGCGGGTGCCGCCTGTGCGCTCTGCTCAGAGACCTGCGGGGTCTGTACCGGGGCGCTTGATGCCGGCGCAGGACTTGTGGATACGCTAGGTGTCGCCGTTCTGTCGGGTGTAGCCTCGTTCCGCTGCGTACCTTTATAAAGCAGGAACATCAGGGTCAAGAACGCTACAATCGCTAGTGCTATGAGAGCGTATTTACGAAACTTTGCCACGGAGTCAACCTCGCCATCGGTGTAAGCACTGAGGGTTTTTCTTTAATGGTATCCGTGGAAACTATAAATATGTAGGGGTTTTCCCTTCCGGTATAAATACAGAGTTTTGCGGTGGGTAACTGTAACAATTAAGAATATGACTACGACAGAAACCACCGCTGAAACTCCAGCGGTATCCACCAAAAACCTGTTCAAAACCTACGGTCGGGGAGAGGCAACTGTGCATGCCCTGAATAATGTCACTATTGATTTTGAGCAGGGTAAGTTCACCGCGATTATGGGTCCTTCAGGCTCGGGTAAATCAACGCTGATGCAAACCCTCGCCACACTGGATACTCCCGACCATACTCCAGAGACCAGCATCCGTATTGGTACCACCGAACTGTACGGGCAGAAGGATAACCAGCTGACCGAGTTCCGGCGTGAGCACGTGGGGTTTATCTTCCAGGCGTTTAACCTGGTGCCTACCCTGACCGCCGGGCAGAATATTGATTTGCCGCTGGGGTTGGCGGGTAAGAAGCCGGATCCGACCTGGCGTGAATACCTGGTTAAAACCCTCGGTCTGTCAGATCGGTTAGATCATCGCCCCGAGCAGCTTTCAGGTGGTCAGCAGCAGCGTGTTGCTATTGTACGTGCGCTGCTGTCGCGCCCGGAGGTGGTGTTTGCTGATGAGCCCACCGGTAACCTCGACTCAAATTCGGGTGCTGAGGTGCTCAGGCTATTGCGGGATGCCGCCACTGAGCAGAAGCAGACGATTCTGATGGTCACCCATGATGCGCATGCTGCTTCGTATGCTGATCGTGTGGTGTTTTTAAAGGATGGTGCGATTGCTGGGGAGATGCTGAATCCTACGCATGATGCTGTGCTGCAGGCGATGGGACAGCTGGAAGGGTAAAGCATCCGCACATCTAACAGGAGGGGAAATAGCCGCATGTCTACTATGTCTAAACGAACTAATACATCTCTGAATACGGTGGCGCGCTCTAACTTGCGCGCTTCTAAAGGTAAGTACGTTCTGACCGGCATCGGCATAGCGGTTGCCTCATTCTTCATCGCCGCCATTATTGTGCTCCTCGGCTCGCTACAGGGAACTATAGATGCCGCGATAGGAGATGCGCTCTCAGAGGACGATAACGTGGTCCTCTCGGCTGGAACTAACAACCCAAATAATTACACGGCGAACCATTACCTCACGCCCGAAAATCTCGACACGATCACCAACGACCCTTCGGTTCAGCGCACCTGGGTCATATATGACGGGCAGGGTAAACTCGGCACCGGAGAAAACTCAGCAAAGGTGCGGTATACACCGGCTCCCACCGACACCGAGCTCTTCCCATTCCCCATTGACGGCAAACTGCCGGGCACAGACACCGAGCTGTTAATCTCAAAAGAATTCGCCGAAAAACACAACCTGCACCTTGGCTCAACGGTGACCTCACCGGATGTTGTGGCAGCTATTACCGACCCTAATACCGGTGCCACCAAGGAATACACCATTGCTGGCATTTTCGACACCGGATTCTCCGGCTCATTCTCAAACGATAACGTTTATATTGGTGGTACCTCCTATCAGAACGCGGCAGATGAGGCGCTCAAACAGCTTGACCCGAAATCTATGGAGGCAGCACAGCTACCGCACCCCAGCATGACGTTCGTCCAGTTCAAAGGCGACGATGACGCCCACGCACGCACCGAGCTACAGAAAAAGCTAGCTACCGGTGATCAGAATACCGAACCCGTGGCGAAGTCAGGTGGGGAGTACCTGCAGGATCTCAAAGAAGAAACATCACAATTCTTTGCCTTTATCGGCGTGATTCTAGGGGCGTTCGCGGCGCTCGCCCTGCTGGTCTCATCTTTCGTTATCTCGAATACGTTCGCAGTGCTGGTCGGTCAACGCATCCGCGAGTTGGCGCTACTGCGTACTCTAGGTGCGCACGGGAAATCCCTGGTGCGCATGCTCTTAGTTGAGGCGCTCGTGGTGGGGGTTGTTTTCTCCGCTATCGGCGCTGCGCTCGTCTACCCGGTCGCAGCGCTCGCCGGTGTGCTGTTTAAAGATTTCATGGTCTCGTATAACCCGCTGGCGTTCGTGGTGGGTGTGGTGGTCTGCACGCTCGTGACAGTTATTGCATCGCTCGCCCCGGCACGTAGCGCCCTGAATATTTCGCCCATCAGCGCCTTGGGGGAGGGTACCGCCCAAGCCGTGAAGAAGCCGGGCATTGCGGGTCTGATTCTAGGTATAATCGCCGCCGCGGTAGGGGCAGCAGCAGTGTGGCAGTCGCTGAGTCTGACCAGCACACCGGATGCAAGTGTGCAGCAAAGCAGCGTTGGGGTGCTGTTGGTCATGGTTGCGGCGTTGCTTTTGGGCGTTGCCGTGTTCTTACTCCTGCCGTGGCTGTTGCCGCCACTGATTCGCGTGTTTGGTTCGGTGATTCGCTCCCAGACCGGGAATCTGGCAGTCGCTAACGCGCTGCGTTCGCCTAAGCGCACGGTTTCGACCGGGCGTGCCGTATTGGTGGGTGTGCTCGTGGTGTCTGCAGTACTGAGCGGGTACTCCATTATGACCGCATCTACGGCGAAATCCATGGAACGTGCCTATCCCGTCTCGGCGACGGCAACCTACGGGACCGGTGGCGGTACGGGGGCTGAGAGCCTTGCTAAGGCGCACTCGGTTGCCGATAAAGTGCAGGGGATTAAGAATGTCGAAAGCGTTGCGGTGGCTCCAGCCGCCGGTGCCCTAGAGTACACCCTCACGTCGAAAGACGGCAGCCAGTCAATGAGCAACACCGCGAGTATGGTGGCGCTCAGCCAGGAAGACTTCGCCAAGGTTATTCCGGCTGAGGGCAAGTACCCGACTGAAGATAACACGGTGCTCGTGCCCGAATCCCTGTATAACAATGCGGGCTTTGACGATTCCACCCGCCTGAAGGCACGCGGACCCTTGGGAGAGATTGAACTCAAGCCTATCAAGTCGACCAGTAAGATCGCGAATCTGTATGTGGTGAACCCAGCCACCGGTGCTAAACTGCAGAACCCGGATGACCCGCAGCCCTTGACTCTGCAGCAGCCTGGAGAAGCTGGGGAACAGCCCCAAGGCTCAGCCGCGCAGGGGCAGCGGGGCGCATCCGCTGCCCCAGGGGGTATGAATCCTTCAGCCGGGGCGGAGACTATGGTGCTGGTACACGCTAAATCCCCGCTGACCGCTACTGAGAACTCCGCGCTCCAGGATCAGCTTAATAAGGCTAATGACGGCAACGAGTTCACCGGCGGTCTACAACAGCGCGGTCAGCTCGATCAGGTTCTGACGATCATGCTGGGGATTACCCTGGGTCTTCTCGCCCTCGCCGTGGTGATCTCGGTGATCGGCGTGGCAAATACGATGACTCTCTCGGTCAATGAACGCCGCCGCGAGAATGCGATGCTGCGTGCGTTGGGGCTCTCCCGCAAGCAGCTGCGCCGCATGATTTCGGCGGAGGCGGTACTGATCACCCTCGGCGCGGTGGCGTTGGGTATCCTTGGGGGCGTCTTTATCGGTAGCGTGAGCGCAAAGGTGGTGCTTGCTGCAACAGACCAAAAGGTGGAGTTCGTGCCGGATCTGCCGTATCTGGGTCTGGCGCTGATACTGCTGGTGGGTCTTGCTTCGGCGCTGGTTGCATCCGCTCTGCCGGCAGCACGCTCGGCTCGGATGTCGCCGGTGGAAGGACTCGGCAGCTAGCTAGTCTACGCTGAGCCCATACTTTTGTCATGGTTGTGCTTTGAAAAGGACCACAACCATGACAAAAGTCTGGGAAGACAGTAGGGGAAAGTGGGTAGGCGACAGCGATGATCCCGCCGCCCCGGCAGCCCGGGCTACTTATCCGTCACCTTAATCTTGCCCATCGCGCCGCGTTCCATCTCGGCAAACTGGTGATTCACGAACGTGTACGTGCCGGGTTCGCGGAACTGCATCTCAACAAAACCACCCTGCGCTGGATCCAGATCGAGTGCCTGCGAGTGACCGCCGGTTTCCCCATACGGATCTCTGCCGTCTCGCAGCAGGTAGCCGCCTTCCTTATACACGGTGTCAAATTGTGAGCCGACCACGTGGAAACTCATGCCCTTCGACGGTCCCGCAGCCAGCAGCCAGATGCGCACGCGCTCGCCGGTTTTCACCTCCAAAGGCTGATTCACATACTGGGTGGCGTGCCCATTGAACATGGTGAGCGAGGGGGTGCCCGCCGCAATGCCGTCAGAGGAAACTTCGGCAAGTTTATTGCCGTCAGCCGCGGTCTGCCCCGTATCGGTCAGGTATGTTTCATTCTGAACCATCACATACTCATGATCTACCGGTTCCAGATTCGGCGGGTCGATAATGACGGCACCGTACATGCCCGCCGCCATATGCAGGCTCATGGGCGCGGTCGAGCAGTGGTACAGCCAAATACCAGAGCCGGTAGCCTCAAAACGGTAGGTCAGCTTCTCGCCCGGGGCAATGGTTTTCATCGTGTTATCGGGCGAAACCATGCCCGCGTGGAAGTCGAGCGAATGCCCCATCGAACCGTTGTTCTCCAGGGTAATCTCGAAGACATCGCCCAGCTTACCGTGCAGCACCGGACCCATATACGAACCGTTGAATGTCCATGCCTTCACATCAAGCCCGGGTGCAATTTCACGGTCGAGCTCCTGCACATCCATGGTCATCTTGTGAACAGTCTTACCGTCACGTTTCTCGCCCGCAGGCACGGGACGCAGCACCGGGTCACGGCGCTCATGATCTTTGCCGGGGGATGCGTGCATATCAATATTCGCGTTCTGCGCGGTCAGCAGGTTCGTATTTGTGCCCGAGCCATTTGACCCGTTATTACCGCCGGAACCACCCCCGTGATGCCCGTTCGCCTGCAGGTTATTGCCGGTGGTTTTCACATGAAATACCATGCCCTGCTGGCGGTGCCCGGCCACCGAGCACCAGCCCTCAAGGTCGGAGGTCACCACGCCAACATCCACGCTCTTAGTCTCGCCGGGGTTCAGCGTTCCGGTCTTCGCGCCGTTGGCGAAGGTGAGGTCGTGGGTCATGCCCTGATCGTCGTTCGTCACCTCAATCACCAGGCGGTTACCCACCGGAACCTGCGCGGTATCGGGTGTAAACCGGTAGTTTGAGGTTGCCTTGACCTTCAGCGTTGTGGTCTGCCCCGTGCCGGTCGCCGTAGAACCACCTATAAAGTTGAAGCCTACCGAGCTGGGATCGGCCGCAATACCCAAGGTCAGCGCCAGAATCACAGCAAGCGCACCGAAAAGGGTCTGCCGGGTATGATTCACAGGTTCCTGTTTGACCTCCGTGACAGGGGCAGGCTTCTCGCCGCGCGCCCGCGCCGCCATCATCTCTTTACGGGTATTGACCGAAGCCTTAACGCCGCGCACCATAAACGGCAGGAACGAAGCCAAACCGAGCGCACCCACGGCAGAGACAGCGACCTTCACCCAAGAACCCGTGAGCGCATTGGGCAGCATGAAAATAATAAGGCTCAAGTTCACAACCGTCACGCGCCCGGCGGCAAGCCTACTGAACTCCTTATTGGATGCGCGCACCACGGCGGGACCGCCGCCCATACGCTGGGGAAGCAGGTAACTCATAGCCCCCAGAAGCACCTGAAGTAGGAAACCCGCCACGAAAATGGGGGTAACCTCGCTCATGCGAAGCTCCTCAAACGGGGTGGTAAACACCAAGTCGGCAGTCCACACCACGCCAATGATAAGCCAGATAAAACCTGCACCCACCGACATTGGTGGGAACTCTGCGGGACGCTTCGTACGAAGGGTTCGCACCATCACCCACGCCACGATCAGCAGCCCCAGCAGATACACGAGCAGGCCCGCGCCCGCGAGGGGGCGCATCCCGAAGAGTGAAGCGAGCGTGGTAACCCCAACGCCCACACACATCAGAATGAGGGCGCGCACGCTGGTTCCCAAAGCGTTTTCGACCATCTTGGTGCGCAGCATCGTAGGCCAGAACGTAATCAGGGTACCAACCACCGTAATACCCACGAACCCGAGAACATTCACGGCCTCATGCGCGAGCATAAACTGCGAATGCAGCGTGCCCCGCAAACCAGGCAGGGCCGTCATCGCGCCCAGTACGGCACCGACGGGAAGCAGGAACGCCGCAGCGATATAGAAACGAATCGTGGCGCCAAACCGCGAGGGAAGCGCCTGTTTGACCTGGCGAAGAAGCGCATAGCCATGCCAGGCGACCATAGCACCCACCACCAGCGCCCCGACAACCGTCAAGGGATAAAACTGCGGCATGAGATCCTGCAGAATCATGCCCGCCATCAGCAGCACAATACCGCCGTTAAGCGCAAAAATACGTGTGACCTGAATACCGCGGGCCGAATCAGGAATTTTAATCTTCATGAGCGCTTCGGTGAAGTGCTGACTCCAGATCAGAATCGAATTCGTAATCAGCCCCAGAGTCACCATATGCACGATCAGCCAGCCGCCCTTGGGGATAAAGCGATGCACCAGAATTGCGATAATAACGCCAAACATCCAGTACGATACCGGTTTCGATGCGCGGCGGTGCCAACTGCCCCGACCGGACGCGCGCTTAGCAATCTCCTCGGGCGTTAGCGAGGCACCGGGAAACTCGGTGGGGCGCATCCCAATCGTGAGTCCATCGTTGCCGGAACCCGAAACATCGGCCCCGGACCGTGCAGAATTTTGCGCCGCGCTCGGCTTTGAGGATGCGCCGCCACGACCGGTATCGCGGCCGGTTGATCCTTCTGAGTCAGAACCCGAGGGAGTGGGGTTATGGGGATTCTCGCTCACGGTGTTGTCTTTCGATCGCTTTTAGTCACAGTGCATATAGTTCCATTATATTGCCCGATTCATGCGAATTTTGGCTTTGCGTGAGCCGTCATACAGTACGGTACCGGCGAGTGGTAAACGCTAGAATAGCCCTATGAAGTATCTGACTCTCGCCCCCCTCGCCGCCGTTTCCGCCGTAATGCAAGCGCTCGCTATTTACGCTTACGACCAAGATGGAATGGCGGTGGCGGGGCAGATCTTCTTTCCCGTTCTCTTTACGCTGATGGCGTTGTACCTGATGATGAGGAATCCGGGCGGGTCTGCCAAACAGCTTGTGGTGGTGGTGCTTGAGTTGGCAGTTTTCGCCGTCACGATGGTGGGGGTAAATCAGAAAAATCCTTATCTGTACCCCTCGATTATCGTCTACTATGCGTCGTTCGCGGTGCTTGCCTTAGAGGTTGCGGTGCGCATCGCCGAGATGCCCAAGAAGGCGAAGGTTCAGGACGATAGCGAAGCCTCCGAATCTTCCGATCAGGATGCGCCCGCCGAGGGCAGCGATGATGCCGCCTCCGTAAAAACCGAAGAAAAACCCGCAGCGAAATCTTCGACGGCAGCAAAATCGGCAGGTCATGGACTGCGGCGTGCCCGAGCTCAACGCGGTACGCACTTGGTGGCGAAGGTGAAGCCGCGTGAAGGCGCTGAGTCTTCTGGACAGAGTTCTCAGGGTAAGACTCACGACAGCACGAAACCTGAGCCCGAAAAACCTTCGGAAAAGACTTCTGACTAGTATATATTTTGTATTTGGAATATAACGTGGGTGGCTTGTTCGCATAGGGTGAGGAACCGTATTCGCTGCACATCAGCGATTGGCGTGTGCATCCCACGCCCCAAGCAATGTATTTAACGTAAGCAGATGTCGCCCCAGAAAGACAGGCTCTCATCTGGGCATATGCCCGAAGGGGAATATAATCTTTCGGCGAACAGAATATCCACGCTACACTAAAGGGCGAGAACTTCAGCTCAGTAAGACAGGTACTAATACGCCATGACTGAATCCCGCGCCCAGACTCCGGTTCTGGGCAAAATTGCAGTAGCGGCGCTCATCCTCATGGTGGTGGGCGGCTATATTTTTGAAGCCTTCGTGAACACCTACGGCGGTCTGGATTTTTCGATCTACCGCATGGGTGCCATGACCATTTTCGATAATGAAGGTTTCGACAAAGAACTTTATGGGCGCGCTATGGTGAGCATCGGCGTGCTGGATTTGCCGTTCACCTACCCGCCCTTTGCGGCGCTAGTCTTCCTGCCGTTCGCCTTCATACCGCTCAAGGTGGGTATGGCGATTATGGTGCTTATTACGACCGCCGCCGCTTGGTGGCTCTCCAGCATCATGTACTCCTATGCCAATGCGAATAACCGACCCTTACCGCTTCAGGATAAGCTCGGGCGTTACGGCACGATCGCCGCACTCACCATAGTGGTAATGCTCTGCGGCCCCTGGCGGCGTACCTTCGACCTTATGCAGATTAACCCCATCATTATGGTGCTGATTCTTGCCGATTTTCTGCGCCCGGCAACACGTGTGCCGCGCGGAGTACTTATCGGTATCGCTGGCGGTTTGAAACTGACCCCGCTCGTATTCGGACTTATTCTGCTGGTGCGCCGCGACTGGAAGGGCATTATCACCCTCGGTGCAACCTTCCTCGCCACCATTGCCCTCGGCTTTGTGCTACTGCCGCAAGAAGCCCCGCAGTACTGGTTCCACGCGGTTTCAGATCCTTCGCGTGTGGGCGATATTAACTTCGTCGATAATATTTCGATTCAGGGTTGGCTCATGCACTATGGGCTGAACGGAACCGCCGCCAAGCTCTGTTTCTACCTGCTGGCGGTGCTCTCCGTCGTGCTCACCGCCGCGATTCTCTATCAGCTCGAACGCCGCAACAAGGCTCTCGCCCAGGTTGCCGTGACCGGGTTCCTCATGGTCAGCCTCTCGCCGATCAGCTGGTCGCATCATAACGTGCTTCTGCCGCTTCTGGTTCTCGTGCTTATTGTGGATGCATTCGGCGAGTTCTTCACATACCTGCCGCCCACTGCGATGACTGTGGCGCGCATCCTGACCTGGGCGGGCGTTGTGGGGCTCTATATTTCCCCGCGCGTGCTCGGCGGCATGACTCAGTGGAATATGAACGGGCTCGAATTCTTGGCTGCGCCGGGTGTTGCGCTGGGTGGCACGCCGATCGTGTGCCTCTTTATCGTGACCGTTCTGCTGTGGGGGTGGGCGGCCCTCACCCCGAAAGCACGCAGCGCTTCGGTCAAACCTGCAGCAGAGTCGGCAAACGCCCCGAACTCGGCATAGCCTTGCGAGCCGTGCAGAAGACCCCCGCATCGTGATCGACGATGCGGGGGTCTTCTCTATCTCGGTTTAGACCAAGAAGTTATCGGCTACCTAGCGAATACCAACGTTCCAGGTGCCCTGGAAGGAGTTAATTGCCAAGTAAACATCTTCGGAAGCGTCAAACTTCGCGGTGCCCTGGAACTCTGAGGTGCTGGATTCCAAGATGACATCGTTCGAGCGGGCCGCATCCATCACGCGCAGGTTCATTACCGGCCTGCGCTCGTAGCCAGCCTCCAAGGTACCCGAGCCGCCCGAGTAGATCACGGCGTAGGAGTTGAACGCGGCGCTGATCTTCTCGCCCTTAGAAATCTTCGGTGCGGAGGAAGCATCGTAGACGCGAATAAGCCACTCGCCCTCACTATCGACATTCACCTTGCGGGTGGGGCTGGAAGTCTTCAAGTCCATCCACAGGGTGCCCGAGATTTTATCTTTGGTCAGCGCGGAGGTGTACAGAGCGAAGCTGGAAGTTTTATCGTCCCCCGTGCGCCCCTCCAGGGAATGGCGCGAGTTGGATTCTTTGGAGGGGGTGAACTCATAGTAGACGATAGCCTTCGAATCGTTGCCCTTGGGCTTCTCGATATCGATGGTCTGCTTATCTTTGCCCTTGTACTCCTTGAAATCGCCGCTGGGCAGTTTCGCTTCAACATTCTTCAGCTCGGCGGGCGATGAGCTTGCCGAGCTCTCTGACGATGCCGAGGCTGCCGATGATGACTCGGCGGGGCTTTCCGATGCTGCTGCATTGGAAGATCCGCGCGGCAGGGTGAAAATCAGCACCAGAATGATAATAATCAACAGCGCCACAGCACCGGCAATTACGCTCCACCCGGCGGGAGTCGCAAAGAACGGGCGCTTCGGCTTCTCGGGCTGGTTGAAGGGAGTCTGACCGTTTGCATACGGTGAATCGCTGAACCCGGATGCTGCCGCCGCAGTGAACCCGTTGAGCGCATCCGAGGTGTTTGACTCGGAGTATTGCTGATTCTGGTTCGACTGGTTCTGATTGTACGAACCCTGAGCAAAACCGCTGTTCTGAACGTTATTATTCTGAGCACCGTTCTGCTGCTGGAACTGCTGCGATTGACCGGCCTGGTACTGACCCTGCTGAGGCTGGTTCTGCTGCGACTGCGAGCCCTGGAATTGGTTGGGCTGCCCCTGCCCCTGGAACTGGTTACCCTGCTGGTTCGAAGCGTTCTGCACCGAATGCTGCTGATTCTGCCCCGACTGAGAGCCCTGATCCTGTTGAGCGTTCTGACTCTGCGCGCTCTGACCCTGCACGCCCTGGCTCTGAGAACCCTGCTGCTGAGCCGAAGCGCCGGATGCGCCCGCCCCGGAGGAGGCCGCTGCACCCGCGCCCGCTGCGGCGCCTGCGACAGCACCAGCGGCGGCACCCGCACCAAAGCCCGAGCGTGACCGATCCTGCCCCTGCTGAGGCTGTTGTCCCTGGTACGACTGACCGGACTGACCCTGTCCCTGCTGAGGCTGACCGGACTGAGAATATCCTGACTGGGATTGTCCGGGCCGCACCTGGCCGGATTGCTGCTGTTGAGACTGCGACTGAGCGAACCCCTGCTGGCTCTGCTGCTCTCGACTCTGGGACTGCTGTGCCTGCGAACTCTGGTTCGGGGCACTCTGACCCTGGGTGTCTCGGTTCTGAGCGCCCTGGCTTTGGGTACTCTGGGTTCGCGGATCCTGCGCTTGAGCGCTTCGCTCCTGAGCGTTCTGCCCGGCAAATCCCTGCTGGGACTGGGCGCTTAGGCCCTGCTGCTCGGAACCCTGGTTCTGCTGCGCAAAACCTTGATGCTGATCAGAGCCCTGCTGTTGCTGGTTGAAGCTCTGCTGGCGCTGTGTAGAATCCTGCTGCTGACGCTGGGCAAATTCTTGCTGACGCTGGGCCTCAAAAGACTGCGGCTGCTGAGATTGCCCGGGCTGTTGGGCCTGAGTAACGTGTTGAGACTGTGCGGGCTGCTGCGGCTGAGACTGCTGACCCCGGTTCTGAGCGTTCTGCTCCTGAGAACTCTGCGCGGCAAAGCCCGACTGCTGCTGATTCACGGGAGCCTGAGGCTGCCCCTCAAAACGCTGCTGCGTGGGAGGAACCTGGGAAGTGCCGCGCGGGGGAGTAGCCGGTCGGGAAGATGCCTGAGCCTCGGCACCGCGCGAATCAGCCGAATCGCGTGCATCCGTAGGCTCACCCTGCGACTGACCCGAAGACTGCTCGGGGCGCGACTCGCGTGAAGGAACCTGCTGCTGTGCGGACTCTGAAGATACAGGCTCCTGTCGTGCAGCCTCGGGCCGTTCGGCACCTGCTGCAGCGGCAGAACCTGCGGACCCCTGAGAATCCTGTGCGTCGCTGAGGGGCTCTCGCGTATCGTAAGAAACACCCGAACCCTGTGCGACTCCCGGTTGCTGTGCGCTCGTCTCCGGCGCGGATGGGGCATTGTGGGTATCGCGAGCGGGCTCGCGGGTAGGCTCCGAAACCTGAGGCTTTGGAGCCTCGGCGGTGCCGCTCTGACGGTTTACGGGAGTCTCAGAAGCGCTCTGCTCGGAACGCATCTGCGACTCGGTCGAAGAGCCTGCCGCTGCACCGGAACCGGATGCGCCCGCACGTTCACCCGCGACCTCGCGCGGCTCGGAATTCCTGGACGCCGCATCCTGAGCGTGGGCAGACTCCGCCTGAGTCTTCTGCTCAGGGGTCTGCTGATGGGAAGTTTTCTGCTCGGCAAACTGTTCGGAAATGGTCGGCGCGGTACGCTGCTTCGGGGCGGAAGCCTGCGCAGACTCACCGCTCTGCTCAGAGCTTGACGATGGCGAGGGCTTCGCGCTGGAAGAACCCTCAGAAGAGCCCGATGCGGCAGATGAAGACTCCGCCGTCGAGGACGCCTGCTCATTCTCAGGCTCGGGCTCCTCAATCCACAGCTGCCAACCTTCGGGAACAGGACCCCATGCGGGATCGGGCCGCCACGTCGGGGTAGGAGACCACCCGGCAGGCGGTTTGGGCCAATTTGGGGGCGGATTGAAGACGAGAGCCATCTGAACCTTCCTTCACTACTGGCGCCAAAAACACCCGGAAGCGTAGGCACGAGTAGCCTCAAATTTTAAACTACGGTAACCCTCAAATTATGGCATATTTCCCATAAAATATAAGCCCGAAAAGTTCATAGGCAGGTAAATTATTACACCGTAAGGCAACCCGCACAGATGCCCCCGGTGTGACATTCGGGGGAGGGTCCCCTCTATTATGGATACTATGAGCACTAATCACCAGCAGGAACCCGGACATCACGGTTCTGAGTTCATTCCAACAAACCAACCACCTGGCGCAGTCACTAATACCCAAAATATGCCCACGATGCTGAGCCCGCATCAGGCAGAAAGTTACGGGTACGGCGCTGAGTCTACCTTCGCCTCCGCTGAGTATTACAGGAGTAACCGCCTTACCCGTAAGGAACTTCTGGAACGCGCTAGCGAGCTGCCCTATCACCGGTTATCGCATGTGAACCCGCGTGCGCGTTGGTTCACCCCGGTTCTTGAGGGCTTGCTGATTGCCGGCATCTATTTTGTGCTCCTGCTGATTGTGAGCTTTGCGCTGCTGGCATTCGCCGTGATGCTGCGCGTCCCTTACGATTACCTGACCGATCTGCAGCGTATTTACGCGAACGTTTTTAAGACCCCGCTTGTTTTTATTGCGCTTCTTATTACCATCATTCCGGTGATTCCGGCGATTTTCATTGCGCGCCTGATTACCAACTTCAAACCCTTAGGGCTGATTCACTCCATTGCGGGCCGCATGCGGTGGTCCTATTTAGGTGTTTTCCTAGGTTTTGGGTTCCTCATTTTCGGTCTTTACTATGTAGGGTTCGCGACTCTGGATGGTTCTTTGACCACGCAGAACAGCGTGCATCCGCTGAATTCCGGCATGTTCTGGCTGTACATTGTGCTTATTCTGCTAATAGTTCCGTTCCAGTGCTACGCCGAGGAACTGCTCTTCCGCGGTTATCTCATGCAGACCGTGGGTCGGTGGCTGAAGAATCCCGTTTGGGCAATTATTATTCCAGCGCCTATCTTTATGGTGCTGCATGGTTACGGACTGTGGGGTCTGCTTTCTGTGCTGACGATGGCTCTGATCGCCGGGTTCTTGTGCTGGTACACTGGCGGTCTTGAAGCCGGTATCGGTCTGCATATTGCGAATAATGTTTCGATTTTTATCTTTGGGCTGCTGGGTTTGGAGGATCCCTTTGGTGCGGTTCGTGAGGAACAGCCGCTTGACTTTGTGCAGGCCCTTATTCTGCAGCTTGCCTTCGCCGGGCTCGTGTGCATGTACACCTACCGGCAAAAGAGGAAAGCCGCTCTGAACCAGGGGCAGGATGCGGCTGCCGCCTCCTCAGTTGAGGGTGCGTCAATGGGCGTGGAAGCGCCCGCTTCTTCCTCGGATGCGCCTGCCACCGCAGCACCGGCTTCGGGTGCTGCGCACGCGGCCACACAGCCCGGTATGTCCGTGAAAAATGCTGCTGCTTCACCTGCTGCTGATACTTCTGCTTCTGCAACGCAAGGATCGCAGGCGCCGGTACAATCACAACCTGTACAACCTGCTGCCTCTGTGGCGGGGAACGCCAAGCCCGCACAGGATAATGCTTCGGTAAAATCAGCGTCTTCGTCTGCTCCCGCTAGCCCGCAAACGGCTGAAGAGCATCGTGCACCCGAGCGGAATATCGCGGAGAAACCGGCTGCACAGGCACCCGCCGCAAAGCCTGTGGAGGGCGTTCGTAAGAGCGAGCAGAATGATACGTCGGCCAAGGCTTCTGCCCCCGCGCAGCCCGAGCGTTCGGCGCCGGCTCACGGTTCGGCGTCGGCTAATAAGCCTGCCCCGATCGGTAAGCCTGCGCCAGCCAAGGAATCTGTGCCGACTCATGAGTCAGCCCAGTCCCAGAAACCGGCGCAAACTGCCAAACCGGCACAGGCTCATGAATCGACTCAGCCTCAAAAGCCGGTACACACTAATGAATCAGCTCAGGCTGAGCGTCCGACGGCCGCGAATACCGCCGCCCGCGCGACCGGGAAAGAAGCGCCTGCTGCCGATAAACCCGCGCAGTCTGCACAGGCGAGGACTATCGCCGACGAGCTCAAGCCTGCCGTGGTTGCCCCCGCAGCAGCGGAAAAGGCTCCGTCAGGCATAGATCTGGATGCGGCGCAGAAAGCGGCACGCGCCTCCGCGCAAAAGGCTCAGCAGGGCTCGAATCGGGCCGATTCTTCGGTGCGCGCCTCCGGGGCACACGGGTCTGCATCGAATGCAGCCGCGCCGCAGAAGGGAACCGCCAGTGCATCCGTCGCCCAGGTCGACGATACGAAGAATCCTTCCTCGAAGAACTACGCGCCGGATACCTCCACGATGAGCATTCCCGTGCAAAATGCCTTGTCAGCCTATGAGCGTGCCAAGGCTCAGGCCCTTGCTCAACAGAAAAAAGCTGCCCGGCAGAAGGAAAGCGGGCAGGGCACATCTGCCGCGAAGAAGGCGGCTGCGGACGGCTCGGCTGCAGTTTCGCAGACCTCGCGGGCTCAGCAGGAGGCATCCCAGAACACCTCAGAGGTTCCCTGGGCTACCGCTCCGATTCCGAAAATCTCGCCGGAAGCCGCACAATCGCATAAGCAGGGATCAACCGACGCTTCACCGTGGACCTCAGCGTTCCCCGTCATTCCCAAACCCAAGAAGTAGGCGCATAGTATGACCGTTGATGCCGTCAAAAATATCGAAGATCTCGCCCAGTTCGTCTGCGATTCGCCCGTCTCATATCTGGCGGCGCGAACCGTGGCGCGGCGCCTGCAAGCGGCGGGGTTTACCGAGCTGAACGAAACCGAGCCGTGGCAGAATGAGGCTGCCGTCGGCAGGCATTTCGTGATGCGTGACGGCGCGATCATCGCTTGGGCTGGCGGTCGGCAGGCGCAGAAGGCGAGCGGTTACCGGGTGCTGGGTGCGCATACGGATTCGCCGTCGCTTAAGCTCAAGCCGAGTTCGTCGGTGACGGCGGCAGGATGGCATCAGATGGGCGTCGAAAATTACGGTGGCGCACTGCTTAATTCCTTTTTGGATCGTGAGCTGCGCGCCGCCGGGCGCCTGACGGTACTTCGGGAAGACGGCACCCTTCAGGATCGCTATGTGGTGACTGGGCCGTTGGCGCGTGTGCCGCAGCTGGCCCCTCATCTGGATCATAAACGTAATGAGCTGACCCTCGATAAACAGTTCAATATGTACCCCATTTGGGGCGTGGATGATACCGAGAACGATGTGCTCGCCTATTTGGCACAGCAGACCATCGACGAGGGCGGTCCGGTCGATCCGGAGCAGATCGTCGGTTACGATGTGCTCTTTGCGGATGCGCAGGAACCCCGCCGTTTCGGGCGAGACGGAGAGTTTTTCGCCTCGGGCAGGTTGGATAATCTCTCGTCGGTTCATGCCGGATTATGCGCCTTAGAACGCTATGTGGCCGAGAATGCTGACGAAGACTCGGCGCATACCGTGATGCTTGCGGGATTCGATCACGAAGAGATCGGTTCTGAAACCCGCAGCGGCGCCGCCGGTCCGTTCCTAGAGGATGTGCTGGTGCGGCTCTCGCAGGCTCGCGGGGAGAACCAGGACGAGTACCGCCGCTCGCTCGCCGATTCTGTGTGCCTTTCGGCGGACGCCGGGCATCTGGTGAACCCGAACTACCAGGGGCATCATGACCCGACGGTGCGCCCACTTCCCGGTGCTGGCCCGCTGCTGAAGATCAACGCGAATCAGCGATATGCAACCGATGCGGTGGGTGCCGGTATTTTCGCGGCGGCGTGCAAGGCGGCGGGCGTTCCCTATCAAGAGTTCGTGTCGAATAACAATATGCCCTGCGGTTCCACGATCGGGCCTATCACCGCCACCCGGTTGGGGATGCGCACCATCGATGTGGGGATTGGACTACTGTCGATGCATTCGATGCGCGAAATGTGCCACGTTCACGATATGGCATACCTGACCCGCGCGGTGGAAGGCTTCTATCGGTTGTAGTTGTTTCATCCTTTCCGCCCCGTCCGTGGGTGATAATAAAAAGAGCCTTGATCGTGAATACAGAGGATATTTCCAATGCTTTATTCACAATCAAGGCTCTTTTTATACAGGTGAGACCCTGAAAGGTCTAGTCCCTGCGGGCAAGCGCCCACAGTGCGGATGCGCATCCCAGAAGACCCCAAAAACCGACGACTATTACGTCCAGGATCTGTATCTGGCCGATGTCGAAGAGGGCGGCTCGCACAAGGTTTGCTGCAGGCGCGAACGGCAGGAACTGATGAACATGCGCGTACCACTCGGGCAGCCGCTCGGGCGGGTAGTTAATCGGCGCAAACAGCAAAACCATGAAGGTAATAGACTGCGTCACGATAGTCAGAAGTGACGCTGGAACCCAGTACGCAAGCATAAACCCTAACACCGCCATAACAACTTGAAGCGCGAATACAACGGCAATAGCGCCGATATTCAGGTTCACATCAAAATCAAATTTGAGTTTTGCGGCTACACCGCCCGCAATAATGCCGGGAATCGCGAGGACCGCCCAAACGAGTATGTCAGCCGCCAGAATCGCCAGGCGCGGGACCGGAAGGGACCGCTGATAGTCGAACATGCCGTTCGTCTTAGTGGTAACGATAATCTGGGGAGCTATTACACACCCCATAGAAATGAGGGTCACCGTTACCGTGCCGGATGCCAGATATTCTGCAGAATTCCGGTCAAGATGCGGCATGAAGACCGAGATGCCGTAAAGAAGTGCAAAGGCTAAAAGGACCTGCACCACCGCAAAAAGCGGCGCGTTGATGGCGTTACGAATTAGCGACCAGCGGATCAGCTCGACCGTGGCACGTACCGTCGAAATTCGTGAGGGCACCAGGGTGCTAGTCATGGTTAATCATCTCCTCATAGTTATCGGCCAAAGATGCCGAGCCTATGCGGTAGCTTTCGACGCATCCCGCACGAATTCCTGAAAGCACATGGGGTAAGGCCAGCTCAAGCGCATCGGTACTCAGGGTTACGGTAAACTCCCGAGGGATGGAAGAATCGTCTTCTATGCGCTTTTCGATATATTCCGTATCTGGCATATTCCCTAGTGAGGATGATGTTTTTACATCTAGCACGCTGCGAAGTTCTTGAAGGAACTCCGGGGTAGCCGTGATCGAGAGCGTACTTTTTGCTTCTGCCAAACCCAGCGCGCTTGTCGGTTCATCACGAACTAGCCGCCCCTTATTGAACAGCAGGTACCTATCGGCATGGCGCTCTACCTCCAGGAGGTTGTGGGTTACGATCAGCACCGTGGCACCCTGCTCGGCGCGCCTTCGCAGCATCGTCCACAGCAGTTCACGGCGCACCGGATCGACATCGTTCGTGGGCTCGTCGAAGAGATAGATGGGGGCGGGTGCGGTGACCGCCATGCCGAATGAGGTCAGGCGCTTGATACCGCCCGAGAGCTTATGCCCCGGCCTGTCCGCCCAATCCCCTAAATCGAGAGTATCGAGAGTTTCCTGAACCGCCCGTTGTGCTTGCTTCGACTTCAACCCGCGAATGCGAACCGCCGTCGCAATCGCCTGGCGCGGGGTCACTCCCTCTAGGGATGACGTTACCTGCGGCATGATCGCGCATATCTGCCGAGCCTGTGTCGGATGCGCTATCAGGTCTGTGCTGCCATAGTTGATGCTGCCTGCATCTGGCTTGGTGAGCCCCACGATTTGGTTGAGAAACGTCGTTTTACCGGCGCCGTTGTGACCGATCAGCGCCGTTACCTCCCCGGGTATAAGCCGCACACTAATATCGTCATTCGCACGGGTTTTGCCGAATGACTTGCTTAGCCCCGTGACGGTGAGACCGCCCTGCGTTTTCGTGGCGGATACACCCCCGGAGGAGGCGGAACCAGAGATACCTGCCATAGGTGCTTCAACCTGCCTTATGCTCTTGTCGTGAACACCGAATATGCAATAGCGTATCCCCGTTTTTTCGGCGTACCCGTGACATTCGTCAGGGATGCAGGCTAGGGCATCCTCGCGTCAAAAAAATTCGACCTTGAAACCGGTTCGGCAATCCATGACATTTAACATAGGCGCCTTCCGTTCGCCGGTGTATGCTCAAAGAGCCTCATTTATGATAGGGATACATTATTCGGCAGCGAGTACCAACGGAGCGAGCATGACAATGACGCGCACACCGCATGTCTCTCAGTACGATGCGGGTACGCCGGAGAACCGCCGTCTTCAGCCAGGTAGCGCCGATGCCCCATTCTTCGATAAATCGGGTATTGTGCGGAGCCTCGTCTGGGGAAGCTGCCTCAACATTTCCTCCAGCAGTTTTATTATTATTGGTCTTAGCGGATCAGCTGAAGCTGAACTCGTCAAAAACAACATGGACCTGTGCACACTGTTGTATCAGACATGTGCAGCGCTGTTCTTCGTGGCGCATACGATGCCTTCGCTTATACCCGTGAAAAACACAGTACTGCGTACAGCCTTATGGTGTGTTCTGGTGACGGTACCTATCGGTTACATTATTGCCTTATACCCGCAGGGTATCGCCGGGATGCTCTACACCATATCTCCCCTGTGGGTGGCACTGTGGCTGATGAACCTGCACATACCCTTCAAACTGGGGGTAAAAACAGCCGTTGCAATCGCCGTAGTCTTCACCACTAACTACTTTGTTGGCGTGGTGGGGCAGGGGTATTTCGATAACGCACCCACTGCCCCGTTCCCAGTCGTTTCCGGCGATAAAACCCTCAACGGGTTCTTCATTTTCGATATTGTCACCACGTTCCACATTATCGCCTACTTCGTGGGCCGCAGCATGCACAAGAGCCGGGAACACAAGGCTATTGAGAAAGAACTCGATATCCTCACCGAACGCGAACGCATCGCCCGCGACGTGCACGATGTTCTGGGGCATTCCCTCACGATCGTGAACCTCAAAGCCGAGCTGGCCTCAAAACTCGTAGAAACCAACACCCCCGCCGCGCAGGAGCAGATGCGGCAGGTCGCCCAGCTCTCCCGCCAAGCCCTCGCGGAGGTGCATTCTACCGTCACCCGTTTGCGCGTTCCCGACCTTGAAGGTGAGATTCTGGCATCCTCACGCGCCCTGGAAACCGCCGGAATACAGGCGAACCTGCCCGATGCGACAACCGCCGCGAACATTGCGGGTATGAACTCTTCCCTGTTCAGTTGGGCGCTGCGCGAGACTGTTACCAATATTGTGAGGCACTCTCACGCCACCTACGCCACCGTGCGGCTGAACTCCACCGGGTTAGAGGTTACCGACAACGGCATAGGAATTGGTGATGCCCCGTGTAAGAGCGGGCTCACCGGTCTGCGCACCCGTATCGAAGACGCAGGCGGCACCCTCACGCTCGGGAATGCACCCGAACACTGGCTGCAGCAGGCGCCTGTGTCAGGTGTGGGGGATGGGTGCCGCATCCGCATCAGCATGGACGAGAAGACTGACGAGATTATGGGGTAGCCGTGCCGCTGAGAATACTTCTTGCCGACGATCAGCAGATGATTCGTGAAGCGCTTGCCATGATTCTCGATCTTGAAATTGATCTTGAGGTGGTCAAGCAGGTGGGTCGCGGTGATGAGGTGTTGCCTGCCGTGCGTGAAACCCGCCCGGATGTGGCGCTTCTTGATATTGAAATGCCCGGCGCCACCGGGATTGAGGCGGCCGCCGAACTTGCCCGTTCGGGCCTGACATCGCAGGCGGGCGCGCCGGTTCGTTCGCTTATTCTGACGACTTTTCGCCGTCCCGGGTATTTACGCCGCGCCCTTGAGGCCGGGGCGAGCGGGTTTGTGGTGAAAGACGGTACGGCATCGCAGTTGGCGCAGGCGGTTCGCCGTACCGCGGCGGGGCTGCGTGTGGTCGATTCGGTGCTGGCTGAGGAGGCAAAATGGCAGGGTTCTTCGCCGCTGACCGGGCGTGAGACTGAGGTTCTTCGCGCCGCCGAGACTGCCGGGAGCGTCAAAGAAATTGCGGGGATGCTCGGACTGTCTTCGGGAACGGTACGCAACCACCTCTCGGCGGCCATGGCGAAGATAGACGCCATTAACCGGCATGAGGCGGTGCGCATCGCCCGCGACAACGGGTGGCTTTAGTCGCGCTCTCTTACCGTAAGTCGTACATTTTCCTGCATAAACCCTACGAATATGCAGGAAAGTGTACGATATATACCGTTATACCGTGCCTAGGTGCACACATACCGACAATACATTCTCCCGCCGCGTCAGGCAGCGGGAGAGAAAGAGAACTCGGTGAAATACCTCAAACCATATTTTATATTTTGTGCTCGCGTTATGACTTTAGCCTGGCGAGCTTCACCCCCGAAAAACCTTAGCGTACTGGCCGCCGTCATTATCTCTGCGCTCGCTCTGATCGCCTGCCCCATTCTGCTGGGTTATGGTGTTCAGCGCACCCTTGAAAACCCCGAAGTTTGGCGTCAAAACCTTGCCATTCTCGTGATCCTTTACAGTTTTCTATGGCTAATCGGGCAGAGCTTTCGGTATCTTTTCTACCCTGCCTACGGGTTCATTGAGCAGAAAATGCAATCGCGCCATATGGCGGATGCACTCGTCACCAGCATCGGCGCCGACCCGCGCGCACGCGCTATGCTAGGCGCCTCCGAAATTGCGTATGCCGTCGATGCGCAGGCCGCATCCATTCGCGAAACCCTCGCCACCTTGTACCTCTCAATTCTGCCCGCCGGGGTTGGTTGTATCGCCGGTGCTGTCTCAATTCTGGTGATGGGTGGCGTGCCGGAGCTAGGCATATTTTGCGGGTTTGTAGCCCTATATCTGGCTGGAAGCATGCCGCTGATTGCGCGTCATCAGAAGTTTCAAGGCGAATTCTTTGACGGCTCAATGCGCAGTTTCGGCACCCTGGAAAACACGCTCCGCCTGTGGCGTGAAAGCAGAATCCTTGGGGCAGCTCCCTTTCTGCGTGACCGATACGCCCAAGGCCGCCTGCCTGTAGAAGCAAAAGCTCTCAAAAGTTACCGTTACACCATGTTGTTACACACCTGGCAGGGCGCGATGCTGGCTCTATGTCTGCTCGCAATAGTGCTCAAAACCGTATTATTCGGTGAAGGTTCTCCGGCGCAGATTACGGGTACTGCGGTGGCACTCATCGGAGTGTGCGCGGCGGCAATTGGCCCGCTCCAAGCCGTCGGCTTTGGGGTATCGACCATCGCGGTCTCGGCGGAGCGTTACCGGCAGGCGCACCATAAAATAGCCACTTTTGCCGCTGAGAGTTCGGCGTATCTCGTCGACTATGTCGTAACCACAGGTGAACTTTCCCTCCGCCTGGATGCACGCAACCTGAGTGAAACATCCTATGGTGTGCATACGGTGAAGTCGGGACGCCCATGTTGGGTGCGTGGCGCATCCGGTGCGGGAAAAAGTTTGCTTTTAGAACGGCTTCTTGGTGTGCGTGCGACAACTACCCCCGCTTATATGTCGATGAGCGCACCGCAAGGCACTCTTCGGTTTGTCTACCTGCCGCAGGAAGCTGGGCTGCTGGTTGGTACCGCGCATGAGAATGTGGCGTTTGGGCGCGACATTCCGGTGCATATATGCGACCGGTACCTGCAGGCGGTGGGGCTAAGCGAATTTACCTCTAGTGGTGCTCGATGTCATGACGCCGTCGCGGGTGAGAACGGCAGCGTGTCCGGGGGAGAGGGCAGGTGCATCGCCTTGGCGCGTACTTTGGCGGCGGCCGAAACCTTGAATGAGCAGAAAGCCCTGAGCCCCGCGACCGTCATGGTTCTCGATGAACCGACCGCCGGGCTGGATGCGCCTACCCGCGCCCGAGTCTGGGAACTGATTGAGCGAGCGGCCCATACCGCAATCGTGCTGGTGAGCACCCACGATGAGGATGCGCCCGCCCGGCAGGACGATACCGTCATTGAACTCTAACGGGCGCGAAGTCTAGGAATGAGAGAGTTTTACCTGTAAAACATGCGGTAAAGTTGAATCAACCCTTTTCACCGGGGTAAGAGCACACGGCACGCATTATGAAATTTACCCCCGTGATGACTCTTAGGGTGGAGAGGGGGTGAGTAGGAATGCTGTTCTACGAGATAGTAGAAACGGCTCAAGCGATCCTCATCAACTACATTCTGATTGATGGATCGGCTCAAGCCGTTTCACATATCGTAGGCGTTATCTCAACCTGTATTAGGAACCTGAGGTAACGACCCTGCTCACTGGAGGGGCTTGG
>ERZ772974.528-NODE-528-length-27872-cov-13.461444_pt1 | contig 27872 bp, 22 predicted proteins | sample MGYA00580671_ERZ772974 | MGnify/ENA primary metagenome ERZ772974 (study PRJEB29015, sample SAMEA2738065) | human oral metagenome | biome: human oral; feature: human-associated habitat; material: saliva | place: China | collected 2218 ... | reverse complement strand
ACAGTCTGGTATCAGACTATTTTTTATGGAAGGAGCAAATGGCAAATATCACTCGTATCAAAGCCGGTGAATCTAAGGAGAAAACCTCTCCCAAAAATCGAGCGCCGGAAAAAACTAATAGCAAATCCGCAACCGAAACTACAAGTCATACTCAACAAACGACAGTTTCAACAGCCGACAAAAAGCTAACCAAGCTTGAGAAGGCACAACAAAAATACGAGAAGAAACAAGCAAAAAAGCAGGCTAAGTTAGAGAAAAAAGCTAACAAAAAGCCAATGCCAAAGGTTCTTCGCATCCTAACTGCTCCTTTCCGTAAAATTGGTGGTTATTTCCACGCTTCTTGGCAAGAACTTCGCCAAGTTCGCTGGCCAAATCGTAAAATGACCTGGAAACTCGTTTCCGCCGTCATCATCTATACTGTCATCTTCGCAGCATTTATCATGTTGCTTGACGCAGGTTTCACTTTATTATTTAACAATCTATTGAAATAGGAGAATAGAAAATGGCAGTCAACCGTTATGACGACACTCTAGCATGGTACACAATTAGTACCTACAGCGGCTACGAAGATAAGGTCGCAGAATCAATCAAGCAGCGTCTCGATCGCCCAGAATTCCAGGATAAAATTTTAGACGCTATCGTCCCTAAAGAAAAACAAATTGAGATTAAAAACGGTAAACGCAAGATTGTTGATCGCAAGATCTTCCAGGGCTATGTTCTTGTCCAGATGCGTCTTTCAGACGAGACTTGGTACATTATCCGAAACACCCCAGGCGTCACTGGTTTTGTTGGTACTGGCACCCAACCAACTCCAGTTTCCGAAAAAGAAATTGCAAAGATCAAGAAACGCATGGGTGTTGAAGATCCAAAGTATTCCGTCAACTACGCCCTTAATGAAGTTGTCTCCATCACCGATGGTCCTTTCAAAGGCTTTGAAGGTACCGTTGCCGAAATCGACTCCACCAAAGGTAAACTCAAAGTTATGGTTTCCATGTTTGGCCGCGAAACGCCAGTTGAACTTGACGCTCTTCAGGTAAAGAAGATCAGCTAGAATAACTTTCTAGACTCACTATGAAATAGAACACTTCGGTGTTCTATTTTTTCTATCTATCATATCGAATAAAAAGCTCGGTCACAAAAAACAGGTTCTATATTGTCAGTTATGTTAAAATATAACCATATACATTTAATTTGGGATCTGCCTTATGCCAATCACAAACCATAATCAACTTAGCCATAACGAGATAACGGACCAAGAAAATAATATAAATACAACTGAACAAAGCGCTCAGCATCTATCTCGTCTCCAAAACGAAATCGGCTCCAAAGTTCTCTCTCTAGTTAACTTCGAATCTAAATATAAAGACATCGTCGAATCTTCCTTCAATAAAGCCAGCCAAAATAAAGAAAAACTCCCAGGCAAGAATAATGAACGTAGAAACTTCGCCTATCTCTCTCGGCTGGATCGCATCATCAAGAAACACGGTGATAAAGCCGAACAAAAAATCTGGGAAGCCTCTGCCGAAAGTGTCGTCATGGACTTTGAAGATATTCCAGACTCCTATTGGAAACAACAAGAACAAATCTTAAGAGACAATGGTCAAGGCAGGGAACTAAGTAGAAGTGAAAAGGAAATTCTCGCTGATGATCTCATCGAAAAACAGCGTGAATCCATCACCTCTTGGACCAACTACCTAGGCGATAAGAACTGCCCATATCCTCTCTGGTTTAAAGTCTATGCTTTCGATGGTATCTCCAAGATGAGCAATGCTCTAAATCTTGATGATGCAAATTATGATAGACGCGATCATACTACAGCATTAAGCTTCCCAAAACTTAACGCCGAAATCCTTGCCAAAGTCTATCGCCAAATCAACAATTTCTATGGTGTAGATAAAGAAGACTGGCTCAAAAAGAACTCTGATGATGAAAAACTAGTTTCTCTCGTTAAATCTGCCAATTTTCCAAAACTCTACGCCAAAGAATTACTCGATACCAAAGTTATTCTTAAAACCCCCGAACGTGCTGAAGACGTCCATGGTGATTGGTTTGAATATAAACTAGGAGACGAAGAGGAAATTGCCGACCTTGCCGAAGGCACCCGTTGGTGTGTTGTGGATCCCAATGTTGCCCACAATTATTTGACATACGGACAATTTATCAACCCCGGAGAAGATAATAACTATGATGATGACGATTGGGAAGATGATGATCAGACAGAATACCCTGAAGCCAAATTTATTATCTTTAGACTAGAAGACCCCAATTCTCCCGGTGTTTATGCTTCCAACGGTTCCGCCTCCATTCGTCTTGATCCTGATGGCATGGTTGCTGAAGTATCAGGATTAGGCGAAGGACAAGCCATTGAAGATGCTCTTGTTCCTACCGTTAAGAAAAAGACATTATCCTTACCAGGTGGCGAAAAGTACCTACAAAAGTTTGATGATAAGCAAACCCTAATTCGCCTAGACAAAAAGATGAAAAAAGGACAAGATCTAACCAAGGAAGAACTCAGCTTCCTCTATGAGTTAGATCGCCCAATTGCCACCCTAGATACCTACAACAGAAGAGACCCTAGAATCCCAGAATTAAAAGAAAAATATAACGTAGAATACGCCTTAGAAAAAGGATTAGATATTGATAAAATCATTTCAAGTTTAGGACCAAACACCCTCATACAAAACCTAGACTCTCTTATTAAGTACGGTGCGGATATTGATAATATCACAAGCAATATAGATTCATATGATATCGCTGCAAATCTAGACACTCTCCTCGACCACGGAGCAAACATTGATGTCAACGAATTAGCTTCAGAACTAGACACGTATTATGTCTTAGAAAATCTAGACGCTTTCCTCGACAACGGAGCAAACATTGACGTCAACGAATTAGCTTCAGAACTCAACTCATATGACATCTTCGAAAATCTAGATACCCTTCTTAAAAATGGTGCAGACATTGATCTTATTGTGGGTAAAATGAAATCTCACGATATTGTATATAGCCTAGATTTTTTCCTTAATCACGGTGCTAATATTAATATCAATAAATTAGTCTCAAACTTAAGCGAAGAAGATATCGCCAAAAAACTAGACATTCTCCTTGAACACGGTGCCGATATTGACAATATCATAAATTGTATGGATTCAGACGATATCGCCAAAAACCTAAACCATCTCTTAAGATGCGGCGCAGATGTTTACAACATTGCATATAACCTAGACCTAGACAATATCTCTTTTCATCTAGATACTCTCCTCGAACATGGCGCTGATATTAATCATATCGTAAATGATATGGATTCATACGAAATTACAATAATCCTAGACGCTCTCCTACAACATGGTGCAGATGTTAATCTAATAACAGAAAAATTAAGTAAGAAAGAAATTGAGGATAATATTGACATCCTCCGAGAATACGGCGCAAATCTTTAAAACCATTCCTATCCCGCTTATGCTATAATGAAACCATAAAGTCTACAAAACATAAACGGAGAACAAAATGGAACCACCAATTAAAGTCAATTCTGAGATCGGGCGCCTCAAGACCGTCCTTCTTCACCGCCCAGGTGAAGAACTTGAGGCCCTCACCCCAGATTATATGGCACGCATGCTTTTCGATGACGTCCCATATTTAAAGGTCGCGCAAGAAGAACATGACGCTTTTGCCAACGTCCTACGCGATAATGGCGTTGAAGTTCTATACCTTGACAAACTTGCCGCCGAAGCTCTTTCCACCCAAGAAGTACGTGATCGTTTCATCGTTGAAATGGTTCGCGCTTCCAAGCAAGAGGATACCTATTCCACCTTCGCTATCGTCAACTACCTACAAAGTCTCGACCCACTCACAATGGTTAGAAAAGTCATGGCTGGCGTCAAGAAGAGTGAAGTTGAAGTTATGGAGCCAAAAAACAAACAGCTTCATCACTACATGATCGACGATTATCCATTCTATCTTGATCCAATGCCAAACCTCTATTTCACTCGTGACCCTGCCGCCTCAATCGGTAATGGTCTCACCATCAACAAAATGCATTGGCCAGCCCGTCGTCGCGAATCTCTTTTCATGCAATATATCATAAAACATCATCCACGTTTTATGAGTAGCAATGTGCCAGTTTGGTATAATCGCAATAATCGCTTCTCGGTTGAAGGTGGTGACGAGCTAGTACTTAGTCGCAATACTCTTGCCATTGGTATCTCGGAGCGCACCGAAGTTGAAGCTATTGAGCGCATCGCTTCCAGACTCTTTAACGACTCGGACTTCACTTGTGTTATCGCTATGAGGATTCCTAACAAGCGGGCTTTTATGCATCTTGATACCGTCTTCACCATGATCGACTATGACAAGTTCACTGTTCATCCAGAAATCCTTACTGGCGAAGGGGAGCTTGATATTTACCTACTTGAAAAGGCTAGTACTCATGTTGGTTACGAAATTAAGCACCGACGCAGCCTCAAGGAAACTCTACAAGAAGTCCTTGGACTTCATCACGTTCATCTCATTCCATGCGGTGCTGGTGACCCAATTGCTGCCGCCAGGGAACAATGGAATGATGGTTCTAACACTCTGGCCATCGCCCCAGGTGTCGTCATTACTTACGATCGCAACTATGTCACAAACAATGCATTACGTGAAGCGGGACTCAAAGTCATTGAAGTGACCGGTGCCGAACTCGGTCGCGGCCGCGGTGGTCCACGCTGTATGTCAATGCCAATCTATAGAGAGGAGATTTAACTATGTTAAACTTAAAAGGTCGTTCATTTTTAACCCTAAAAGACTTCACGCCCCGTGAAGTAAGGTTAATGCTTGAAACTGCAAAACAACTCAAAAACAATAAGCTTACTGGTGTCTCCAACAAGCACCACGAAGGCAAGACTATCGCCATGCTCTTCGAAAAAACCTCGACTCGCACCCGTTGTGCTTTCGTCACTGGCGCTCGCGACCTCGGTATGCATGCCGAATTCCTTGGCAAAGATGATATTCAACTTGGTAAGAAAGAGTCCGTCCGTGATACAGCTCTAGTTCTTGGTCGCATGTTTGACGGCATCGAATTCCGTGGCTTCTCGCATGATACTGTCGAAGAGCTCGCCAAGTATGCTGGCGTTCCTGTCTGGAATGGTCTCACCGATAAGTATCATCCAACCCAGGGTCTTGCCGATATGCTCACTATTAAAGAACATGTTGGTCATCTTGAAGGCGCTCACCTTGCTTATGTTGGCGATGGTCGCAATAACGTTGCAAACACCCTCATGATTGTCTCTAGCTTACTAGGACTTCATTACTCAGTAGGCACACCGAAAGAGCTCTTCCCAGATCCAACACTCGTCGAAGAATGCCGTGCTCTCGCTGAAAAATATCAAACTGGTGCCACCATTCGCGTTGTCGAAAATCCATACGAAGCAGTCACCGATGCTGATGCCGTCTATACCGACGTTTGGGTTTCCATGGGTGAAGAAGATAAATTTGAAGAACGTATTCGTCTACTCAAGGATTACCAGGTTAATCAGGATCTAATGCTTGCTACTCGCAAGAACAACACTAAATTCCTCCACTGCCTTCCTGCCTTCCACGACAAAAACACCAAAATTGGTAAAGAAATTCTTGAGAAATACAATCTCGATGCGATGGAAGTTTCGGACGACGTCTTTTACAGCAAAAATAGTGTAGTCTTTGATCAAGCTGAAAACCGCGTTTATACTATTGAAGCCGTCATGGATCTCACTCTTTAAATCATACCAACCCCATAAAATAAATCCCCATTCGGGGATTTATTTTATATGCTATACTTAAACCATAAGTATTATTAAAAACTAAGACCAAAGAAGGGAAAATTATGGTCGACAAAGTTACGGCCGAGACAAAAAGTCCGGCTAAAGCTACAAAAACAAAACATCCAAAACGCAACCGTAAACACATCAAGATGCTTTCAGCCTTCGCTGTACTTTTTGGCATCATCGCCATGATGGCCTGTCTTACTTGGATTATTCCATCTGGCAAGTACAATCTAGTTCCAGATCCGAGCAATCCATCTGAAACTATTCGTGAAGCTGGCACTTATCAAGAAATTCCAAAAGTTGAACACATTACCAACGAGGAAACTGGCGAAGTTACCACAGTTGATCACCGTCAAGGTCTTTGGGATATTTTCATGGCCCCGATCAAAGGCATGTCAGACCGTCTCGACGTCATCGTCTTCGTCTTAATCCTTGGTGGCTTCCTTGGTGTAGTTATGAAGACTGGCGCCCTCGATGCTGCACTTGGCGGACTCCTCAAGAAAATGAACGGTAGAGAAAAATGGCTTATTCCAATTCTCATGACTCTCTTTGCCATCGGTGGTACCACCTACGGTATGCAGGAAGAAGCCGTTGCCTTCTACGCTCTAATCGTTCCAGTCATGATGGCCGCTGGCTATAATGCTATGACCGCCGTCATGATTATCGTTCTTGGTGGTGGCGTTGGCGTGCTTGCCTCCACCGTTAACCCATTCTCAACTGGTATCGCCGCTCGTACTGCCAATGTACAGCTTGGTAGCATCCTTTGGATCCAGGGCATCATCCTCGTTCTTATGCTTATTGCCGCCATTATCTACACCATGCACTACGCTAAAAAAGTCAAAGCTGGCAAATACAAAGATGATTCCACAGTCTCTTCCACCTTTAAAGCCATCGATCTTAAGGCTGTTCCTGAATATACCGGAAAGCGCAAACTCATTATGGGAGTTTTCGCCTTCACTTTTCTTGTTATGATCATCTCTCTTGTCCCTTGGGCCGATTTTGGTATCACTCTTTTTGAAGACTTCCACGCTTGGCTTGCTGGTATTCCAGTTCTCAGTAATATTCTAGGCGTCGGACATAACGTTGCTCTCGGTTCTTGGTATTTTAATGAAATTTCCGCCCTCTTCCTAATTTCCGCCCTTGTTATTGCCTTCATCTATCGCAAAGGTTTTCACGAAAAAGAGGTTTCCATCACAGACACCTTTATTGATGGCTCAGAGCAACTTCTAAGCGTAGCTGTCATTATCGCCGTTGCAGCCGCTGTCTCCATCGTCATGCGTAGTGGTGGTATCGAAGACACTATTATCCACTGGGGCGAAACAGGGCTCAAAAACTCCAATGGCGGCATCGTCGGCATTCTTGCCTACATCTTCTACCTTCCACTTTCTTTCATCATTCCATCATCCTCAGGTCTTGCTGCTGCTTCCATGCCAATTATTGCTCCAGTCGCTGATCTTGTTGGCTCCACCAAAGAAACTATGGTCGTCGCCTTCGCTACTGCCAACGGCTTATTAAACATGATCGCACCTACAATCGCTTCACTCATGGCCGGCCTCACTCTCGCTGGGGTTTCCTATAAAACCTGGGTCAAGCGCGTCCTTCCAGTTATGATCCTCTTCGTCATTATTAGCCTCGTAGCCGTCTTCGTCATGGGGGTTATCTAATGGCCAAAATCGTAGTCGCACTAGGTGGCAATGCCTTATCAAAAGATGGTAAGGCTACCGCCGCTGATCAACTCGCCGTCGCAAACGAAACTGCCTCGGAATTAGTTAAATTAATCACCGCTGGACACACCCTAGCTATCGTCCACGGCAATGGTCCTCAAATCGGCAATATTATCCTTCATGAAGAAGCTATTAATACCGAAAAGACTCCAACTATGCCTGTTGATGTAGCTGGTGCCATGAGTCAAGGCCAAATTGGTTATTGGCTACAGAATGCTCTCAGAAACCAACTCGAGCAGTTAAAAATCAAAAAACCAATTGCCTCAATCGTCACCCAAGTCCTCGTTTCAAAAGACGATCCAGCCTTCAAAAACCCTAGTAAGCCAATTGGACCCTTCTATACCGAAGAAGAAGCTAAAAAGCTTACTAAAACTCGTGGCATTACCGTCAAAGAAGATGCTGGTCGTGGCTGGCGCAAAGTCGTGCCCTCACCAATGCCACTTTCAATCATCGAATCCGACCTCATCAAAATTGCCATCGGCAACGGTGCCGTCATTGTCGCTGGGGGTGGTGGCGGTATCCCAGTCTACTACGATCAACACGGGCGATTAACTGGGCTTGAAGCAGTTATCGATAAAGATTTTGCCGCCGAAAAACTTGCCGAAACTATTGATGCCGACATTTTGTTAATTCTCACTGCAGTCGATAATGTTAAGATCAACTACAAGCAGCCAGACGAAAAAGCACTGACCGAGCTTACTGTAGACGATGCCTTTAAATTAATTGCTCAGGGCCAGTTTGCCGCTGGTAGTATGCTTCCAAAGGTTGAGGCTGGCGTCAGTTTTGTATCGGGAGCTAATAAACGCGTTTGTATCATCACTTCGCCTGAAAAAGCTTCAAAGGCTATTGAAGGTAAAGCTGGTACTCGCATTATCGCTAATTAGAAACCTTAGCACTTTAACCATTTTAATTATTGTAAACCACGCATAGTCACTCTGACGTTTCGTGGTTTACTTTTTCCCCAAAAAATAGTATAATAATCCCGTTACGCGCTCTAATTAGGAGTAAAAAAATTATGGCAAAAAAAGTAATTGGTAACTTAAAGTTACGCATCCCTGGTGGCAAGGCCACCGCAGGACCTCCAGTTGGTTCAACTCTTGGTCAGTGGGGTCTCAATATGATGGATTTCATCAATCCATTTAACGAGAAAACCAAAGATTACAACGGTAAAAACGTCATCGTCCACATCCAGGTTTTCGAAGATCGCACTTTCGCATGGACTTGTCTCGGCCAGCCAGTCGATGATCTTATCCGTGAAGAGCTAAAACTTCAAAAAGGTTCCGGTCGTCCAAACACCGAAAAAGTTGGAAAAATCACTCGCGAACAACTAGAGAAAATCGCAAACATCAAGATGGAGCAGCTTAACGCTATCGATCTTGAGGGCGCCATCAAAGTTGTCGCTGGTACTGCCCGTTCAATGGGCGTCGAAATCGCTGAATAATTTATTTATTCAAACTAATATTAACCATGGGAGGGTTGAAAAAGTTTTATCAACCCGTTAATACCACAGAAAGGAAAAATATGGCTGAAGAAAATATCAAGGCAGAAGAAATGGTTGTTTCCGAAACTGTCGAGGTTACTGAAACCCCAGAAACTGCTGAAAAATTCGCCAAAGCTGGTAAAAAGTCTAAGAAACATGTCGAGGAAGTCAAAGCTGAAGAAGAGCGCAAAGCTCGTGCAGCTGAAAACAAATTAGCTGAACTCGAAGTTAAGCCAAAAGGTGAAAAACCAGTCACTCGCTCCATCCTAGAGCGCCGCGGCAAAAAATACCAAGCCGCCTACAAAGACATTGACCACGCTAAGTTCTATACTCTAGCAGAAGCAATTGCTCTTGCAGTCAAAACCAATCCAGCAAAGTTTGCTGCCACCATCGAGATCCACGCCCGTCTTGGTGTTGATCCACGTCAGGCAGATCAAAACATCCGTACCACTCTTGTTTTGCCTCACGGTAATGGCAAGGAAGTTCGTGTAGCTGTTTTCGCTCCTGAAGATGAGTGTAAAAAAGCCAAGGCAGCTGGTGCTGATATTGCTGAAGATGCCGAATTTATCAAGCAACTTGAAAAGGGAATTATCAATTTTGATATTCTTATTTCCACTCCTGCTTACATGCCAAAACTTGGTAAATTCGCTCGTCTCTTAGGTCCAAAAGGCCTTATGCCAAATCCAAAAGCTGGTACTGTTACCGCTGACATCGAAAAGGCAGTCAAAGAATCTAAGGCTGGTAAAATCGAATATCGTGTCGACAAACAGGCCATTGTTCACCTTGGTCTTGGTAAAACCAACTTTACTGAAGCTCAATTACTTGAGAATGCTACTGCCTTCCTTGATTCATTAAAATCAATGAAGCCAGCTTCTCTCAAGGGTCAATATATTAAGAGTATCTTTGTTTCATCAACCATGGGTCCATCCATTGCTGTTGAAAACATCTACAACTAATTAGATTGATCAAAAAAATATACCACCACCAGGTGGTATATTTTTTTATTACAACAAAAAAGCCAGAACAAGTAGAAACATATTTTATAAAAACTAACTTATTATTATAAAAAACCATAAGCATTATTGTGATAATTACATACATTTTTTACAACAATATTCTCTGTTAAAGGAATAAATAACCGTTAAACCCTTCCAATGATAAAATACTATGCTAAAATAAACACAAGTAAAAAACACAGCGTTTTTAAATAGTAATATTAAATAATCTACGAAATAAAAGCATATGTTCTTAGGAAAAATTACTAGCAACTATCAAAAATATTGTCTGAATGCGGTCTCTACTTTATTATTTTCCCTCATTGGAATGCTGTTGTTTTCACAACAAAGCGTATTTGCAGTAAATACTTCTATAGCTATTACTGGCAATGCTACTATTAATCAAGCCACCCCAACAAAAGATGGTACCAATTATTTTCGCTCTCTTAATGTTAATGTCAAAACCGATAGTGATACCGGCTATGAACTTTACATTTCTGGTGGCACTGAAGACTCTGCTCTTTCTAGTACAGATCCTTTAAACACTTTTAAGATTAATTCGGTTTCCGGCAACAATAATTTTATTGATGATATGAAAAACCAGTACGGTTACAATACCGAAGATACTGACAACCACTATTATAATTACATTCCAAAACTCAGCACTCCAGCCCTACTCACCTCCACCGACAATACTTCTGATGATAACTTCAAACTAAACATCGGCATGCGCCTTGACAGTAAAGTTCCATCCGGTGATTATCAGGGCAAGATTGTCTTCACCGTTCTTTCCGAACAGGAGTTGAAAGCCAAAATCGTTACTGGACGTGAATTTAACGTGGCTCTTCGCCACGCTCTCGGTGTTACTGATCCAGCAGTTGCCTCAGATCCAGAAACCCAGATCCCCGCTGAGAAAAATTATTACCCCGACCTCACAATTACCGTCGGCCGAAAAAAATGCGACAGCAATATCACTCCAGAAAAGACAGTTAAAATTTCTACCACAGATTCTGAAGCCGACGTTTACATGGCCGTTACCCGTGGCAGTTGGGATAATATTTGCATTTGGTCTAAAGCTACCGAAATGATCTTTCCAGAAGATCTCTCATATATGTTTGCAGGTCTGACTGGCACTGGCTATAATTTAAATTTTAATTTTACCGACGGTCGTACTAGCAAATTACTCAACTTCTCTAAAGTTAACAATATTTCTCACATGTTTAATAAGACCAGAGGATGGAATGACAATACAATTGATATCTCAAATTTTACCCCATACCTAAAGGACTCGCCGGTTAAAAACATCGAATCAGCCTTTGAAGATTCCACCATTTCGAATGTTGGTGACATCTCTTTTGCCAAACATGCTAACAATATTGCCCGTGCCTTCCGTAACACTGAAAATCTCTCCGCCGCCGATCTCTCTTCATGGGAAATTAGTGAAGCAACGGATGCGACTTCCGTCTTTGAAAATTCCGCCATCAGCACCATTGACCTCTCAAAATCTTCCTTTAAAAATACTACTTCTACTGCCAATATGTTTAAAGGATCCAAAGCAGGAAGCATCGATCTTTCAAAGGCAACCTTCGATAAAGTAACCGACGCCTCCTACATGTTTACCAATTCACAAGCTTCCACCATAGACTTCACTAATACTAACTTTAAAGAAGTCGAAAACGCTAAGTCCATGTTTGAAAACGCTCAAATATCCTCCCTGGACCTCAAGCATGTTAAATTCGATAAAGTCAAAGACTTCTCTAACTTTTTCAAAAATACTACTTCGCTCACCGAAGCCAACCTTTCTAGTATAAAATTCACCAACGCCGAAGACCTTTCTTCCATGTTTGCCAATAGCCATATTACAAATCTAACCCTTAATTCTCAGGATATGGATGGCAGTCATATCGCCAACATGGCATCCATGTTCGAAGAGTGCTACATAAAAGAAGTTGACCTTGGAAGAATCCACACAGGCGAACTCACAGCCGTCAAAAGCATGTTCAAAGGAGCCGGCTACATCGAGAAGATCACTTTACCTCAGGTGTTTAATACTAGTAATGTTACCGACTTTAGTTACATGTTTGCAGAACTCCCTAATCTCACAGAAATTAATAATATAGATAAATTAGACACAACTAGTGCGCTTGATATGAACCATATGTTTGTTAGTTTCGGTGTACCAATTAATACAATCACTCCACTTCTTAAAGCTACCCATGTTAAAGATCTCTCCTATATGTTCTATGATGCTAGAATTAGAGACACTGTGACATTCTCACCCCTATTCAATACTAGTAGTGTAGTTACTATGGAAAGTATGTTTGAAGGAGCTTCAACATATCCAGTTGATATCTCCAACTTCTCCTTCGCCAGTGTAGAGAATATGTCAAAGATGTTCAAAGCCATTGGCACCAACGAAGAGGGAAAAGAGTGTGTTAGTGGAGGATATGGAGTAACTGAAGTCACTTGGCCAGCCACCACTCAGCATGCTCCTGCACTTACTACTCTTAAATCTCTTTTCCACGGTAACTGTTATATTACAAAAATTAAAGCCCCCAAAATTACCGCTCCTAACCTCAAAGATACCAGCTTTGCTTTCTCAGGTCTCGGCGAAATCACCGAAATCGACCTTGCTGGATTTGACACCGGTGCGGTCGAAAATATGCAGGCCATGTTCTCTGGCAACTCCTCTGGTTTTATGAAAAATCAGCATGTAAAAATTAGCCTCAACACCTCAAATGTCAAAAATATGTCCAAATTATTTTTCGATACCTATGTTTCCTATCTTGATCTTAGTGATTTAGATGTTCATAATGTCACAGACTTTAGCTCAACTTTCGACTATACTTGGCTTTATGAAGTGGATCTCACCAACTGGAATACCAGCAGTGCCACCGATATGTCATATATGTTTAGCGGCTCAACCTGGATTACCAAAATCTACGCCTCCGATAGCTTCGTTACTACCAATGTTACAAAATATAATAATATTTTTGATCTTGGCGGTGCATACCGTGGTCAAGCCGGCTCTTCCGTCCCAGCCAGCAGCATCGCTCACGCTCGCATCGATGGCGGATCTGCCGCTCCAGGCGCCTTCTGGCGAAAGTAATAGCCGACAAAGCTATTAATACCTTAAAAGTCTCTAGTCATAAAATAGGACACCAAAGTGTCCTATTTTTACTATTAGTCATTGATATTCCGCGTGTCTCACCAAGTGTCTTTCATATTTTAAAGACCACTGCTAGTTATCTAACACTGAGATTTTAATACATAGGCATCTTGATCATTAACATATGTCATCATATGCCCACATAATCTCTCAAAAGATTATTAGTCATGCCAACGTCGACATATTTTCGGAACTCGGCGAGAATTGTACCTAAAATTTTACCATCCTCGCATACCTCCACAATCGTTAATGTCTCTTCTCATACCATGGTCCATAATCTAAAGTTAAGCTTAAACAAACTAAAAAATCCGCCGCTGCAGGGCGGATATTGATTTTGTTACTTTTCTAAGGCTTCGCTTTAAAGTAACCCCTAAGGCCAGGCTTACCAATTCTTGCGTAAGTTGCATCTACACTACCTGCACTATAGGACCAGTTAGCGCCACCAACAAGATGGCTACAATTTCCAAACATATTAGTCGAAATTGAAAGATTTGTTCTATCAAATTCCTCTGGCCCATAAATTGTTTTGAGCCGACTATTCGAATAAAACATCATACTCATATCCGTTACATTCTTCGTATTAAAACCAGACACATCAATAGTTTCGACATAAGACATGGCAGCAAACATTCCATTCATATCTGTTACATTTTCAGTATTAAAACTTGACGCATCAATACTTTTTGTTGCAGCTAAATTCCTAAACATATCCTTCATATTAGTAACAGCACTAGTATTAAGGCTTGAAAGAGACAAATTCAGTGGCCCCTTAAACATATAGAACATTTTCTCCATTGTTGTCACATTGCCGCCCTTTAGGTTAGAGAAATCTGCATTGACATCTGCCGTTGCCTTATAAAATGTATGCATAAAGCTCGTGGCATTCTCAAAGGTTACCTTAGACATATCAAGTCCCCTCAGATTAGTATATGCAAAAGCTGCCTCCGCATTTTTTGCAGTATTAATATTTTCGAGGTGTAAAATTTTTAAATTTGGGCTCGTACTAAGCAATGCATAAGTATCTTGGGAAAATATTGAATCCATCTTCTCGGTCTTCGAAAAATCAATCCCGTCAAGGTCAATTTCACCAAAGCAGGACGTATTATTTCCCTTAAAACTAGCCTCCCTACTTAACCATAAGGTCGCATCTTCCGGCGCATACACAATATCCGCCTCAGAATACCAATATACATAATTCTTCCCGTCTTTGGAACCATTCCACACATAAATGGGGAGATCTGAGCCCGTTTCAGCTTCGTTAAGAATACTACCAATACCAGCTTCCAGCTGATTAGCCCTCTGAAAGATGTATAGAGTAGTAGGGCATCGCAAAAAAGGTGCGCGATAATTATTGCCTCCACTATACAAAGGCGTAGTATTATTATTTTTCTTGAATGTCGCCGTTTTCAAGACTGGATTCGTGATTACAGTTATCAAGATATTACCGCTATAAGTATCTTCAACCAGATCACCGCCAGCGCGCACTCCAACACTAATTTTTGGAATCCCTGCACCTGAGCTATCATCAATTCCTGGCGCACTTGCCGTAGTCTTATTTACGACCAACATTGGTGAACTACTACCTGGAAGCGCCAAGAAGTTCGTCTGGTCAATCGACACGCCCCATTCTTTTTCGCTGAAATTTGCAAGAGTCTTACTGGTACTAAGTGGCATAATTCTACCAGTATTATCCGATTGGCTTGGCTTAAGAATCGAGTCTGCTCCAGCACTAGATATCATCACCTTATATCCAGAGCGATTATCCGTCCGAATATTCATCAAAATATCACGTGCCTTAGCTGCCTCGTGTGCCCCCTTATCAAAATCAAAATTCAATTCATTTCCCGCATCCACGCCATTCAAAGTCATTGAAAGCGATTCAGCAAAAACGTTGTGATTATTACATACAAAAAAGCATATAAGTGAAAAAATCAAGCCACTAATCTGTTTAATTTGAATAGTACTCTTAATTTTTACTATCATGATTACCACCAGTCTACCACAAGCATAATAGATAAAGCAAAGGTTTGCATAAATATTACAACATTATTTTTACAACGTTTATGCTAACTTAGGCGTAATATTTCATTACGCGTAATTTATCCAACAAAAAATACCCCGAAGGGTATTTTTTTAAATAAATTCGTAGACTCGGTTTTTAATTAAGCTAATTCAACAACAGCACCGGCTTCTTCAAGAGTTTTCTTGAGAGCTTCAGCTTCATCTTTCTTAACTTTTTCCTTGACAGTTGCAGGAGCACCATCAACGATAGCTTTTGCTTCACCAAGACCAAGGCCAGTAGCCTCTTTAACAGCCTTGATTACAGCGATCTTCTGAGCACCAGCGTCTTTAAGAACAACGTTGAATTCAGACTTGCCTTCTTCTTCAGCAGCAGCGGCAGGAGCAGCAGCAACAGCAACAGCGGCAGCAGCAGGCTCAATACCATATTCATCTTTAAGAGTATTTTTGAGTTCGTTAACTTCAAGAACGGTAAGATTTACTAGTTCTTCAGCTAATTTTTTAATATCAGCCATGTTAGACCTTTCTATAATTAGTAATTTAATATTTGTTCATTTAGAACATTACAACATTGATTGTTCCAATATAAACCCGAAGGATATATCAAATTTAAGCTTCTAGCTTTGCTTCCAAACCGGAAACAATACCAGAAAGTCCACCGGAAAGACCAGAGATAGAATCGTTGACTGGTGAAAGCAATTGTGCAACCACCTGTGCAACCAATTCGTTCTTGGAAGGAAGAGCAGCAAGTGCAGTAATTTCAGCAGTATCGATCATGCGACCAGCTTCGCTAAAACCACCAACCAGCTTCAATGCCTTATGTGTCTTTCCAAAATCAGCTAAGATTTTTGCTGGAGCAACTTCGTCAGAATCAGAAATTGCATAAACCAATTGTCCAGTTAGATGAGTGGTATCGGTGTCTTTATAGACAGCGATTTCATTCATCGCAACACGAACCAAGCGGTTCTTTACAATTTTGATCTTTACGCCCTGCTCACGAGCAGATTTACGCAAATCCTCAAGATCAGCAACGGAAAGTCCCTGATAATTTGCGTAAGCAGTTAGCTTTGCGTTTGAAAGTAGCTCAGTTAAATCAGCAACCAATGTATTCTTTTTATCTTTTGAAATTGCCATAAAAAGTTTTTCCTTGATTGTTAAGAAGTCTACGAATTGTTAAAATCCGTTACCAATTTTAAGAATTTTCCTCGGTGACCTAATTAAGATCAGCATAAAGATGCATTTTTGCACACCTCTACATAGATCCGTCACTGTCTATGGTAACTACCATCATTTTATCAGATTATAAATAAAAATTCAATAACAAACGATTATTGTTAATCTATCTCTAGAAGGTAAAATATCCAGGTTGACCAACAATATCCCGTCTAGTGTAAGTTTTATCATCTGGATGTGTGGCATTATACGCAGTACCATTTTCACCAATAAGGTGAGTAGCCCCCATAAACATTCGGTCCGAACTTGTTACAGAATCAGTATTAAAGAGATTAGAGGCCTTAATTGTCACAACTCCAGATTCCCTAAACATATCCTGCATGTTCTGCACATGGCTTGTATTAAAATTCCTAATATCAATAACCGGCATTCCGACCGTTCTATAAAACATTCCATGCATATCTATTACCGATCTCGTATCGAAACTAGATAAATTTACATTGGTTAAGAGCACACTACTAGAAAACATATTCGACATATCTATAGCTTTACTAGTATTAAAATTCGATAAATCAAGATTTCCAGTTAGGTTTGTTCCATCAAACATAAACCCAAAGGAAGTAGCATTTGAAGTATCGAAGTGCGAAACATCCAAAGTATTATTATCAACCACAACACCTCTAAACATTGAACTAAAGTCCTCCACTTTCCTTGTATCAAACAACGATAGATTTAACGAAGGAATACCCCTAGCCCCCTCGAACATTGAACGCATAATTTTAACATTGCTCGTATTTAATTGTGTAAGATCAAGCCCATGAATAGTAGAGAATGAGAACATTTGATACATGTCAACAACATTTGAAGTAAAAAAGCCGTCCATATTTAAACCAGATAAAATTTCCGCACGCCTAAACATATCCGACGTATCAGTCAAACTATAACTATTCCAACCAGCAATATTAATATATTTAATTCGCGACCCATCAAATATTCCACGCGCACTAGTCACTCGAGAAACATCCCATCTGCGAAGATCAATATCGCTTAATGGTAAGACCACATCCTGAAACATATGACTAATATCAGTAACATTTCTCGTATCAAAACTACTTACATCAATAGAGGAAAAACTACTATTACGAAACATCCCAGAAAGAGTAATTGCATTAACCGTATTTATTTTTGAAAAATCCACGGGGCTTTTTGACGTATTTCCTGGTCTAGCTGATGCAAACATCTCCGTAAAATCAGTTACCTTACTAGTATCAATACCGTCAATATTATAATTTTTAACAATCGTAGAACCATCATAGAAAAAACGATTCATATTATATACTCGACTCGTATTCATACCACGAATATCTATTAAATCCATATCTGAAACACTCTGATTAAAATCTGCAAACATTCCAGCAGCATTTCCGTTTACATATGTGACATCAGCATCAGACCACCAATACACCGTACGATCCGAAGAATCAAACCATGCATAAATTGGACGAGCAGACCCCGAAGTTGAAACAATCTTGGCTCTACTTAAATCTTGTGGCGGCGTAACTGAACGCTTGAAAGTACTTACGTTGTGGGTAGAATCAAGATTTGTCACTATATTATTAAATTCAGTCCCAGGCAAAAACTCGGATTCAAGGGTAAACTCTTTTGCTACAGTTGTCATCAAGATAGTTTTCGAATATGTACCAGGCAATAAACTAGACGAAACCCGCACTCCAAAGTTAATCTCGTAAGTATCAATTATATTAAATCCGTTACTTGAATGACTCAACACAGTATCATCGTATATCGTCGGATGACTCAAAGGAGACACGGGATAACAAAAACTATTACCACTAACATTCTTACAATATCCCCAAGTATTTTCAGTAAGTGCATTAAATAAGGTATTTGAATTGGTTGGCATAATTTTTAAAGATACTGTAGGATCATGGTGTTTTAGTGCTGTATCTTCATCAATACTAGAAATATAATTTAAATAGCCTGTTGGGTTATTTGTCTTCACCGTATACCGTGTTGAGTTAATTTTCTTCGCAGACGAATTAGCTTCTGTTGGCGTAAAATGAAGGTCAACTGAGCTATTTGAAAAAGACGTCTGAACGTAAATTTCCGACCTACTCGGCATTGAGACGGCTAAAGCACCCCCCCCCGAGAAGATTGAAGAATAGATACATAAAACCCAAAGCAAAAGTAATAAAACAAAAAACTAGATATATTCTTGTTTTAAATAAACTAAAATTAGTTTTAACCTCAGAATCATTCATTGATACTGAAATTATACCATAAGAATATTATAGTATAGCTAAACAAAAAATTGATTTTGACCATTAGTATATACATTAACTACCAGTTAATATCCTTATTCGTGATGATATTTACCGCCAAGGCTAATCTCTTGCGCACGGTACACCTGCTCCGCCAGTATTACTCGCACTAATTGGTGGGGAAAGACTAATCTCGAAAGGCTCCACACTAAATCTGCTCTCTTTCGAATCCTCTCACTTACCCCGAAAGCCCCACCAATAATGATCACCACCTCCCTGCTATTAATAAATTGCCTTGAAAAAATCTCTGATAACTCCGGTGAAGACAAATTCCGACCTCTTTCATCCAGTAATATCACAAATTGCTGCCCAGTAAACGGCCATTTCTCCAAATAATTCAGTAATTTCTCTTCATCAAAGAACTGCCATTCAATATTAAATGGCTTTTTTAACCTTTTTTGATATTCAGAAATTGCCGAATTTACCCAATCAAGATGCTTCCGACCACCAGCAATTATATGAATCATAGCTTACCTTTCATAGTTTAATATATTATATCAAACCCATCTTATATTGTTATAAATACAACACTTGTCCAAACTATAATTCTGTATTTCTTACAACACATATAAAGCAACCCCTGTTTGTCCTGTGGAAATCTATCATCAATTTTATTTGTTGACTTTTTTACAGGACTGACATAATATAATACTAATATTATATTAAACAGACAGGATGCGAGGTGATGTCTGAATTACCAGAAAAACAAATAAAACGACTCCGCTCGCTTATTCAAGAAGCGGAAACCAATTTAGCCGCAGCCAAAGAACTACTCATTTCCGTAGTTGGTGATGGTGATGTAATTACCGCCCCACGAGAAGTTGTAGTTTCTGGACCAGAAGGTAAAATTATTGAGGGTGTTTTTGATGGCCAAATCATGATTGACCAGGACGGCAAAAACTATCCAGTTCCAGCAAACTATGCCAGTAAGTCCAAACTTGTTGAGGGTGACATTATGAAATTAACCATCACCCCTGAAGGCAAATTCCTCTATAAGCAAATCGGACCAGTAGAGCGTAAGACCGTAATCGGCACTCTAACTCATCATGACGATAAATATTTTGTTGAAGTAAACGGCCGTGAGTACGAAATTCTTTATGCTTCCGTAACTTACTTCCGTCTTCGAGAAGGCGCACAGGTATCTGTAGTAATCCCAGCCAACAATGATCAAGCCAACTGGGCTGCCGTTGAGGCTTCTCTCTAAATAAAAAGACACCCTAGCAAGGTGTCTTTTTTTCGCCATCACTCGCCTCTCGCCAAATAACTATGTTAAAATATTCTTAATGAAGGCTCTATATCGCAAGTATCGTCCACTCAAACTCGCCGACGTTGTTGGTCAAGATAAAACCATTGAGCAACTCCAAGGCGCGATTTCGCAAAACAAAATCTCCCATGCTTATCTCTTCATTGGTCCGCGCGGTTGCGGGAAAACTTCTGTTGCACGTATTTTTGCACATGAGATAAATCATTTCGAATATCAACTAGAAGACTCCTATGTCGATATTGTCGAAATCGATGCCGCCACTTTTACTGGTGTTGACAACATTCGCGAACTTCGTGAAAAAGCAATGATCGTCCCCACTACGGGCAAATACAAGGTCTACATCATCGACGAAGTTCATATGCTTTCCACTAGCGCCTTTAATGCACTTCTAAAAATCCTCGAAGAGCCGCCCGAGCACGTTGTCTTCATTATGGCTACCACCAATCCTGAAAAAATCCCAGCAACTATTACATCTCGCACACAAATCTATCGTTTCAGTCTTGCCGAACCGACTGTAATGCAAAATTTTCTACGGAATATTTCAGACCAAGAGGGCATCAACATTTCCGACTCAGCGCTTTGTATCATCAGCGAACGAGGCGGCGGCTCTTTTCGCGACTCATTATCCATCCTAGATCAGCTAAGTACCATCAGCGATCCCAACCAGCAAATTGACGACACAACTGTTTCCGAAGCCCTAGGCATACCTAGCCAACAGGGAATTCATGATCTTCTTGAAGCCTATCAGGCTTCCGACATCCCAAAGATTACTAGATTACTCTCGGATCTCCTTAACGCTGGCTATACCGCAGATGCAATCACTCCCGAATTAATCCAGCAGATTGTAAAAGCTCCCACGATAGAAACATTACCACTCATTGAACGTCTTTTTTCTGTCACCGGCAGTTTTCTGGAAGCCAAACTTACTGTTGCCCTAATTGTACCTCACTCCTCTAGTCTACCAACCGCCGACACCCAAGAAGTCCCGCACCCAAATAAAAAACACACCGAAACTTCCAATGCTTTTGCCAATATCAGAGATCAATTAGTTAAAAACGCTAAAAACCATAAGGCCGAACGTGCTCTTCCTCCAGTCGATCCTGAAGATCTGACCCCAGTAGCTCCACCCACCCTACCAGAAGCAGTCGTAGATTCCGCTGGAGGTTTTAATTTCAATGGCTTCGTATCTAACGTAACCAATATTAACCCAACCCTGCTCACCGCCCTTAAAAAATCCTCTTTTCTGATTGAAGGAAAAAAATTTGAGATCTATCCCGAAAAACCAGTCTATTGGCGGATCCTCAGCCAAAAGAACAATCTCGACATTCTTCGTGGCGCCACCAATTCTATTGAACTCACAGTTAAAAATCCCGACACCGATGTTATTCCTAAAACTGCCGTCTCTTTTGATCAAGCTACAGCTGGACAAACCGCCAAGCCAGATACCTCCTCGCCAAATCTTAGCTCACTTTCTGCTATAATGGGAGACATCCAGGAGGTTACAGATAACCCATTCTAATGGTTAGGGAATTTAAATATGGCAGAGTCAAAAGATATCACAGAAAAGAAACCAAAAAAGAAGACCATTTCCCAAAATGATCCCGAACTTTTTGGTGGCCGCATACCGCCACAAAACGTTGAAGCCGAGCGCTCTCTTCTTGGAGCTATCCTACTTAACGATTCTGCCTTTCCAGAAGTTCTTGAAAAAATCAAACCAATTGATTTTTATGAAAAAAAACATGGCACAATTTATCGCGCCATGATGTCTCTCTATGAACATAGTCAGCCCATCGATCTACTCACTTTAAGATCAGAGCTTAATAATCAAAAACTAATTAAAGAAGTAGGGGGCGCCCCCTATCTCACCGAACTGACCAATGTTGTTCCCACAGCATCCAATATCTTATCCTATGCCAAGCTGGTAGAACAGGCTTCTATCCGTCGTCGCCTAATTCGTGCTGGTACCGAGATCACTAACCAAGCCTATGATAGCGCTACTGACGTCTCTGCTATGCTTGGCGCTGCCGAAAAGGAGCTCTTTGCTGTCTCTGACCAAACCACCAAAACCGAATATGCCGCCCTTGAGGATCTGTTAGTTGACGCTTTTGACCGCATGGAAGCATTGCATACCAACAAGGGTACACTCCGTGGTCTTAAAACTGGTTTTCGCGATCTTGACAACAAGACAGCAGGCTTTCAAAAAGGTGATCTTATTATTATCGGCGCCCGACCTGCCATGGGTAAAACTACCTTCGCCCAAAATCTTGCCTACAATATCGCAGGCATTAATAAACGCGGTGTTCTTTTCTTTTCAATGGAGATGGCCAAGAATGAAATTGTTGACCGTATGATCGCCAGCACCTCAGGCGTAGATTCTTGGCATATCCGTACTGGTAACATTACTGCCGATGATTTTGCTAAAATCGGTGATGCACTTGGTGAAATGAGCGAAATTCCACTTTATCTCGACGACACCAGCTCAATGACGGTCCTCGAACTTCGCAACAAAGCTCGTCGTGCCGCCCACGATCATGATATTGGCCTAATCATTGTTGACTACCTTCAGCTTATCTCTGGTTCCGATCGCTATGCCGGAAACCGTGTACAAGAGGTCACCGAAATTTCTCGAGGACTTAAAACCCTTGCCCGCGAGTTAGAAATACCAGTCATTGCCCTTGCTCAGCTCTCTCGTGGTGTGACCGGCCGTGACGACCCCCGTCCAGTTCTCTCCGACCTTCGTGAATCAGGTTCCATCGAGCAGGATGCCGACCTTGTTATGTTCCTTCACCGTCCAGATTATTATCATCAAGAAGATGGCTACGAACCCACCAACGTCACAGAGCTCCTTATGGCTAAGCACCGTCATGGGCCTATCGGAAAAATTGAACTCTACTTCCACCCCGAACTTCTACGCTTTATGTCGCTCGATAAAACCAGGGAATAGCACGAAAATAATTTTCATGCTAGAATAATAACGTGGGTAAATTAAATCCAAATAAATACTTTCTTTACAAAAATCGTTTTATTATCGGCTACATCCTTCTTGCCGCCAGTTTTCTAACACTCATTCTTTTTGTCCCTAAAATCGCCCTCACTGGCCTATCTTCTGGAGAAGTCTCCTCCATTGTCACAAGCCAAAATCTTAATCTCCGCACAATTTTTGATGGTAATCTAGTCGACCTTCCATACCATCTACTACAGAAAATCATCTTCAAATTATTTGGCATTACTATTTATACCGCCATTCTTCCAAGTATTATTATTGGCGGGCTTCTTGGATTCTTCCTCATCCTCTTACTTAATCGTTGGTTTCGTAATAATACCGCAATTATCGCGAGTATTATCACCGTCCTCTCTTCAAGCTTTCTCTTTCTAGTCAGTAACGGCACTCCTCTTATTATGATTGTTTTTTGGCCAACTTTACTCCTTTGGCTTGGTTCCAAGGTTCAAGGCAAAGAACGCCCCGCACCTATCTGGTCATTTATTTTTGCCATCGCCCTCTTTCTTTCCAGCTTTACACCTTACATGATCTATCTCATCATCTTAATCCTCATCTACACCATAATTCACCCTCATCTACGATTTACTATTAAAAATTTACCTAAGCTACCTTTCGCCCTCGTCTCTCTGGTTATTCTGATCGGGTTTGGTTTCATGGGATATATTTTCCTGCGACATCCTGAAGCCATCAAACCACTCCTCTACTCAGGCGATTTTAAATTCTCCACTTATCTAAATAACCTCAAACAAGCCTTCCTACCATTTTTTACCTGGCATGGCGTTATCGAAAGTATTTTCTTAGCTCCGCAAATCAGTCTTCCTGCAACTATGATCGCCATTATTGGCCTTGTCTCCACCTTTAAAGGCTTTTTTGCCAGCCGCAATTCCATCGCCATCTTTCTTATCATTTTTACCATTCTTATCTCTGGCTTCCACACCGACTATGCCGTTCTACTCATTCTACCTTTTGCTATTCTTATCGCTCATGGACTTCGCTACATTATTTACAAATGGTACAACCTCTTTCCAGAAAATCCATACGCCAAGTTCTTTGGTATCATCCCAATCACTATTTTTCTCTTCACCATGATTACTTCCGACTTATCACACTTCATCTCTGGCTATCGTTACGCTGCACCTGTAGCTAATCAATTCAATAATGATCTATCTATGGTCCTTACCCACGCCAAAGCTGGTGACTACCTGCTACTCGACGAAAATGATGAATTCTCAAAGCTACTAATTGCCGCCAACACCGTTAGACCAATCTTCAGAGACTCACTCAACTACTACATCGCCACAAATGTAAACAGCCTACCGAAAAATTCAAAGGTCTACACCGTCGGTAAAGCTAATCACACACAATTAGAACTTCAAAAAGTTTATACTTCATCAAAATCTCAGAACTCCGATCGTCTTTATCTATATATCGTCAAGTAATCTGATATAATATTAGAATAATAAGTATAAGGAGATGTTTTATGGGTGCTACTTTTGACCAGATGAAAATGATTAACACTTTAAGAAAAGCCCAAAAAGATTTAAAGAACGAAATTGTTGAAGTTGAAGCTGGCGACGGGGCTGTTGTCGTTCAGATCACTGGAGAGCTTATGGTTAAAAAAGTCTCCATCGATCCATCTCGTATCGATCTTGATGATATTTCTGAGCTTGAACGCTGGATTGAAAACTGCTTCCGTGATGGTTACGCAAAAGCCCAGGAAATTGCTACCGACAAAATGAAACCTCTTATGGGTCAATTAGGCGGTCTTTCCGGCCTTGGTATGTAATCAGCAATGCTACCTCAAGCCCTAGAAAATGCCATTGAAGCACTGGGTAGCCTGCCTGGTGTTGGTCCGCGTACCGCCGAACGTTACGCCACCTATCTTTTTCGTGTCGATCCCAAAATTTCAAATAGTATTATTGATGCCCTTGCTCATCTTCATTCTGATGTTAAAATCTGCCCAGTCACTTTTGCCTTAATCAATCATAACGAAACAGTTTCGCCACTTTATGATAAGGTAGATCGCGACCGCACCACCATCCTCGTCGTTGAGGAACCGCTTGATATTTATGCTATTGAACAAACCAAACAATACCATGGTACTTATCATGTGCTGGGCGGAGCCATCTCTCCGATCGACGGCATCACTCCTGATAAACTTCATATCGAAGAACTCATTTCACGCGTTGATAAAGATTCTGTCAAGGAGATTATTATCGCCACCAATCCAAGCGTTGAAGGTGAAAGCACCGCTCTGCTTTTGCAACGCGTCCTCTCTGGTAAATATCCTGATCTCAAAGTCACTCGCCTTGCCCGAGGCCTACCTCTAGGCGTTGATCTCTCATTCGCAGATCAAATCACCCTTGGAGCAGCTCTCACTAATCGCACCCTTATCTAATCTTATCCAGAGAATTCCATAAACTATTCACACATAAAATAGCCGCCTTTCCGATCTTAAGTTCGCTACCTCAATATTTTTATGCTAAAATCAAGACATTATTAATTTGGAGGTTTCATGTTTTCTGATCAAAATTCTTTATTAACATTTTTAATAGCTGTGTGCATTGGTCTGCTTATTTTTATTTTATTTACTAACCTCAAGAATCGAAATAATAATCAAACTGATCTCGTAAAACTACTTGAGGCAATGACTAAAAATACCGACCAAATTGTTGAAGCTTCCAAAAATCTCCACGATCGTATGATTCGTGTCGAAACTACTGTCGATAAAATCACCAAAGGAGTTGATGATGGATTTCGTGATAATCGTAAAGAAATTGCAACCAACCTACAAGTCATTCAAAAAACCGTAGACTCAAGAGTAAAAGACCTACAAACTGACAATGCTAAAAAACTTGAAGAGATGCGTCTCACCGTTGACGAAAAATTGCAAGCCTCGGTTGAAAAACGTTTTAACGAAAGCTTTAAAACCATCTCCGAACAATTAACTAGTGTTTATAAAGGTCTAGGCGAAATGAAGAATCTAGCTACTGGAGTTGGTGATTTAAAAAAGGTTATGGAAGGCGTTAAAACAAGGGGCATCTACGGCGAAGTTCAACTTAGTAGCATTATCTCTGACATTCTCAGTCCAAATCAATATCAAGAAAATATTAACACAAAACCTGGGTCTGCTGACCGCGTCGAGTTCGCTGTCAAGATGCCAGGCAGGGAAGAGTCACATGAGACTTATCTCCCGATTGATTCCAAGTTCCCAGTCGAAAATTATTCTCGCCTTATTGCTGCCTACGATCAAGGCAGTAAGACCGACATTCTCACCTTCCAAAAAGCCCTAGCTACCGATGTCAAAGAGCAAGCCAAAAAAATTTCCACTAAATACATTGAACCTCCTTTCACTACCGATTTTGGCATGATGTTTGTCCCTACCGAATCACTCTATGCTGAAATCCTTCGTATTCCTGGACTCTCCGATGAAATCCGCCAGAAGTACAATATCAGCATTACCTCACCGTCCACCCTCCCAGTTACTCTCTCGGGTCTACTTATGGGATTTCGTACTGTAGCCATCGAAAAACGTAGTAGCGAGGTGTGGCAAGTTCTTGGCGCCATCAAAACCCAATTCAATAAATTTGGCGACCTCCTAGAGGCTACTAAGAAAAAACTCCAAGAATCAGCCAACAAAATTGATGCTGCCGCCACAACTTCTCGTCAAATTGAACGCCGGCTCAAAGAAGTTGAAAGTCTTCCTTCTGCCGAAAGTGTCAAGTTAATTGGCGAGATCGACGACAACTTCTAGAATAAAAAAACACACCTCAATCTGATATAATAAGAATAATGTACGACAACTTTACAAATTTTATTAAGAACAAATCTAAACTCTGTATAATTCAAGCAGAAAACCCAGATGGCGATTCTCTCGGTTCTGCTCTAGCTCTTGAAGCCCTACTCAAAGATAAGCAAGTTTCCCAATTTTGCCCTGTAAATATTCCAAAGTATCTTCGATATTATAAAGACTGGTCCAAAATCACTAGTGATATCGATTATCAAGCAGACGGTTATATTATTGTTGATACCGCAGCAGAAATCTTATTAAGCAAACTCCTCGACGATCTCACTATTAAGAACCTGCTTTACACCAAACCAGTTTTCGTTATCGACCATCATGAAACTCCTGATGATCTCGATTTTCCACATCAATCAATTATCGAACATCTACCATCCTGTACCAATGTCATTTATAACATCGCAAAACAAACTAATCTTCCCATCGACCAGACTGCAGCCGAATACATCTTCCAAGGATTACTCTCCGACACTTTGGGGCTCACTTCCGCTGGGGTTACCAGCGATACCTTCCGCATTGCTGCGGACCTACAAGATCTTGGCGCCAATATCAGTGACCTTGAAGAGAAGCGTAAAGAATTCATGAAAAAATCGCAGCGTATTCTCGCCTATAAGGCTGAATTAATTCAGCGTATCGACTACTTACTAGAAGGACAACTTTCTACCATCCATATACCATGGGAAGAAATTCAAGAGTATTCAGACGAATATAATCCAAATGTCTTAATTCTTGAAGAAATGAAAATGGTTGAAGGAGTAAAAGTTGCTGTAGCTATTAAAACCTACCCCGACGGTAAATTAACGGGCAAAATTCGCTCCTCTTTACCAATTTCTGACAAAATTGCAGGCTTCTTTGGCGGTGGTGGACATCCTTATGCTGCTGGTTTTCGTATTTACGACACTAATTATCAAGATACTTTACGTGAATTGGTTTCATGTACTTTAAAATTAATCGAAACTTACGATAAGCCGCAACTCGCCGAAGAAACAACTTTTATTGGAAGCTTCTAAAATGTATCTATATAATACTCTAACTAAGAAAATTCAAGAATTCATCCCGCAAGATAAGCAAAATGTCAAAATCTACACCTGCGGTCCAACCGTTTACAGCTTCGCCCATATTG
>ERZ772974.521-NODE-521-length-28129-cov-6.954976_pt1 | contig 28129 bp, 30 predicted proteins | sample MGYA00580671_ERZ772974 | MGnify/ENA primary metagenome ERZ772974 (study PRJEB29015, sample SAMEA2738065) | human oral metagenome | biome: human oral; feature: human-associated habitat; material: saliva | place: China | collected 2218 ... | reverse complement strand
CCTGCGACCTTAGGCTTATGAGTCCTACGCTCTAACCAACTGAGCTACGCTACCACAATGAGTCTATTTTAGCATATCTAGAAAAAAAATTCAATAGAAAAGCTCCCAATTTTAGGAGCTTTAGTTTTTACATTAAATCGTCAAATTCATCAAAGCGAGAAATTCTTGCATCAATAAAGTTTCGAAGTTCTTTTTTTGTTCGGTGCCTATCCCATGAGGCCATTCGTTCATGTTGTGCCATGTATTTTTCCTTTTTTGTTTTATTTATTATTACGTTATTTATAATAACACAAAAAAATAAAAAAGTCAAGGCTCTTTTAGAAAAAACTTAAACATTTTCCTTGATTTTCGCTCGTGCTTATAATATAATTTATGATAAAGGTTATGGATAATTGGATGATTTTATTGGTGGTGATTTTAGCGGCAATGGTGCACGCTAGTTTCCATTTGAGTATCAGTGTTTTAACACTTTTAAGTGGACATACATTAAGCCGTAAAAAATCTCAACTTCAGTTAACTAAACTTTCAATGTCATTGGTTTTAGGCTCGATATGTTCAACGATTTTAATTTTTTCTACTTTTGCACATTTTGGTGGAATATTTTATAATTTTGTATTTTCAAAGGTTGTTTGGGCTGTTTTGGTGGGAATATTAGTTTCTGCAGGTGTTGCTACTTGGATTTTTTATTATCGACGAGGGAAGAATATTCGAAATGGAACAGAACTTTGGGTTCCTCGGCCACTTGCTAAGTATTTAAATAATCGCGCAAGTAAAACTAAACATTCAGCTGAAGCCTTTGCTTTGGGGGTAATTAGCGTTTTGAGCGAATTATTATTCTATTTTGCCCCTCTAGTAGTTTCAGCATTATTTGCGTCAAGGGTCTCGCCTGCATTCCAGTTTGCTATTTTAGTTATCTATGTCTTGACTTCAAATCTACCGATTTTTAGTATTGCTTGTATTATATCTGGTGGTCATCCAATTTCTGAAATTCAGGTTTGGCGGAATAAGAATAAAAGATTTTTGCAATTTGTATCTGGCTTAGGGATGATAGTTTTAGCTTTTATTGTAGGGGTTGTTATATTTACTCCAGAGATTTTAGGAGTTTCGTTGTGAGGGTTGTAGTTAAGTCAAACGGAAAAATTGAAAAATTTGATTATAAAAAACTACAGAGAAGTTTAAGTGAAACTTTTTTGATAGTAAAATCCCCAGAAGGTCAAAGTAATGAATTTGTTAAAAAAACTCTTCTTGAGTTTGCCGATTGGCAAAAAAATAAGCCAGAGATAACTAGTGATGATATTCGAAGGCAAGCAAGTGGAATATTACAAAAGATTCACCCAGAGGCTGCATATATATATAAAAATTTCAAAAGCATAATTTAAGGAGTATAAAAATGGTAAAAAGAAAATTTGATTTTGATTTGATTGTGCTTGGAAGTGGTGCTGGCGGTTCTGCTGCCGCTAATATTGCATCAAAGGCTGGTTTAAGTGTTGCGGTTGTTGAGAATGACCTTTTTGGCGGTGAATCACCAAATTATAGCGATATTCCTTTGGCGGCAATTTCGAAAGTAGAGAAAACTTTTTTCGAAGCTAAGCGAATAGAAAAAATGGGTCTTCGCTCGGCAAATTTGACCTACAACTTTCCGATGATTTCTAATTGGAGAAAACTTGCAGTTGAACGAACTGGCGCTCATGATAACCAAAAATTCTTTGAAAGCCTAGGAATTACAACTTTTCGTGGTGAGGCAAGATTTTTAACACCAAATGAAATTTCAATTAACCAAAAGCATTATTCTGCAAAGAATTTCTTGATTGCTACTGGTTCGAAAGTTTCAATTCCAGATGTTAAAAATATTGAGAATGTAAGGTATTATACTCCTAAAACAATTTTCAAAATTTCACGCCCGCCAAGGAGTATATTCATTATTGGCGGAGGGTCGGAGGCTGTTGAGATTGCGCAATTTTTGGCTATTTTCGGCACGAAGGTTTATATTAGCGAAGTTTCAGCTAGAATTTTACCTAAAGAAGATGAGGAAGTAGGAATTACCTTAGAAAATATTTTAGTAGAGGAACACCATGTTTACGTTTTGCCACAAACACGTGTTTTAGCGGTTCAAAAAGATGGGCTAATGAAACGGGTGATTTTTCAGCGTGGTGGAGCGGAAAAATTTGTTCGTGTTGACGAGATTTTGGTTGTTGGTGAAAGAACTCCGAATACAGACATTGGGCTTGAAAATGCTCATGTTGAATATTCTAAGGATGGCATTTTAGTAAACGAATTTGCGCAAACTTCAATGAAACATATTTTTGCCGTTGGAGGAGTTGTTAATCCGCAAATGCAAACATCTGAGATTCTGCTTTCAAGTCGAACAGTTGCGCATAATATTTTACATCCTCGATCAAAAATGGCGGTTAATTTTCCACTTGCGCCTCGAACGATTTCAACCTGGCCAGAAATTGCAAGTGTTGGTTTAAGTGAAGATGATTGTTTGAAGCGAGACTTAAAATATAAAACTGCGATTGCGCCATTGAACCTAATTGCAAAGAGTAATATTGAAAACTTTAGTAATGGATTCGTGAAGCTTATTTGTGATAAAAAAGGGAAAATCATCGGTGGAAGCGTTGTTGCGCCAGATGCATCGAATATTATTGCGCAAATTTCCCTAGCAATTCGAAATGAAATGACAGCTCGAGAACTGGCCGAAATTCCACAACCATTTTTGAGCTGGAGTGAAATTATTCGTGTAGCAGCACACCGAATTAGATAAAAATAGCTATACTTTCGCTTTCGAAATTTGAAATTTTAGTCAAAAAGTGTTAAAATAGGTAAAGATTTATAGATAAAAATTAAGGAGAATTATGGCTGGTCATAATAAGTGGTCAAAAATTAAACGACAAAAAGGTGTGAATGACGCAAAACGAGGCGCGATCTTTACACGAATCGGAAACCAAATAGCAATTGCAGCGCGTGGTGGTGCTGATCCAGATATGAACCCAAGCTTAGCACTCGCAATTGAAAAAGCACGCGCAGTAAATATGCCTAACGCAAATATTGAACGTGCGATTGCGCGAGCTGCTGATAAAAATGCAGCAGCACTTGAGGAAATCACCTATGAAGGCTATGGCCCAAACGGCATTGGGCTAGTTATTGAAACTGCAACAGACAACCGCAATCGAACTTTACCTGAAGTAAAAACAGCTTTGGTGAAAAACAGTGGTCGAATCGCTGATGCTGGAAGCGTGATGTTCCAATTCTCTCGAAAAGGTGTTATTTTAGTTGAAGCAACGGGTGAAGACGCTCTACTTGAAATTCTTGATGCTGGCGCAGAAGATGCAGTTGAAGAGGATGGTGAAATTGTAGTTTATACCGATCAGAAAGATTTGATGAAGGTTCGAAAAGAACTAATTGAAAAAGGTCTAACTGTGAAAGAAGCCGAGCTTCAATATGTACCGAATATGGAAGTTGAAATCACCGACGACGAAACTCGTGCGAAAGTTGAAAAACTAATGGATGCGCTTGATGATGTCGATGACGTGGTGAACGTTCATACAAACGCTAAAATAGATTAAGTATTAAAAAGCTTTCGAAAATTTCGAGAGCTTTTTTATTTTTCTGAAAAAAATACTTGACATTATTATTATTATTCTTTACTATAATAGTAAATGCCTAGGCAATACTGATAGGTGTTTGGGTGTAATTTTCTAATATTGTTGTAAAATAAAATTAGAAAATTACATTTTTATCAGAGTTCGTTTGAATTTTTTATGGAAAGTTGGTAGCTTGTTATGTCTCATAATACAGCAGGAGGATCAGGACCTAAAGATACCTCTGGTGGAACTGGACCACGCAATGGAAGCCGTGGAAAATAAATAGCTATGGAAACAGGGATATTTGAAAGCTGAAATTCTTTCTATGCTCGGGGCGAACGCCCCATTTTTAATAGGAGAAATTATGTTTAACTTATTTTTTAGCAAGAAATTTTCAAATGATTTTCGCGAAAGAATAAGAGCGGATTTTTTCGAGGCGGAAAAATATTTTTCGAAATATTATGACTTTTCTGGTTGTGAAATCGATATTTATTTTGCTGACATTTCGAAAATGGAAGATAAGGATATTTCCGAGCCTTTAAAAAATGAGAAAATTTCTGGGATGGCCTTTTCAGGATTTGACGCTTTAATTATTGAAGTTTTGAGCGAGAATTTTTCGAAAAAAGAACTTTTCAATACGCTTTTTCACGAGCTAAATCATCAATTTCGGGCGCAGATTTTTCCGCCAGAAAACAATATCTGGAATGATGTAATTCTCGAAGGACTGGCGCTAAATTTCGAAAAACAAGCTTCTCGCGAGCTGAATTATTCGCTGAAATTTTTGACCGATTATTACGAAAAACCAGATGAAGAAAAGCTGAAATGGGGCTTGAAGCGAATTTTGGAGATTTTTCGAAATGGGGAAAGTTATAATCACTACAACTGGTATTACAATCATTTCGGAGAAGATCCCGATTTGCCGACAAATTTTGTTTATCGAGTTGGTGAATTTTTAATCTCAAAATATTGCGAAAAATACAACATTTTGTCAAGTGAAGCTCTAAGAATCCCGAATGAAGATTTCGAAAAATTTGCCCGAAAGGAAATTTTATGCGAAGAATAATTCTTGGAAATTTGAAAAGAAATTCAAAAAAAATCAAGCAGATTCGAAAAGCGTATCGTGTGGCGCGAAAAAAGATTTTGCGAGAATTTGATATTTCGAAATTTGATTATGATATTATTTTTGTGAACTGGCGAGAATCTGGCGAAAATGGCTTTTGGTGGTATATCGATTTCGATTATGTTCGCGTGAATGTCGGCGTTGATAAAATTTTGTCGCAATCTGGTTTGATGGAAGGAATTTGCGAAGGTTTTGCGTATAATTTTGTGGCGGATTCGATAAATTTTGAGAGTAAGTTTTTGCGAAATTTGCTTCAAAATGCTTATGTTGCAGATTTTTTGGGCTGGAAATATGACGAAAAGTATTCGCTCGAAAATCTTTCGAAAGAAAATTTGCTCAAAATTCACGACGCTCTGAGCGGAAATATTGATGAAGATTGGCTGTGGAGTGAAAATAATGGCTGGCATTTTTATGGTTTTTCGAAAAAATATTTCGAGAGCTTGAAGATTTCGCGAAAGGATATTTTGAAAATTAAAGAGAGCGATCTTCGCGCTGAACTTTTGACTAAAATTGACAAAAAGCTCGAAAAAATGTAAAATCGAAAGATGAAAAATCTCCAATTCTTAGTTGAAAATTACCAAACTCCGCCCGAAGCTATCACTTTGGTTGAAAATTCGCGCATTTTGTTGCTTGCGGGAATTTCTGGCGCGGGAAAAGACACAACTAAAAAATATCTTTTGAAAAACCCAGAATATCGCGATATCGTGAGTCACACAACGCGCGCTCCTCGTGAAAATAATGGTAATCTTGAACAGAACGGCATTGATTATAACTTTATTTCGAAAGAAAAGGCCGAAGAAATGCTTAAAAAGCGTGAGTTTATTGAGGCGAAATTTGTTCACGGAAAGATTTACGGCACAAGTGTTGCAGAAATTGAAAAAGCGAATCAAAACGGGCAGATTTCTGTAACGGATATTGATATTCAAGGAATTGCAGAATATAAAAAAATGAGCGAGCATGTAGTTGCAGTTTTCATTTTACCGCCAGATTTTGAAACTTGGCGAGCGCGTTTTGCAAACCGATATTCAAGTGCAGAAGATTTCGAAAAAGATTTCGAAAAACGTTTACCGGAAGCGATTTCTTCACTAGAACAAGCGCTTGAAGTGCCATATTTTCACTTTATTTTAAATGATGATTTTCGAAATACGGCGCGAATTATTGATCAAATTATGCACCAAGATGTTGAGTTTAATTATAAAGATATCGAGGTGCGCGTGCGAGCAAGAAAACTTCTGGAAGATATTAAGAGTAAGTTTTTAGAACTGTAAAAATAATCTAAAAGAAAAACCCGCATTTTTTTGCGGGTTTGGAAGAGTTATTATGGTTTGTAAAAAATCCCCCGATCCATAATCTTATCGATTTTTATATTTGGTCCAGCAACTAACTCGGTATTTAAAATTAATACAGGGATTTTAGCAAACTTAATGCTATTAAGAGATTTATTTGTTAAGCCTTCTTTAGCATCGATCTTCCATCCCTCTGGTAAAATAAGATTTCTGAGATCTAAAGCACTGAGTAGAAGTAAATAATTTTCTTTGTTAGAATTTTCACCAAAAATCAGTACTTTTTTAGGGTTTAGTCTTATTAATTCATCTTTAAGTTCTTTAAAGTTTTTAATCTCTTTGATCATTTTTCTCACATTTCTTCCACTCTTATTAGTGAAAGCCTTTCTTTATTTTGGCGGTTTTCATTCCCGCGGGCGAGCTTTCAGGCATTGAAAACCCATCTGCGGAAATGAAAATCCAGAAAAATGAATAGATAATATTCCAGATAACTCTTCTTATAAATTTACTTCCTAGCAATCACTAAGACTTTTTAATTATAGCATAAATACAATAAAAAGTCAAGTAGAACGCTTTTGAGATTATTTTATGTAGGCGTAAAATTTTAAGGAAAAATAAAAAATCCCGTATTTACGGGATTAATCACGAGGACTTAGAAATAAGTTTTCCTGCGACGGTCGACGAAAACCGCAGTTTTAAATACACCATCAGAAAATCCACACGGATTACCGAAGAAATAACCTTCAGGAATCTTCATAGACAGCCAAGCTTCGCTTGTGAGCCATACGGCATATAGCTTATCTCCATTATCATCAACGAGCCTAAACTTAAAATCCAAACCTGGGTTAAGATTATAGAATTCGTAGCAGAACCTACGAAATCCAGTTAACTTATCCTTGTCGGCGGGGTCTAGCGTTTGTTGTCGGAACTTTTCATTAATTGCGTGTGCAATCCTTTTAGAGCTAACAGATGAAGTTGATGTAATTTTTGGCATACCAACGCCCTCCTTTAAGAAACTTTTTGATGTAAATCAAAACAATGTAATTATAACATGTAAAAGTAAAAAAGTCAAGTATAATGTTCTGAAAATACATAATTAGCACTCTATTGACCTAAGTGCTAATTTGTGCTAAACTAAAAATATGAATATTACGCCGCGACAAACGCAAATTTTAGTTGCAATTATTGAGCAATATGCTGAGGTTGCTAGCCCGGTTGGCTCAGTTACTTTAGCTAAACTTTTTGAAGTTTCTAGTGCAACAATCCGTTCAGAGATGGCCAAGTTGGAGGAGCTCGGTTTAATTACTCAGCCACATACTTCCGCTGGCAGAATTCCGACGGATAAAGGGTATCGATTCTATGTTAATCGATTAACAGAAGAAACTCAAGGTGGAGACGAGCAAATTTTGCTCAATGCAGGCAATTCAAAAGATAATCTAAGAGGTTTTCGTGCAATTTCTTCGCGGGTTTCAGCTCAGAATGATCGTGCTGATCATGCGATTCGTTCGGCGGTGGATTCTTTAGTTGAGATTACTGGTAATCTTGGTCTTGCAACGATTGGTGACCAACTTTATATGAACGGAATTTATAATCTTTTTTCACAGCCAGAATTCGAAAGCGGCGAGGCGGTTCAATCTGTTGCGCAGCTATTAGACAACCTTGAACCTTGGCTGCGGGAAGTTGCACCAAATGAACCGTTGAATGTTTATATTGGTAGCGAAAATCCAATCGGTAAAAGTTCGGGTGCAAGTTTGATTATTTCGAAATTTGAAAGTCCATTTTCGGAAAATTCTTACATTGGAGTTCTTGGGCCAACTCGCCAAAATTACGGAAAAGTTGTGCGACTTGTTCAAAAAACAGGCGAGCTCCTAGAGGAGATTTTGTAAATAATGAATATTCTAGTAATAAACGGTCATCCAGATAAAAAGAGTTTTAGCACAGCTATTTTTAATAAAGTTATAGATAATCTTGATAATGAAAAGCATGAAATTGAAACTCTAAATCTTGCGGATATGAAATTTGACCCAGTTTTGCGTTTTGGCTATCGAGAACGAATGGTGGAGGACGCTGAAATCACACGTTCGCAAGAATTAATTCAATGGGCGGATCACCTAATCTTCATTTATCCGATCTGGTGGAGTTCAATGCCAAGTTTGATGAAGGGTTGGATTGATCGTGTTTTTACGCCTGGAGTCGCATATTCATCTAATCATAAAGGTATTTTTATATTAAACTTTATCACTGGTCAGCAATTTAAAAAGCTTTTAAAGGGTAAAACTGCTGATATTATCACAACATCTCAAGGGCCAAGTTGGTGGTATAAAATTTTTAGCGGAATCATTAGCGTACCAGATAGCTATGGGGTTGCGGTTTTAAAAAATGCAGTATTGAATCATTGCGGTATAAAAACTAGAAAAGTAATGAACTTGGGAGATATGAATCGGGAACCAAACACACTGGAAGTTCGAGAAATATTTTTAGAGAAAGTTGCAAAACATGCAAGTAAAATTTAAGGAGGAAAGTATGAAAGATAATAATTTAAATACAAATCAAGAAGTTTCGAAAGATGAGAAAAAAGGTGGATTTTTTAAAAAAGATTCTAAAGCGGAAAAACTTCACGCAGAAAATTTGGAGCTAAAAAACGATTTGCAGCGTACGCGAGCAGATTTTGAGAATTATCGTAAAAATGTGGAAAGTCGAGTTTCGAATGCACAAAATTTAGGTGAAAAGAAGGCTATTTTGGCGTTAATTCCAATGGTTGACGATATTGAAAGAGCAATTTCGCACTTACCAGAAGAATTAGCACAAAATGCTTGGGCGCAAAATGTTGTTAAGATGAGTAAAAATCTTGATAAAAATCTTTCCAAAATTGGTGTAGAAAAAATTAATTCTGCTGAAGGAACTGTTTTTAATCCTGAACTTCACGAAGCAATTCAATTTGATGAAGACTCTGAGGGCGAAGAAGAAGTTATTCTAGCAGAATTGCGCGCAGGATACACTTTAAAAGGTGAGGTTTTGCGGGCCGCAATGGTTAAAGTTGGAAGAAAATAAAATTATCGTTGACAAAATATAAGGAATGTGATATTATTATAAGCGTTGATCCGTTTCGCCTTATTCTAGAAGGTTGGGACTCGCGGATTAGCCTCCTACCAAAATGATTTTTTAAAAAGCTAGAGTCCGTACTTTTCTTTTTGTCTTGAGGAAGCCTATCCTCTTATAACCTAACCGTCTAATATTAGGCGGTTTTTAATTTTGAAACTTTAAAATTAAGCATAAATATGATAAAATGTAATACATGAATAGTGGGCAAAATCTTGAAAATATTAAAAAGTTTATTCGTGCGGCAAATTATTTAACGGTTTCGCAAATTTTTTTGCAAGACAATTTTCTGTTGGAGCGCCCCTTAACTTCTGAAGATATTAAACCTCGGCTTCTTGGTCATTGGGGAAGTTGTCCGGGTGTTAATCATGTTTATGCGCATCTTTTAAATATGCAAAAACAGCTAGATTTTGCTAAAAGTGATCTAAAAACAGCGTTTATGCTTGGTCCTGGCCATGCTTTTCCGGCACTTCAAGCGAATCTTTTTCTTGAAGAAACTCTTTCGAAATTTGATATTAATGCTGCTCGAAATCGTAGCGGAATTCAGTATATTTCGAAAAACTTTTCTTGGCCGGGCGGTTTTCCATCGCACGCCAGCCCATTTACGCCTGGTGTAATTCTTGAGGGCGGTGAGCTCGGTTATTCATTGTCTACTGCTTTTGGTGCTGTTTTAGATAATCCAAACCTAGTAATTACAACTTTAATTGGTGACGGTGAAGCTGAAACTGGAACGATTGCAGCCTCTTGGCATTTGAATAAATTGATTGATCCGGTTGAAAACGGGGTTGTTTTACCAATTTTACATTTAAATGGTTATAAAATTTCGGGTCCAACGATCTTTGGTTCAATGAGTGATTTTGAGTTGATTCAATTCTTTCATGGAGCTGGTTGGGAGCCTAAAATTGTTGATGAATATTCCGCAGAAGATTTTGATTTGGAGCTTTCGAATGCGTTTTCGAATGCGTTTCGAGATATTTCGCGAATAAAATTTGGGCGAAACAATAAATTTATCCGTTTACCAATGATTATTATGCGAAGTAAGAAAGGTAGCTCGGGTGTAAAGGAAAATAACGGTCAAAAAATCGAAGGAAACTCACTTGCGCATCAAGTGCCTCTTTTGAAGGCGAAAACAGATAAAAACGAGCTTGAAAAACTTGAAGATTGGATGAAATCATATAAGTTTGAAGAGCTTTTTGATTATGAGCGAGGTGAATTTAAGGAATGGCTTAATGACTTTTTGCCAGAAAGTTCAAGCAGAATTGGCCGAAATCGTTTTATTGATGCGAATTTGAATTTTAAAGAGCTAAAATTGCCGGAAAATACTGAAGGACTAGGCGAAAAATCTCTTGCAATGAATGCTGTTGGTGGTTTGTTAGAGAAAGTTTTCGAAAAAAATCCTGATAATTTTAGGTTTTTTAGCCCTGATGAAACCTATTCAAATAAGCTGGATACGATTTTTGAAGTAACTTCACGTTCTTGGCAACGAGAAATTAAACCTTGGGAAAAGGATTTGGCAAAAAATGGTCGGGTGACTGAAATTTTGAGTGAAAACTGCTTGCAGGGGCTTTTACAAGGATATATTTTAACTGGTCGGCATGGAGTTTTAACTTCTTATGAAGCTTTTGCGCCGATTATTTCTTCAATGATGGATCAATATGCGAAGTTTTTGGCTCAATCGAAAGAGGTAAAATGGCGGGGTGATTTAGCAAGTTTGAATTATATTCTAACTTCAACTGGTTGGCGTCAAGATCACAATGGTTTTTCACATCAAAACCCAAGCTTTATCGATGAGGTTTTGCGTCGCGAAAATGGAATTGGGCAGATTTTTTTGCCGGGGGATGACAACTCTGCGGTTGTATCGATTTCGAAAATGCTAAAATCTCGAAATAATATTAATGTTTTGGTTGCGGGAAAAACGCCAGAACCAAGATATTTTTCTCTAGAAAGCGCACGAAAACAGCTTGAAAATGGTGGAATATTTGTTTTTGATTCTTGGAAAAATCAAGAAATTGCAGATTGGGATTTAATTTCAGAAGATGATGAGCCGGATTTAATTTTGGCAGCAAGTGGTGATTATGTCTTTAAAGAAACGGTTGCAGCGCTTCAAGTTTTGCTTCATGATGTTGCGCAAGTTAAGATTCGCTTGGTTTATGTTCAAGCTCTTTGCGGAAAAGGAATTGGAACTTTCGAAAATACACTTTCGAAAAGCGACTTTGTGAAGATTTTTACTAAAGATAAGCCAGTTATATTTGCTTTTCACGGATACGCTAAAACTCTCAAATCAATTTTATTTGACTATGAAAATCCAGCGCGTATTCAAATTAATGGATATGAAGAAAAAGGCTCAACAACTACGCCATTTGATATGCTTGCAAGAAACAAAGTATCGCGATACGACATTGCAGTGAGAGCCTTAAATTCGGTTGATAAAGGTGATGAAGTTTTTGAGAGCCTTGCAAAAGAATATCAAAAACGCCAAGACGATGCTTTACGCTTTGCGCGAGAAAATTCAGTAGATTCGCAAGAGATTGAGAATTGGAATTACTTGAAGTTTAATTAAAGTAAAAAATCACACCTTTAATTGGTGTGATTTTTTAGAGTTTATTTTAACTAGCCCAAGATATTTTCTTCTTTTAGGGAAATAAAGAATTTATTTAAGATATCGCTATTTCTTTCAATTATTTGTTCTTCTTTAAAATCGGGTAGTTTTATAATATCTTGAATTTCAGCAATTTCACTAGGTTTATTTGATTCGTCACGTCGTTTTTCTCCAAGATAAAATGATTTTTTATCTTCAAAATGATAATCTGATGCTGCAATATTGATCGATTTTTCAAGCAAAATTTTATTTCCAAGGAGCTCGATAAGTTTAGTATCTTTTATACCTTCAATTTCTGAGCGCTTTTTCGAAAAAATATGTTCAATCTGTAGGGTATTATTTAGGGGTAGGAGCTTTTGGTTTGGATTTTCGAAGGCATACCAAGATAAAATTGATTTAGTTATAGGTCTACCATTCCAGAAATCGAAAGTCTTAAAGATTTCAACTGATGATTCTGTGATTTTACTATCTTTGAAGTTTGTTTCTTTACCATCAACAATATTTTTCATTTCTCTGAAAATTGGTCCACGAAGTTGGTTTACTCCAGGATTAATTACAGTATACGTCATAATAAATAAAGTTATTTTTGTTAGGAATTTATCTAATTTATCAGTATCTAAGTTTTCATTTTCATCTTTATTAACTAAGAAATATACCGATAGAATATAGCTCCACATTTTATTTGGTGAATATTCTAGAACAAAAAGTTTTTTAAGTGTGCTTTCTGTGAAGTAATTCTTGTCTTGAGTTTTAATTTTTTTCCAAAATTTAATCAAGGATTGTAAATCAATAAGTGTTTGTGGATTATTAAAAATTGAGTAGTCTTTTGTTCCGTTCTTGTTGTTTCCGTTAGTTTCATAAAAATCTCGAAGTGATTGGGTGGTCGTTCCTGGTGTACCAATTTTTGCACGCAAATAATACATGTAAAGTGTAAATAATTCATCTAATGGTGAACTTTGTTGCCCAAAGATTCTATTCGCTTCGTACTCTAGATCTTGCCATTTTTTCATGAAAGAATCTTTTTCTCCACGATTACTATAAAAAACATAAAAATGATATTTAAAAATATCAGCATCAGATAGGGGTAATCCGCGGTTATTTAGGGTTGAGAAAATTCGAAGGGCTGATTCTTCATTTTCTGCTTCAATAGGTAAAAGAATACAGTTTCGGACTGTTCTAATTGCAAAATCAGCTAAAATTCCATCAGTTTTTTCCTTCAATTCTGAAATTTTTTGTTTGAAAAATCTATAGTTAACAGCGTAGTTACTTTTTTGTGAGTCTAGAATTTCACCAGTTTTTAGAATTGAAACAAATTCTTCTTTTGCATCATCCATAGCTACTTCAGATTCGATTTTTAATAAATTTTTATCAATAGTATCGTATTTATCAGTTTTCCAGATACATTTTTCTATAATTGTACGAGTTCTTAATGTATCATTGTCGGTCATCATGCCGAATTTATCATAGAAGGCTCTTAAAAATAATAATAGAGTAGTTAGACGTTGTTGACCATCGATAACTTCAAGTTTTCCGTCTTTATTTTTGAATGTTACAATTGATCCTAAAAAATATTCAGCATTTTCTTCATCAAACTTATCTTTATCGTTTTCAGGAAAGGCAAATTGGAAAATATCATCCCATAATGTTTGACATTGTTCTTCTTCCCAGGCATAAGGCCGTTGGTAATCGGGTATTAGGAAACTGTTTTTTCGATCTGACAATAGTTCTAATACTGTTTTTTGATCAATACTAAGTTTTGACATAGGCTCCTCTTATTTATATTTTTATAAATACATTATAATATAAAATTAGATAAAAAAATACGGATATTGTAAATAATACAACATTAGCACTCTTGACTTGTGAGTGCTAAAAGCGTATAATTTAAATATGGCGCGAGAGAACTACGAGGCGCGCCAGAAATAAGATAATAAACGCAAGAAATTGCAGTGATAATTAATAAAAGAAAGAAGGATAGAATGGGAAAAATTATTGGAATTGACCTTGGTACAACCAACAGCGCCTTTGCTTACATGGTTGCCGGAAAACCAGAAGTGATTACAAATGCGGAAGGAAATCGAACTACTCCATCAGTTGTGGCGATTAATAAAAAAGGTGATCGTTTGGTTGGTCAAGTTGCTCAACGTCAACGTGTAACAAATCCAAAAAATACAATTTATGGCGTAAAACGTTTGATTGGACGAAAATACTCTGACGAGGAAGTTCAAAAAGATCTTGGAATTATGCCTTACGAGATTGTTAAAAAAGGTAATGGTGTTGCCGTGAAAATGGGTGACAAGGAATATACACCAGAAGAAGTTTCAGCGATGATTCTTGCGAAAATTAAAGCTGATGCCGAAGCTTTCTTGGGCGAAAAAGTTACCGAAGCTGTGATTACTGTTCCAGCTTACTTTGATGATAGCCAACGCCAAGCAACTAAGGATGCTGGTAAAATTGCAGGTCTTGAAGTAAAACGAATTATTAATGAGCCAACTGCAGCCGCACTTGCTTATGGCTTAGACGGTAAAAAAGACGAAAAAATCGCTGTTTTCGACCTTGGTGGTGGAACATTCGACGTCTCTGTTCTTGATATTGCTGATGGTGTGTTCGAAGTTCTTTCAACAAACGGTGATACACACCTTGGTGGTGAAGACTTCGATAACCGAATTGTGAACCATTTCTTGGATGAATTTAAAAAAGAAGAAGGAATCGATCTTAAAAATGATTCAGCTGCAATGCAACGCTTGAAGGACGAAGCTGAAAAAGCTAAGAAAGAGCTTTCTTCAACAACATCTTACGAAGTGAACTTGCCATTCTTGACGGCTGATGAAGATGGTCCAAAACACTTTGAATATACCCTAACTCGAGCAAAACTTGAAGAATTAGTTGCTGATCTGATTGAGCGACTAGCTGATCCTGTTGAAAAAGCTCTAAAAGATGCAGATCTAAAAGCTAGTGATATTGCTGAAGTTGTGATGGTTGGTGGTATGACTCGAATGCCGGCTGTAGTTGAAAAAGTTGAAAAAATCTTTGGCAAAAAACCAACTCAAGGTGTAAACCCTGATGAAGTTGTGGCTGTTGGTGCTGCAATTCAAGGTGGTGTTTTGGCTGGAGATGTTAAAGATGTGCTCCTTCTTGACGTTACACCTTTGACTCTTGGAATCGAAACTGCTGGTGGCGTTCGAACTCCAATGATTGATCGAAACACAACTGTGCCAACTTCGAAATCACAAGTTTTCTCAACTTACGCTGACAATCAGCCACAAGTTGAAATTCACGTGCTTCAAGGTGAACGTGAAATGGCCGCTGATAATAAATCACTCGGAATGTTTGTGCTTTCAGGAATTGCTCCAGCTCCACGCGGAGTTCCACAAATTGAAGTTACTTTCAATATCGACGCAAACGGAATCCTAACAGTTACTGCTAAAGATAAAGGAACTGGTAAAGAGAATAATATTACAATTCAAAACTCAGGAAACATGAGTAAAGAAGATATTGAAAAAGCTCAAAAAGAGGCAGAACTTCACGCAGATGAAGACAAGAAAAAGCGTGAAATAATTGATGCAAAAAACCAACTCGAAAATGCTATTTATCAAGCTGAAAAAATGCCAAGTGAATTTAAAGATAAAATTTCGAAAGAAGATGAAGAAGCAATTTCGAAAGCAGTTGAAGAAGCTAAAAAACACCAAAATTCTGAAGATAAAGATGAGCTTGAAAAAGCTTCGAAAGATCTTCAAGATGCAATTATGCCAATTGGTGCTAAATTGTATCAAGCACAAAGCGCAGAAGCTTCAGATGTAAAAGAATCAGATAAGAAAGACAATGAACCTGTTGAAGGTGAAGTAATCGATAAAAAATAGTTAAGATTTTTCCTTAAAAGACGTTCGAATAATCGGGCGTCTTTTAGTTTGTTGCGATTTGTTTTGAAATCTGATAAGATATTTTTATGGAAGATTTTAATAAAAATAAAAATTATCAAACTAATTCGCAAAATAGCTGGGAAGAGCTTTCGGAAATTGATCCAAATTTAGAAAGACAGAAAGAAATTGAGCAAATTAAAAATAAAATTTCCGAACTTGAACAGCAAGATAAGGAAATTCAGGCACAGATTCAAGAAGCTTTAAAACTTACTCGAGAGGCTAATTCGGAAGAGATGGGTGATGTTCATTCTTATGGGAATTTTTTAGATAGAGCGGATTATGAAATTGAACGTTTAAGTGAACAGAGCTATAATTTGAGCGTTAAAATTTCCGGTTTAGATTAAACTTTCGAAACTTGAAGAAAATTAGCACTCTTGCGCTTTAAGTGCTAATTTGATATAATATAAATATATGAGCAAAGCTGATTATTATGATATTTTAGGTGTAAAAAAAGACGCCAGTGCTGATGAAATTAAAAAAGCTTTTCGAAAAAAAGCTATTGAACTTCACCCAGATAAGGGCGGTGACGAAAAAGCCTTTAAAGAAGTGAATGAGGCTTATGAAGTTCTGAAAGATAAAGAAAAACGTCAACGCTATGACCAATTTGGTCATGCCGGAGTTGGTGGAAATTCTGGCGGTTTTTCTGGTGGAAATCCTTTCGAAGGATTTAACGGATTTTCGGGGCAAAATGTTAATTTTGATTTTGGCGGTGGATTTGGCGATATTTTTGATGGAATTTTTGGTGGTGGTTTTTCACAAAATCGAGGGTCTCAAGCTAAAAAAGGCCGAGATGTTGAAGTAGAATTAACGCTCAATTTTAAGGAAGCTATTTTTGGTACCGAAACTGAAATTGCATTAAATCTAGACAGTGAATGTGAACACTGTAAAGGTTCTGGCGCGGAGCCTGGTCATGGAATGAAAAAATGTCCAGATTGCAATGGAAGTGGTCAACAAACTAGAGCAACTCAAACTCTTTTTGGACCAATTCAGCAAACGGTAACTTGCCCGACATGTAGTGGTAGCGGTGAAGTTCCGGAACAAAATTGTTCAGTTTGTGGCGGAAGTGGAATCTCCCGCAAGAAACAAACCATTAAACTTAAAATTCCAGCAGGAATTGATGATGGCGCAACAATTCGTCTTTCTGATCATGGTGAGGCTGTTAAGGGTGGTCAAAACGGTGATTTATATGTAAATATTAGAGTTAAAGCGGATAAAAAATTCACTCGAGAGGGTAGCTTGATTTTAAGTGAAGAAAAGATTTCAATGGTTGATGCTGCTCTGGGCGCTGAAATCGAAGTTGAAACTATTGATGGCCCATTAACTATGAAAGTTCCAGCTGGAACGCAAAGCCACACTGACTTTAAGCTTTCTGGGCACGGAGTTCCATATCTTCGAAATGATAAACGTGGTGCGCACATTGTGACAATTATTGTTGAAACTCCAACACGGCTTTCGAAGAAACAAAAAGAGCTTCTTAAAGAGTTTAAAAAATCTAAAAAGTCATTGTTTTGAAAATTGAAAAATAGAGTATAATATTAATTATGATAACAATAATATTTATTGCGATTTTGATTGTTTTTTTGACACTTTCGCAACGAAAAATGGGATATTTCAACTTAGTAGTTTTATCTGGGGTTGTGCTTAATAAATACTGGAATAAAGAAATTACGAATTTTTTGACAACTTCAAATTTAACAATTCCAGAATTAACACTAAGTGGAATTGTCGGAATTATCTTGATTTTAGCACCGGCTTTATTAATTTTGACAAAAAACCCAAAGCAAGAAAATTGGATTATTAGGATTGTTTCTTCTGCATTTTCTGCCTTTTTTGCATTTTTGTTATTGTTGCCATATTTTGAAAAAGTTTTTGTTTTAGACGATATATCTAAAAATATAGCTATCTTTTTAGGTTATTGGATGAACTGGGTGATATTGGCTGGCGTTGTGCTTTCAATTTTGAGTATTGCGCCAGTTAAGTTTAAGAAAAACGAGAAAAAGTCTTGACTTTTATTGATAAATAAGATATACTCTTAAATACAGTTAGTGCACGGGTCTGTAGCTCAGCTGGTTAGAGCACCTGCCTTTTAAGCAGGGTGTCATGGGTTCGAACCCCATCAGACCCACCAATTTAAAAATCACCAAAAGGTGTTTTTTTTATTGTTGAAATATGTTAAAATGGTAATGTGAAAGATCAATTGATAACATTTATAAATCGGTGGTTTTTGAATAGTTTTTTGCTATGGATTTTAGTTTCAATTTTTGGAAATGTTAGTAACCATAGTGCAGGAACTTTCTTTTTAGCTGGTCTGATTTTTTCGGTTGTTAATAGTTCGCTAAAAACTATTCTTACAATCTTATCATTGCCAATGATTATTGTAACCTTTGGCTTCTTTACATTAATTGTAAATGGCTTAATTGTGTGGATTTCAATGATTTTGGCGCCAAATATTTCTATGGGATTTTGGAATTCTGTTATAGTTGGTGCGGCGATGAGTTTGTTGAATTATAGTTTAAGCCAATTTTTTGGTATTGATAAAGAAAAGGAGACTTTGTAATGAATATTAATGTTATTTTGCAATTTGCGACTGTAATTTCGGGTATTTTGACAATGCTTTTGATTTTACTTCAACAGCGTGGTGCAACTCTTGGTGCTGGCTTTGGTGCTTCCGGCGAATTGTACACAGAGCGACGTGGGGTGGAGAAAAGTATTTTTAGAGCTACAATATTTTTTGCATTTATATTTGTAGCATCAATTCTTACAATTTTACTTTTGCCTAAATAGGGGTTTTCATGGATTTTAAAAAAAACCCAAAAAAAGTTAAGCGAGTTTCTAATATGTCTCAAAAAAATAGAGGCAAGGTTTCGAAAATTCGTTCAATTCAGGCCATAGATAGCAAAAAACTGTCTTTTTTAGAGAAGGCTGATATTGCTGAGAAGGCTGTTATTTCGCATACCAAGAAGCTATTCTTTGGACGCTTCGAAAACCTCTCAAACGTTCGAAAACTAATTGTTGTTTGGATTTGTGTGATGGCTCTATTGATTTCGTCAATCGGTTTATTTAGATGGTTGAGTGATCGTAATTTTTCTGAAGAGGTTTTTTCTAGGGGTGGGACGTATTCGGAAGGGTTTTTGAGTGAAATTAAAACTTTAAATCCAATTTTTGCTACAACTGATGCGGAAAAATCTTTCGAGCGGCTTGCTTTTTCTAGATTGTATAGTATAGATAGCGACGGCTCGCTGAAAGGAGATTTGGCGGAAAGTGTTGAAACTAGTGATAATTATCGCAATTTCACTATAAAAATGCGTAAAAATGCTACTTGGTCTGATGGACAAAAAATTACTGCAGACGATGTTATTTTTACTATAAAAAAATTAAAAGACCAAAATTTAAACCCATCTGCGTATAAAGTTTGGAAAAATGTAGAGGCTTCAAAATCAGGTGATTATGAGGTTAAATTTGAAGTTCCTTCAAGCTCATCATCAGTTTTATATGGTTTCAATTTTTCAATTCTTCCCGAACATGTTTTAAAAGATATTTCTACAGATAAAATTCGCGAGAGTTCGTTCTCTAATAATCCAGTAACTTCAGGCCCCTTTAATTTTAAAGGAGTGCAAACTAATAGTAATAAAACTACAGTTTCACTAGTGAAAAATAAGAATTACTATAGGGGTGAACCATATATTGATAATTTTGATATTGTTGCCTTCCAAGATGAAGCCAGACTAAAGAAAGCGCTAGTTTCTGGTGAAATTGTAGCTTCGCCTAATGTTAAAATTAACGATTTTAGCAGCTCTGAACGAGTAGGGCTGAAGTCATATGAAACTAGTGTTAACCGTGGAATCTATGCCTTTTTAAACAACTCAGATCCAATTTTAAAGGACGCAAAGGTTCGAAAAGCAATCCAAACTGGTCTAGATATGAATAAAATTCATAATAAGATGGAGTATATCAATAATTTGGATTACCCGACATTAAATAAGTTTATAAATACTAATTGGCTTTCTGTTCCTGAATATAATTTTTCACAAGCTGAGAAAATGTTGGATGAAACTGGCTGGATGAAAAATTCAAAAGGTATTCGTGAAAAAGATGGTCAAAAGGCAACTATTAATATTGCGACGACGAGTGTTTATAATTATAAAAAATCTGCAGAAGAAATTGCATCTCAGTTGAAAAAACTTGGTTTTGATGTGAATAGTACGATTATTGATAAAGACGATAAGCTTGGCACCTTTGTTCAAACGATTCTTCAACCAAGAAATTATGGAATTTTAATTTATGAGATTGACATGGGTGCAGATTCCGATATTTATCCTTTTTGGCATTCTTCGCAAGCTAGTCAAAAGGGCTTAAATTTTTCAAACTACAGTGATGCTATCTCGGATGATTTATTGTTAAATGCTCGTGATGCACGAACTTTTGATGATAAGAAGACACAACTAACAAAGTTTACGCGACGCTGGATTAACAGTTCTGCTGCAATTGGCCTCGGTCAAACAAAAGTTAGTTATGTATTTAGAAAGTCAGTTCAGCCTTATTCAGCTGAAAATAAATTTGTAACAGATACTGATAGATATTCGGATGTAATCTATTGGTCTGCTAAAAAGGAAACTCTTTACAAGACTCCTTAATTTTGATATAATAAGACTGGTTTTGCGCGCGTGGCGGAATTGGTAGACGCGCTAGCTTGAGGGGCTAGTGAGCTTCGGCTCGTGGAAGTTCAAGTCTTCTCGTGCGCACCATACCAGACTTTTTGAAAAATATTCGCGCGCCAGCGCGTTTTTTTATTGTTGAGCAAAACTCGGAGTAGAGGCAGAAAGTTACTTAGTTTATACCGCTTTAGTCTATTTTATGATATTATATGAAGTGAGAGGAGAAATAATGATTAGAAACGAAGACTTTACAATAAATTATTTAGACAAAATTATTTTTGCGTCCGAGAGACATACTGTTGATGAATGGCTAGGTGCATTTAAAAAACTTTCAGAAATCATGAATGAGCTTAATCTTGATCCCGATCTTTACATGCATAGTATGGGCGTAGAAAGCTTAAAAATTAATTTTATAAAAAATGAATCTCTAATCATCAACGAAGTAACGCGTTTAAATTTTTGCGCAAAAAGAGTTCTTGATTTGTCTATTGAAATTGTTCAAATATCTTCCAGAAATGAATTCAAATACGATGATGTTTCGGGATTGATAAGGGAGGCATGGCATGAATTAATTTCACTCTTTGATTATTCTTCAGATTTATATTTAAATATTTACTCACTTTGTTTGTTTAATAATCTTGCTTCAACCTTGGAGAAATCCGTGAAAATAGTTGCTAATAAGCTTTCGGGCAATTCATCAACAATCTAGGACGACGTTAAGAAAAGGTTGAGAGTATTTTGAAAAATCTTGGTTTTTAGCACTAATTTGATATTTAAGCGGTTTTATCCGCTTTTATATTTTTATTAAAATATAAACCCGCTTTTTTGCGGGAATATATTTTATTTTAATCTTTTTCGAATCCAGCCATCAAGAGAACCGGCGCTCATAGCTAGAATTAGTCGATTCTTATCTTTAAGTTCATTAATTTCTTCTAATAATTGTGAATCATTTTTTGTAAGATCCATAACGATTATTTTTTCGGATACTTTTCTAGACAAAAATTCGGGTGAAAGAATCTCAAAATCAGGATTCTCACGGCTTAAATATGTTGGCAGCCAAATGATTTCATCTGCGTACTTGAAAATTTCTGGCGTATATTCATCTTGCACCTCAACTTGGCGAACATTTTGATGTGGTTGATAAATTAGAGAAATTCCAGAAAAACCGTTATTTTTTGCTACTTCATTTGCTAATTGAAGTGTTGCTTGAATTTCTTTTGGGTGATGTCCATAATCTGAATAAATATTTTCGGTTATTTTTTCGAAACGGCGATTTGTTCCCGGAAAGCTATTCAACGCGTCTATAGTTTTTTCATAAAAATTTTCTGGAGCTTGTAGACCTTGAGCTTCGACAAGATAATCAATAGTTTCTAAGACGAGACTTGCATTTTTACGATTGTGAAGACCAGGAATTTTTAGTTTTTCTTCAGGTTTGGATAGAATTACTTTATTGTTGAACTTTTCGAAAATTTCTGGATGTTGGTCTTTCCAAGAAATGATAAAATCACTCTGAGCACCAAATTCTGTAAAAGCATCAAAATAATCTTGTTCAGTTTTATAGATATCGGTATGATCGTGATCGATTGATGTTATTAAACTAACTGCTGGTGTAAAATGAAGAAAATTCCGATCGAACTCATCTGCTTCGTAAATAAAGTATTCACTCTTGGGATCAAAAAAGCCACTTTCACCAAAAGAAATAGTTGTACCAATTGACCAGCTAACAGGAATATTTAGCTGTTTAAAGGCCCAAATTGCCATTCCTGTTGTGGTAGTTTTTCCATGAGTTCCTGAAATTGCAATAAGCTTAAGGTTTTTGGAAGTTATAATTTCATTTAAAAGCTCGTCTCGCTTTGTAATTTTAATTCCTAGTTCTTGAGCGGTTTTAAGTTCTGGGTGGTCTTTAGGTAAGGCTGCAGTGTATACAAACCAATCTACGCCATCATTAATAAACTTACTTTTTAAAAAGCTACCATCTTGCTTACCGATTTCAATCTCGACGTCTTTTTTAAGAAGCTCTTCGGTCATTAAACTTGAATTTTGATCACTACCAAAAACCTTATACCCAGCACTGTGAGCAATACTTGCAAGGGCGCCAATTCCAACGCCACCAATTCCAGAAAAATAAATATTCATAACTTAATTTTATCACTTTCAAGTCTTAAAATAAAGGTCTTAAGCTTTTTAAAATACTTAAAATATGTTAAAATATAATAGCTTATGCTTAAAAAAACGTTAAGACCAATCTTGAAAATTCGAAGCTATTGGCGAAATATCTCTTTTGATGAAGTCGCTGTTTTATATCTTTCGAAAAATATGCGACTTTTTGCGATTAAATTGACGAGTACCTTTAATTTAATTTATCTTTACAACTTGGGTTATTCTATTCGGGCGGTTTTAGCTTATCTACTCGTGTATTTTACTGCAAAATTTGTTGGTTCAATGGTGTCTTTCTTGTACATTTCAAAAAATGGGCCAAAGCATGGGATGTTGCTAGGGAATATTTTATACATTCCAGTTTTAATCTTAATGGCTTCAATAGGAGGCTTCAATAAAGAATTCGGCCTAACAATTGCCTTAATCGGCGCTGTTTTTAGAGGTTTATCAGGTGCTATATCTGGAGTCTCTTATCATGTAAATTTTTCGAAAGTTAAGAATGCTAAAAAAGTGGGTGGTCAGCTTGGAATTGCTAACATTCTAGAGCAGTTAGTGAGTGGTATCACTCCAGCTGCGGGTGCTTTTTTTGCGATTTTTTTTGGTCTAGATAAACTATTTATTGTTTCTTCGGTAATTTTAGTGTTAACGATTATTCCATTGCTTGTAACTAAAGAGCAGGTTAAAGTAAACCAAAAAGTGAGTTTTCGTGGTTTTCCTTGGCGAAATTATAAACACTTAAGCATTATTTGTCTTAGTACCGGAATGGCTGCACTTTCAACTACTACCTGGAGTTTTCTTGTATCGGTTTTTATTCTAAAAGGAGTAAACAACTATGGTTCAGCTGGAATCTTGGCCTCAATCGCTTCGATTTCTGCGTTTGTAGCGGCGTTTACTTATGGAAAAATTATAGATAGAAATAAGGAAGGTGGGCTTTTAAAGATTAGCTCTTTGTTTATGGGGATGGTCCATTCTTTAAGAGTTTTTCTTGGCTCAAACCCGACTTTTATTGGATTTTCTGAGATATTAGGCGGTATATCTTCAAGCGGTTTCGATATGGCTAACTCAAAAGGGCTCTATGGGGAGGCTGATGAATCTGGAATGCGAACACAATATTTATGTATCTATGGGGCAGGGGTGGACTTAGTATCAGTTTTGGGAGTCTTGTTGCTTTTTTGGATATTTGCAAATACAAGCAGCGTTGATCCAACTGGTGAAACTGCATTACGAATAATAGTATTTATTTCAGGAATCTTAGTTCTACCGATGATTTTTGTAAATTACCGAGTTTATCGAAATAAAAAACGCCAATTTAAGGAGTAATAGGGTTATTAAACCAATTCATCGATTTTACTTAAATTTTGTATTTTTTGCGGCTATAATATTTGGCGCAGTTATTGCGATTCTTTCGAATATAACATTCTTTAAAAGTAGTGTTTGGCTGGTTTTATCTTTAATTCTTTTAGTATTTTCATGGATTTATGCTCGTCGAATTTGTATTGTTTTTATTTTATGCTCGGGAATTCTAATTTCGTTTTGGCGAGGTTCAATTTATAATTTTGAAAATCATAAAATTTCGAAAAATATTGGTTTTGAGAAGACGGTGTATATAAGAATTTTAGAAGATCCTGATCGTAAAAGTAATGATGAAGTTAGTCTGCGTGGTGAAGTGGAAGAAATCTCAAATAAAAAATCTAGAGGAAAGATTTTTGTAAACATAAAAACGCAAAAGAAGTTGCGAAGAAGTGACAAGATTTTAGTGAAAGGTAAAATTTCGAAAGGTTTTGGAGATTTCTCAATTTCACTTAAGCGGGGAAAGCTGGTTAAGATTATACCTCAAAGTGATCTGGTTCGAGATTTGCGAGATTCTTTTGCAGATGGGATTCGAAAGTTTATTCCTTCTCCAGAAGTAGATTTAGGGCTTGGCTATCTTTTGGGACAGAAAAATTCGCTCCCCGAACAACTTACTAAGGCTTTAACAATTACGGCCCTCACGCATATTGTTGTTGCGAGTGGATATAATTTAACCGTGCTTGCCTCGGCCGCACAAAAGGTGCTTAATCGATTTTCGCGAAAAATTGCTTTATTTTTAGCGTTACTATTGGTTTTTGGGTTTGTATTAATTGTTGGATTTACTCCTTCAATGACACGTGCGGGAATAGTTTCAGCTATTGGTTTACTTTTGTGGTATTTTGGACGAAGAACTCATTCTTATTTTTTGATTATTTTAGTTGCTGCAATAACAGTAATAATTAGTCCTGCGAACTTATTAAACTTGGGGTGGCAGCTATCTTTTGCATCGTTTTTTGGAGTGCTGATCGTGTCGCCACTTTTGCAAGAATATTTTTTCGAAAATTCACAAAAGCTAAATGCTGCACTTAAGCTATTTTTCGAAACCTTTAGCGCCCAAATAGTAACTCTACCTCTGATAATTTTTAATTTTGGCGCAGTAAGTATAGTATCAATAATCGCAAATATATTAGTTTTGCCATTCGTACCAATTGCAATGCTTTCTGTATTCTTAACGGGAGTTTTTTCTTTATTTTCACCCCTCGCCCAATTCTTTGGGTTTATTTCGGATTTAATTTTGAAATATTCGATCTTTATTATAGACTGGTTTTCGAAAATTAAAGGCGCACAAATTGAGTTTAAAATGGATTTTTCTGGACTAATTATTTTTTACGGTTGCTTAATAGTTGCAATTACATTTCTTTCTATAGTTTGTTACAAAGATAGAAGGCATAATATTGAAAACACTTTAAGCGAATGAATTTATGTGATATAATAGTTTTGTGAAAAATTTCGAAAGAGAAATAAATTCTACCGAAGAGATGATAGAATTTGGAAAAGAAATTGGTTCGAATCTTGAGGGTGGTTCAGTTTTAGAGCTTACTGGTGATGTAGGTGCTGGAAAAACTACATTTACAAAAGGTCTTGCTCTTGGCCTAGGGGTCCTTGAAACGGTACAGAGCCCAACTTTTACTATTTCGAGGGTTTATGAAGGAGATAATTTAACGCTTTCGCACTACGATTTTTATAGATTAAATGATTATGGAATTATGAAAATGGAGCTAGCTGAAAATTTAAGCAATCCACAAAATATTACAGTAGTAGAATGGGCTGGGGAGCTGGCTGATATTTTACCAGAAAAACATTTGAAATTGATTTTTGAAAGTATAAGTGAAGATAAACGATTGGTTAAAGTTAGGGAAGTCAGATGATTTTATTTTTAGATACTTCAACGGGGAATTGCCGAATTTGGCTCGGTGAAAATAGTTTCAAAAAAGAGCTGAATAGAAATATGGCGAGAGATATTCTAAAATTTTTAGAGGATAGCCTTGAAAATATCGGAAAAGACTATAAAGATTTGGAAGGAATTGGCTTTTTTGCTGGGCCGGGGAGCTTTACTGGTTTAAGGATTGGTGCTTCAGTTGCAAATACTCTAGCAGATGGGCTAAATATTCCGATTGTTGCTATAAAAAAAGAAGATGAAAATGATGATTGGCGACAAAAAGCTTTCGAAAAATTAAAAAATAATGAAAACGATAAAATTGCACTACCTTTTTATGGTAGAGATGCAAATATAACGAAACCGAGGAAATAATGAAAGATAGAATTTCAATAATAGTTGGAAAAATTATTCAGTTTGTATCAAGATTGCGCGGGGGCGGGTCTGCACTACCGGGTCTTGTGGTTGAAAAAATAAATCCAAATTTCATTGGTAATATGCTGGGCAATTTGAAATATGGAGTTGTGGTTGTCAGTGGAACAAATGGAAAAACTACCACAACTAAAATGGTTGTTGAGCTGCTCGAAAGCCAAGGAATGAAAGTTTTCTCGAATAAGACTGGCTCGAATTTTGTTCGTGGTGTTGGAGCTGCGCTTCTTTCAGAATCAAGCTGGACAGGCAAATTAAATGCGGACATTGCTGTTTTGGAACTTGATGAAGCACATGCGACACACTTTGTTAAGTTGGTTAAACCTCGTTATTCATTGTTGTTAAATGTAATGCGTGATCAACTTGATCGGTTTGGTGAAATTGATTACACGGCAGAGCTTCTTAAGAAAATTGGTGAAAATACTACTAAAAGTGTAGTTTTAAACGCAAATGATACGCTTTTAGGTAATAAGGCGTTTTCGAAAGATTTTTCGAACGTTGTTAAATTTGGGTTTGATCAAAAATTAGCTGAATTTTTCCCTAATGATGACGAAATGCATAGTGAGAACATTAAAAAGGCTCACCAAAAGATTTCCGCAGATGTTTTATTGGAGGGTTTTTCTGAGAATTCTGCAGATATTGTTTGGGGTGGAGAGGTGAAACAGTTCAATCTTAAAATTAGTGGAATTCATAATATTTTAAACCTCACGGCTGCTATTGCTTTAGTTGATGAAATTTTGAAATCCGAAAATATAAAGATTAATAAGACGAAGATTATTTCTGCTGCTGGAAAAATTTTGCCAGCGTTTGGTCGTGGTGAAAAAATTAAAATTAAGGGTAAGACAATTGAGATTATGTTGGTAAAAAATCCAGCTGGTTTTCGAATCAACTTGAAGAACTTCAACCCTGAAAATTATAGTACAATGATTGCGATAAATGATAATTATGCTGATGGCCGTGATATGAGTTGGCTTTGGGATGTTGATTTTTCAGTCTTGAAAGATGCCGGTGTTCAGGAAATAACGGGTTCGCGTGCTTATGATATGGCTATTCGTTTATTCCATGATACGGTTCCATTTGAAGAGGAAAATATCGATACTGATATTCACGAAGCGGTTAAAAAATTTGTTGCAGACAAGAGCAAGAATAAAAGAATTTATGCAACCTATACTGCGATGCTTGAGATTCGAAAAGAACTTTCGAAAATGGCAGAAATGGAGAAAATCTTATGAACCTAAAAGTATTATGGCTTTATGCTAAAGATATGAATATTTACGGCGATTACGGGAATATTCTAGCACTAAAAAAACAAATGGAACTGCGCGGAATTAGTTTTGAGATTATTGAATATAATCCAGGCGATGTTTTTCCAGAAGATGTAGATATCGTTATCGGTGGCGGCGGCCAAGATTCAGGCCAAGGCCAGATTCAGGATGATTTACTAAAAATTGCTCCAAAATTAAGGAAACTTGCAAGCAACGGTGTCCCAATGCTGGTAGTTTGTGGTCTTTATCAACTCTTTGGGAATTCTTTCGAAACAGCTAGTGGCGAGAAAATAAAAGGCATCGGTATTTTTAGGGGTGTTAAAACGATTGGCGGTAGTCAACGAATGATTGGGAATATTGTTGAGAATTCTGATCAATTTGGTGAAATTATCGGCTATGAAAACCATAGTGGAAAAACTTATCTTTCAGAGCATGTTAAGCCTTTAGCAGAAGTGAAAATTGGCGCTGGTAATTTGCCAGATGGTGAATTTGAGGGTGCTTGTTATAAAAATGTTATTGGAACGTATCTTCACGGTTCGCTCCTACCTAAAAATCCAGAAATATCTTTATTTTTAATTGAGCAAGCATTAAAGAATAGGGATTATGATATGCCAAAAATCCTGTACGGGAATATTCGAAAAGCTAACGTACTCAAGAGAATAACCAACAATGCTCGTGAAATTGCAAAAAAATGTCCACGATAGCACTTGATTTTTTGAACAATATTTGTTAAAATAGTTTGGTATTGGGATGTCGCCAAGTGGTAAGGCACCAGGTTTTGGTCCTGGCATT
>ERZ772974.514-NODE-514-length-28445-cov-34.667700_pt1 | contig 28445 bp, 28 predicted proteins | sample MGYA00580671_ERZ772974 | MGnify/ENA primary metagenome ERZ772974 (study PRJEB29015, sample SAMEA2738065) | human oral metagenome | biome: human oral; feature: human-associated habitat; material: saliva | place: China | collected 2218 ... | reverse complement strand
ACCATAACATCAATACTGGCTTGATATTTTGGTATTTTTGTCAACAATCTGAAAAAGAAGCAGCTAATACTAGCTACTTCTTTTTCTTATAATTATTCTTTTCCTGCCTTATAAACATCATCCAACAGTTTATTTATCTCTTGCTTTATCTCTTTTTCATACTTAGTTTTTTCTTCTTCGGTTAACTCTCTACTAGGTTTATCTTTATCTTGGTTAATAACACTACCAACTATGTTCATATTTTTATCAAAAACTATAAGATTACGATATCCGAATATAGAAGTATATACATATATATTTTTTAACTTCGTAGGAGATAGAATTTCGAATTTTATTTCTCCTTTAGTTTCCAGTTTTGGTATTCTCTCCATCATTTTAAGATCATAATCGTCTACCTGATATCCTGCTTTTTTTACCTGTTCTGCATATCTTGTTGTATTCATTAATCTATCAAGTTGTTCATACTCATTACCCTTGTTATTTTCTCTAGTTAGGACTTTGGGAGGCATTAATATACAATAAGCAACTATTATTGTTAAAATAGTGATCGTAATTATGGTTATTTTTATTTTTTTATTCAACATTTTCATACCTCCTCCTATCTAAATAATCATAGAAGTCTATTTTTATCTATTATAGCACATTTTTATACAAAACTAATATTTCAAACAATTTCTATTCTCAGCTTTCATTTCTAAAAAAACTATCTTATTGCTTGATAAGAAAAAAGAAGCAGTTAATAATATCTACTTCTTTTCCTTATAATTATTCTTTTCCTGCTTTATAAACATCATCCAACAGTTTATTTATCTCTTGCTTTATCTCTTTTTCATACTTAGTTTTTTCTTCTTCGGTTAACTTTCTACTAGATTTTTCTTTACCTTGATCAATATTACTTCTAATTATATTCATATTTTCATCTAAAACTATAAGTTTAGTGCGCTTATCCATGTAGATATCTAGTTCCTTTTCACTAGGAGATAAAATGATAATTTTTGCTTCACCTTTAGTTTCTAACTTTGGTATTCTATCCATAATCTTTAAGTCATAATCATCTACTTCATATCCCGCTTTTCTTACTTGTTCTGCATATCTTGTTGTATTCATTAATCTATCAAGTTGTTCAATCTCATTTCCTTTGTTATTTTCTCTTGTTAAGACTTTTGGTGGTATTAATAAGTAACAAGTAACTATTATTGTTAAAACAGCGACTATAAATAAAGATATTTTAATTTTCTTATTTAACATTCTTAAATTTCCCCCTATCTAAATAATCATAGAAGTCTATTTTATCTATTATATCACATTTTTATACAAAACTAATATTTCTTAATAGATACTAATTCATCTCAATTATTCAAAAAACTAATTCCTTCCTCTTATTACAAATAAAAAAGAAGTAGCTAATAAATAGTTACTTCTATCTCTTTTAATTATTCTTTTCCTGCTTTATAAACATCATCCAATAGTTTATTTATTTCTTCTTTTACTTCTTTTTCATACTTAGGTTTTTCTTCTTCCGTTAACTCCCTTCTAGGTTTATCTTTATCTTGCTTAATAACACTATCAACTATATTCATATTTCCATCGAAAACTATAAACTTACTACGCTCATCCAGATAGGTATATAATTTTCCATCACTATCAGGAGATAGAATAATAACTCTTACTTTCCCTTTAGTTTCTAACTTTGGTATTCTATCCATTATCTTTAAATCATAATCATCTACCTGATATCCTGCTTTTCTTACTTGTTCTGCATATCTTGTTGTATTCATTAGTCTATCTAGTTGTTGAATCTCATTACCCTTGTTATTTTCTCTTGTTAAGACTTTTGGTGGTATTAATAAGTAACAAGTAACTATTATTGTTAAAACAGCGACTATAAATAAAGATATTTTAATTTTCTTATTCAACATTCTTAAATTCCCCCCTTTCTAAGTAATCAAAAAAGTCTTTTTTATGCTTTTCTTGTTGTTCTTTATTATACGCTGAGGATATATACCTTTTAGCTATTGTATTGGCATCTACTATTCTTTGTACAGCTGTCTTCCCTCGTTCATAATCACCGTATCCTTGTACCTTATAAAACTCACTAACTCTATTTATTGTATTATTTTTTACTCTAAAATTATATTGAGTCTGCACTTTAAAAATATCCTTTTTATTTGCCTTCAGCATAAGATTATAAGTATTTATCGGATCTAAATCTGAATTAAAATCTCCATCATCATATCTCCCAGAGTCAATGTCTCCTTTATAAGAAATTTCTTTACTTTCTAAACTCCAATTTTTTAATTTAAACATAACCTCTTCTTTCGTATTCATTTTTATCTTTCCTTGATTTGATGGTAGAAATCGTTGAAGTGGATATGGAGTTATTAATCTTAAAACATCTAAATCTGCATTTACTATTTTAGAGAAAACGTGTCCCGTATTTATAACTTTTATCCCCCCTACAGAATAAATTATGCTTGGATTCGTAAAAGTTGATAATTGTACTGCTTCATGCGCATAGTCTTTATAAGCTGCTTTTTTATGTTGATTACTGATTATATCTTCAAGCTGAGTAGCTTCCTTTCCAGAAATATTATACCTGCTCAAAATTTTATTACGCTCTTCTCTATCAATTGTTCCTGCTACTATTTTAAATCTAAAAGCCACATAATTATCAGGAGCTAAGGAGGCTATTATTTTATTATATTCATGTATTATTATACTATTACTCCAATTTTCCTTTATAGCCACTTCCAGTATATTTTCTTGTAACTTATAGAGTAATTCTGCTGCTTCTCTATCGAATCCATAATTAACCATAAAATCTTTTACAATGTGGTCTTTACTAATTTCATCTATAGTTAATCCATCTCGACTAAGATAAGCATCATTAATCACATTCACCCATCCCATCTCTTCTCTACTTGGTATTGAGAAGGATTTTGATGTTGGACTCCAACTCTTATTAGCTATTGCCATCCCTTGATCAACCGCATTCTGTAAACTTTCTATTTCTTGGAAGAAACTTGGTGATTTCGCATTAAATGCTAATAGCTTTCTTAGTTTTTCTTCAAGATCATGCTGAATTTTTCTATAACTTGATATTTTGTCTTGTAGGTTGCTTACTTCACGTAAGTCAACTGTATCTTGTTCAAAATGTTCATTTAGTAGCCTTTCATTAAAAGCTATTTGGCTTTTTGTTTCTTCTATCGCCCTTTCTAATTCACTTTGTTTTAATGAATCACTATACACTTCACCTGTATATGTATTTATATATTGTTCATTAGATCTTGCTATTGCTTGATCTAGTAGTATACTACCTCTAATTACTGGAGTTAATACACTACTGCAATATGCTTTTGCACTATCGTATGTCACTCCTTTTAAATTATTTGTTTGTGTAACAAAATTAAATAAGGCACGTTCTATTTCTTCATAACTTGCTATTTGCTTTGTCGTAAGACTCTTTATACTATTGGTTTGGCTTCGTGCCGAGCCTAATATCATATCTATACTCATACTATCACCTACTATTTCTCTAGTTTTTGATACTTAATTTTAAGATCTGCCTCTTCATCTAGAAGAGTATTTTTTGTTTTTTCTAAATTTTTTCTACTTTGTTCTTCACAATAATCTATATGTTCAATGTGTCTACTATACTCTCTTCCGAACAAGTGATGTAACTGTTGTTTTAATCTATAACTTTGAGATTGTTCTTTATTATTTATATCTTCTAATTGTTCAAATTTTTTCAACTTCTTTTTGTTGTCATCTAACTGTTCTTCTAACAGTTGCCTTTTAATATATTCGTCTTTATTTTCCATTTATTAATCCTTTTATATTTATTAATTAGCGCTTAATATTAAATTGTAATTCTTTACTTATATCCTTATCCATAGCTTCAAATTCAGCTGCAACACTATTAATATTTTTACACATATTTTGAATTACTTGTTGAACTTTTTGACCATTAGTTACCGCTGTATCAGCACTGCTTTGTGCATTTTTATTTCCAGCTACTGTAGTTTCTGTATCTTTTGTGACTGTTCCTACATCATTTAAACCATTACTAGCTCCCATTAATTGCGTCGCTGCTCCTGAAGCTTCTTCTCTACTACTTTGCAATAAGACCATATTAGCTCCTTTTATCTTTTACTTTTTGTATATTATACTATACATTACACTATTTATCAAAATTTAATTGTATTTTCAAATCAAATAATCTACTATTATCTGTTAGTTTTCCCTCTAAATTACAAACAAAAAAAAGCAGCTAGTAAATAGCCGCTTCAGTTTCATATAATATTTTATTTTCCAAATAATAATTTGAAGAATTTTAGTTTTTGTCCATATCTTAATGTTGCCGCTCTGTACACTCTAACACAAGCAATAGCTACTATTAGTGTTGTAATTGCTAAAATACCGTAGGAAATCTCTACACTGTGTAGGTTAGCATTACCAAGTGCGTATCTAGTAAACATTACAAAATATGAAGTTAGTGGGAAGTAAGATAATATTGCTGCAATCTTAGTATTAGCCCCTTGTCCCATTAGGTAGTAGTTAACAAAGAAGGCTGCCATAAATGCTAACATTGGTAACATCACAGCTCCGTTAACATCTTCAACTTTACTTACTAGTGATGCAAATGCCGCAAACATAAACATAAACATTACGAACCCTGTTAATGTAAATGCTAATCCAACTCCTAGCACTTTATAGTTTAAGTTACTAACTATTTCTCTTATACTATCGCTGTATTTAGCTCCATTGATTTTAAGACCTAATACTAATCCACCAACAATTAATCCCATTTGAATTAATACAGCCACAGATAATGCAAGTACTTTTCCTAAAATTAATGTTTTTGGTTTAACCGTAACTATTAGAAGCTCCATAGCTCTGTTACTTTTCTCTTTAACAACATTTGTTGCTACAATACCGCCAAACTGAACTACAGTCATATATATAATAAATGTTAATACGTAAATCATCGCAAAGTTAGCTATTTGTGACTTAACATTAGAATCTCCTCCAACATTTATCGGAGTTGGTTTTGGTATACTTGCTTTAACTTGGTTTACTTTTGCATAATCTAAGCTATTTTGTTTATATACTAATTTTTCAACATTTGCTCCAAAGGCATCTCTAAACGCACTATCATTGTTACCCATAATGCTTTGTTTTGATAGATATTCATAACTATCCTTAGTTAAAACTATACCTTCTTCAAGTTTCCCATCTTTTATATCTTTTTCGATTTGTTCTTTGCTTTCATATTTTTTAGCTTCTTTTAAATCTGTCACTTCAACCGGAACATCTTTTACAACATATGCACTCTTGCTGAAGTTATCATTGCTGTTACCTTTGAAATAGCTGCTATTCATAATAGTAGGAATAAAAGTCGCTCCAAAGATTAGAACAAAGTATATCACCATTATAACTCTTGTTGATTTCTTCGCAAAAAATTGTTTAAATTCAAAATTAAATACTGTCATAAAGTTTTTCATTATTACTTACCTACCTGTTCTTTAAATATTTCTTCTAATGTTGGTTTATACAATTTAAACTCTTCAATATCAAAACTACTACCAGCCAACTTGTTAAGCAACTCTCTTTTAGCACCTGGTTCTTTAAAGTCAAGTAGTACTCCTTCTGGTTTTAGTGATAAGTCTATTCCCATTGGTAAACTTCTTAAGTTAGCATATAATTCTTGATTAGTTATATTGCTTACACTTAAAATCATTTTTCCATGACCTAGTTGTTTCTTCATATAATCAAGATTCCCGCTTAGTACTATTTCACCTTTTTCAAGAATATGTACATCTTCACAAAATGTTTCTACTACAGGCATTTGGTGAGAAGAAAACAGCACTAGCTTATCTCTTTTAATAAAGTTATTAATAATTTCTTTTAGTTTTGATACGTTAACTGGGTCAAGACCACTAAAAGGTTCGTCAAAAACAAGAATATCAGGATCATTCATAACACTTTGAATAATTTGGATTTTTTGAGCATTACCTTTAGATAATGTTTTAAGCGCTTGTTTATCATCTTTTAAGTCAAAATACTCTAACCATTTTTTTGCTTCTGTTTGTGCTGCTTTTTTCTTCATCCCTTTTAACATACCGAAATATGTTAGTTGGTCTACTAACCCTACACCATCATACATTCCACGTTCTTCTGGTAAGTATCCTATTTTTACCTTTTTATGATCAAGCTTCTTACCATCTAGTAAGATTTGACCTTTATCAGGTTTGAAAATATCTAATAGTATACGGAAACTTGTTGTTTTTCCGCTTCCGTTTCGCCCTAAATAACCATTTGCTACTCCACTTTTCGCAGTGAAGTTAACACCTTTTAGTACCTTTTTAGCACCAAAACTTTTCTCTACATTTATAAACTCTAGAATCATATTTTTACCTCTTTCTCTTCATTCTACTTAATCACTATTTAATTTCAATTCTTTTTTTAACTTAAAATACTTCGGTATAAACATTATTACTCCTCCTAGACAGTAACCCAATATACCACCTAGTACTCCAGCTAGTGCAACGAATACACCATTAGGTATCCAGCTCAGAACTATCCATTTAGCAATAGCGTACTTATTTGCAAAAAATAACACACATATCATACTTATTATAATAAACTGAATTGTAAATCTTAACAATCTATATCTAGCAATTTCAAATTCCGTTTCAGTATCTGTAAATATTGGATACGAATTTGAATTTCCTTCAGCAAGCCTAAAAATATTATAAAACTTAAACTTATGAAGCTTCCAACCACTAGCTTTGTAATACTCTTCTGTTTCGGGAGTGAAATTCTTGTCATAGATAAACTTATATTGCTTATCATTGGTTTCAGATGTTTTTTTCATCCTAACTGCTACTAAATATTCTTTATCGTATTCGTATCCTTGTGCAGCAAGGCGATTCATTTTATCAGCTACTTTATCATAGCTGATCCATATATTTATATATTTATACATCTTTATCACCTCTACTTATTTTTCATTATACGATTTTTTATCAAGAGATAGATATTTAAAACAGAAACAAATAATAATTACTACCATTGTAAGTCCTGCACCAAACACCATACCTCCAATAAAATCAACAAACTCATTGTTCCTAATATATGTACTTGCAAAAGTAAATAATATACCTACTATTGTAAATATTGCTGCTAATATTGAATTAAATTTTATTCTTTGTTTCCACATTTCTTTCTCACTAACAGCATCTGTATATAGCTCTACAGCATCAGCATCACCTCTTAGTATTTGCCAAAAGTAGCTATTTCTTACTACTTGCCAGCCATTAGCTGCATAAAACTCTTCGCGTTCTTTATCAAATTTTTTCTCATATAACAATCTATACTTACATTTTTTCTTTTCGCCTTTTTCCAGTAACATAAAAAATACGAGATATTTTTTAAAATACCAGCCCTCTTCACTGTATTTTTCTAATTTTTTCATACATCTATCATTCGATAAAGCAAATCCATGTATAATCTTATATCTACCCATTCAAATCGCCTCCCAAAAATCTTTTAGCTACATCAACCAAGAATTGACGTTGTTGTAGATTCCTGTTTAATATCTCTTCTCCTTTTGGAGTAATATGATATTCTTTTTTTGAATTATCCACTTCTTTTTCTTCTATCCAACCTGCACCGACCATTTTTCCTAATGTCGTATACATTGTTGCCGGACCGATAATAACACTATTATTTGTAATCTCTGCAACTTTCTGCATTATCATATAACCATGAATCGGCTTTGTCAAAACAAGAAGTGTAAAGAATATACTATCCGTTAATTCGCCTGTTTCATACGGGCTTAATTTTGCCATTTTATCACCTCATTTATAGAGATATTCTTTATCTATATCCATCATCGATATATCTATCTTTGATACAATTATATATCAATCATTGATATATGTCAATGATTTTTTTTATTTTTTCTATAAATCTTCTATCTCTAGATTTTAATATAAAAGTATGATAAACTATGTTAAAGCCTATAAATAAGGAGATATACATAATGAAAATTGCGAAAAAATATTTTTTAATTGCTTTTACATTTGTACTTGCTGTTACCTTGACAGCTTGTAATTTAAAGAGCACTTCAAATCCAGAAACTATATTTAATAAAACTATTGAGAACACTAAAAAAATCAAAAGTGGAGAAAGTTCTACGATTTCTATAGCCGAAATGGTTACTGATAACTCTACTCCAAAATCAGAAACTAAAATAGTAACCACATTTACTACTGATCCTGCAGTTTACAAAATTTCAGGGACTGTATCTTCTGATAATGTTAGTGATAACAATTATAAAGAAGACATTTATTTAAAAGATGATACTGCTTATGTTAAAAAAAGCACATCTTCTGATTGGACAAAAAGTTCAAATCCAACAGTTACTTCTCAATATGATTATATAAAAGATAATATTTTCCCTCAAAAAGTATTAGAAGCATACAAAAACAATGCTAAAGACTTTAAAGTAACTGAAGAAAATGGAAACTATGTTCTTACTTATTCAGGAACAGATAATAGTAAATTCAAAGAAATTATTACAGCAGTATTAAATTCAACAAGAAACGCTGATGACCAAGAAGATCTTTATAAAGATATAGATCCAAAAGAGTTACAAATTAAATATGTTGTAACTAAAGACTTCACTCCAGTACGTAGTGAAACAAAATTCTCTTTCAGCGCTAATAATCTTACTTTTATCGGAACAATAAACACTGATTATAGTAAAATCAACTCTATAAATGAAGTAAGTCTTCCAGATGAAACTAAAAACGCTGTAGAAGTAACTGGTTAATACATATAAATACATCCTATAACATCTATACCTTAAGTATAACTAGGTATAGATGTTATTTTTAACCCTCTTTGCAACTAAAAAAAACATCAAATTAATTTACATAATTCTTTTCATTTAGTATAATATGATAGAATGCTTAAAATATGGAGGTTTTATAATTTATAATTACAGCGCCCGAACTAAGTTCTAACGGTTAAAATGAGCTTAGTTGACGAGGAAAAAAGTTATCGAAAATTCGGCGGATGCTTTTTCGGAATTAAAGAGTTTCGTTAAATAATGTACAACAGAATACAAGAAATTAGCTATTTTACTTCTTTAATAAATTAGTACTTTCTAATTTTCTTTATGAAATTTTCTTTTCATAAAACAACTAGTTACGAAGTGAAATTTAGTATTAATTTTTTAAGCTTATTCTTCAAAATCATTATTATCTCTTTATATAATACCTATCTTTAATAAGAATAGCGGTAAACAATGGAGTTTTAAGCTACTATTAAGTATTTTTGGTATTATAAATTTGAATTATTAATTAAATAAAATATAAAAAGCGAGGAAATTAAATATGTGTGGAATTGTAGGATTTGTTGGAGAAGCAAATGGAGTGAAGTTTTTAATCGATGGGCTTAGCAGTCTTGAGTATCGTGGATATGACTCAGCTGGTATTGCTGGTGTTGTAGATGGAGAGGCTAGCATTACTAAAGCTGTTGGTCGTATCAAAAACTTAGAAGCTTTAATCCCTGAGGATTTACACCTTGAATTAGGTATTGGTCACACTCGTTGGGCTACTCATGGTGGTGTTAATGTGACTAACTCTCACCCTCACCAAAGTTTCAACAAACGTTTTGTTTTAGTTCACAACGGAGTTATCGAAAACTTCCAAGAACTTAAAGATAGATTTTTCAAAGATGTAGAACTTGTTTCTGAAACTGATACTGAAGTTATCGTTCAATTAGTTCAAGTATACAGCGACCGTGGAATGAGCACTAAAGATGCATTCAAAAAAGCTGTTTCTAAATTACAAGGTTCATATGCACTTTGTTTAATCGATACTGAAGATCAAGATACTTTATATGTAGCGAAAAACAAAAGCCCATTATTAATTGGTCTTGGAGAAGGAAACAAAAACTACGTAGGTAGTGATGCTCTTGCTATGATTAAGTACACTAACAACTTCTTAGAAATCAACGATGGTGAAATCGTAATCGTTAAAAAAGATAGCGTAACTATCGAAGATAAAGAAGGAAACGTAGTTGAACGTGAAAGCTTCTCAACTAACTTAAACGCTGGTGAAATCGATAAAGGTATTCACGAGCACTATATGATTAAAGAAATTAACGAACAAGTAGGAGCTATGCGTAACATCATTTCTCACTACTTCAACGGACATGACATTAACATCGATAGCGATATCGTTAACCACGTAAAAGATGCTGATAGATTATACATTATCGGTTGCGGAACAAGTTATAACGCTGGTTTAGTAGGAAGAAACTACTTCGAAAAATGGACTGGTATCCCAACAGAAGTACACCTTGCATCAGAGTTTGCATACAATGTACCTCTATTATCTAAAAAACCAATGTTTATCTTCCTTTCTCAATCTGGAGAAACAGCTGACTTACGTGCAGTATTAACTAAATTACGCGGTGTAAACAGCGATTATAAATTCTTAGTATTAACTAACGTAGATGCTTCTACTCTATCTCGTGAATGTGATTACACATTATTATTACACGCAGGTGTAGAAATCGCCGTTGCTTCTACTAAAGCTTATACTTCACAAATTGCTATTTTAAGTATTTTAGCTTATGAAGTAGCTCTTAAACTTAATAGAAAACCTAAATTTGATATCGAGCAAGAATTATCAGTAATTACTTCTGCAATCGAATCAATCCTAGATGATACTAAGACAATTAAAAACTTAGCTAAAAACTTATTCACTGAACGCAATGCATTCTATATCGGTCGTGGAATTGACTACTATAGTGCATGTGAGGCTGCTTTAAAACTTAAAGAAGTTTCTTATATCCAAACTGAAGGATTTGCTGGCGGAGAATTAAAACACGGAACTATCGCCCTAATCGAAGAAAAAACTCCAGTAGTTGCTCTTATCACAAATACAAAACTAGACTTAAACACTCGTAGTAATGTAAGTGAGGTAGCAAGCCGTGGAGCTAACACACTAGTTATCACTCTTGAAAAACTAGCTCGTAAAGGTGACTATGCTATTCCAAACGTAAACGAAGATCTTGCTCCAATCGCAAGTATCGTAGTTACTCAACTATTCGCATACTATGCAGCTTACACTCGTGGATTAGACGTTGATAAACCACGTAACTTAGCTAAATCAGTAACAGTAGAATAATAAATAGACATTAAAATAAAGGTCAACCAAATGCTTGGTTGACCTTTTATTTATTGTTTCTTATTTAATATATCAAGGTTTATCGCATCAACATAGTAGTTTTTTACTTCACCACTATCATTGTTGCTAATTACTATATTCCAAGTAGGAATAAGTACCTGATTTTCTGTTTGTGAAATATATGTATAATATCCTAGATTCGCTTTTACTTTGCTATTTTTAGGAATTAAATCTTCATGATATAACCTATTTACAGCTTGCGACTGCGTTACTAATGTTTCATTTTTATCTTTTCTAATATTCGTTACTAATGTTTGTTCAAAGGATTTTACATCCCCGTTATCCTCAACACGGAATACTATTCTAGCATTGTTGTTACTAAAGATTCTTAGACCATCTACTTGCTGATCATAAATAATCTCCTTTTTATTGCTGTCATAGCTAGAAAAGATATAATTTGCACTTGGTTTAAATCTTTCAAGTAAAAATGTATCTAAATCTACTTTATAATTATTTTTATTAACATTCGTCAAGCTAGCTTCACTTGTAACTTTTAATATTGCAGTCTTATCTGATTTAGTTAAATCGTAATTTAATCCCGCTACATCTTGTTTAATATCTTTTAAGTCTGAAATAGTTACGTTCACATAACCTAGATTATCTTTTTTAGTATAGTTTTCTTCTACAGTGATATTGTCATTAGCCATAGATTTTTCAATTATTTCTTTTTCCTGAATAATATCAGCACTATTTTTCTCAACTGTATAGATAAAGAAACTAAGTAGAATAATATTCAAAACTATAAACACATATATAAACATAGTTTTTATTTTACCCCAGTTCATAGTCTTTCTCCTTTATCTACCGCTTCTTTTAAACTTTTGAAACTTACGTAGCGATCATTATATTTTATATACCACGCAGGAACATAACTACATGTATTTTTAGATTTATTATATGATTTTTCATATCCTAGTACTATATCATCAACAGACTTTAGTTCTACATGTTTATATAAATAGTTTATAACATACTCTATTCTTTCTATATCATATGTTCCTAAAGTTTTAGATGATAAATACGCCTTAGATATTCTTCTTGGCGAAGTTAGACGATAAATACCATTTGTATTGTCCTCAACGATAATTTCCGCAGAACCATCTTTACTAAATACTATTGAGTCTTTATACGTCTGTTGAAGTATTGTTATACCTTCTAAGGCTGTTGTTACTTGGTAACTAACATCCTCATTATAACCTAACTCTAAGAAGTTAATCGCATTAGTTACCGCTGTTGTTGCATCAACCTCTTTACCATCTTCACTCGATGGATTTGTATAGATTATTCTATTCCCCTGTGGTTTTAGAATTCCATATCCATCAGTCATCTCATTGTTACTACTAACTCGAATATTATCTTTCTTGTCAAAGATACCTCTAGCTAGTTTATTCATATTGACATCTTCTATACTATATTCATCAATCATAAGATTATCTGTCTTTTCTTTTACATAGATAAACTTATTGTTTAAGCTATATTTTCCATATTCATGCTTATTCTCATTAAATATAGTATCAACAGTATCATATACTTTTTCTTTTAATGTTATTTGTAAGTAGTTTTTATCATCTTTTTTATATAAATAAATAGTATCTGGTTTTTCTTTTAATAATACTATTGCATCAAACTCTACAGTAATGTTAGAGTTCTCCTCTGAGAAAAGCAATGATTTCAGTAAAGATGATTCCAGCGTAACAGAGTAATTTATCGTTAATTTTTCTTTGTTGTTATCGCCAAATAACTCTTCAGCTCCAACACTTTTTACTCTGGCTTCTGTACTTTCACTTTTAGCTAGAACAGATAGAATTTCTTTTAATTTTCCTCTATCTTTTACTGCATTTACCGTTGCTACTTTTGTAATAGAACCTTTAACAGGCGGCTCTTCTCTAGCTCCAGTATCTGTTTTTGTAATTGAATCTGGAGTTAAGAAGTTAAGCAACGCTGAATTATCCTTACCTTCCGTAGCTTTCTGTCCACTCTTTCTAGTAAATATTTCGTAATCAGGTTGATATGTTGTTATTAAATAAGATAAAGCTATACTGCTAATTACTAGGAAAACTAATAGTATTGTCTTCATAGTTTCCTTCTTATTATGTCTCATACAGCCCCTCCTATAACCACTCATCATCCATGTTTTCACACGGTAAAGTTACAAAGATAATACTACCATAACCTTCCCTACTTTGCGCCCATATTCTTCCTCTATGTGCTTCTACGATATTTTTAGCTAGTGCTAATCCTAATCCTGTACCACCCATAGTTCTTTGACGACTCTTGTCTACACGATAAAATCTATTGAATATTTTATCTATATGAACAAGCGGTATTCCTACCCCTTCGTCTTTTATAGAAATACTTACACGATTATGATTATAATTTTGTCTTACCCTAACTGTTATATTTTTACCGTTTGGAGAGTATTTTATCGCATTGTTCATAATATTATCAAACACTTGCGTTAATTTATCTTGATCTCCTTCTACAAATATAGGTGTTTTTGGTATATATTTAATAAAGTTTTTCTCTGGATGAGTAAGCTCAAATCTGTCAGAAATTTGCTCTATTAGTTTATTTATATCAATAAACTCTTTATCATAGTGCTCCTCTTTAATATCCATCTTACCTAACTGCATAAGTTCATTAACCATTCTTATCATACGCGTAGTTTCTTTATGGATTGTATCTATAAATTGTGGAGCTAATTCTTTATCATTAATAACACCTTCTTCTAACGCTTCTATGTAACTATTCATAGTTGTTAGAGGTGTTCTTAATTCATGAGATACAGTAGAGACGAACTCTCTTCTCTCACGCTCTTGTCTTTCTTGATCAGTTACATCATATAATACAATAATGTATCCTTCTAATTCTGTTGATACTTGTGATAAATCTTCATTTTCTTCTTTTAATATTTTAGAAAATTCCGCCCTAAGTAGTAGACCCTCGTCATCTTCAGAAACATTAACTAATAAGCTATCTTCTGCTTCTATTATTTCACCGATACTTTCATATTCTGAAATATTTAGTAATTTCAGCGCATCTTTTCCGATAAGAATTTCATTTTCTGGTGCATCTATCATATCTCCAGCACTAGTATTTATTAGGATAACTTTACCATTAGTATCAGTCGTAATAATACCGTCCATCATACTTTCGATAATGGTCGCTAGTTTCCTACGTTCTGTTTCTGTTACGTCTTGTTCTTCCTTAATTCTCTTCGAAATTTGGTTGAAGACCTTGGCTAAGTCCCCAATTTCGTCGTTTGTATTTATTCCAACAACTGTTCCGTAGTTACCTGAAGCCATGGTTTTTACCTGTGCACTCATCTTCTCTATAGAACTAGTTACTGTTTTAGAAGCAACAAAACCAATTATTGTCGTTATTAAGATTGATAAAATTGTTCCAACGGTGAATATTTTCGTAATACCTACTAAATCTTGATATACACTTTCTATATCCGCCATTAACGAAACAACTCCGACAACTTCATTATCTTTTTTTATCGGACTGACATAAAGCCAAACCCTTCTATTCGTATCTGGATTAGTTTGAATTTTCTTCGTACTTTCTCCAGTTTTCAAGACCTGGCTTACTTGTGGATCAAATGATCTTTTAGATAAATAATCATCATTACCATTTTTTGACGATGATGCGACTATTTTTGAATCTTTGTCAATAACACTTACTAAAAGTAATTTTTGAATATTAAATTCACTTACTAACTTAGTTATACTACTCTTAGTATCTGTTGACTTGGTATCATTATCACTTTCCGTTAGTGAGTTAGACTTATCTTTATCTAATTCCTCTCTTATATGATAATTTAATATCTTCTCTTGTTCCATAATATTTTGTTCGAAAGTATTTATATTGGTAGTCCTAAGTTGCGTTGTAAAGAATAACCCAATTAACTGTAACGAAATAATATTTACCAATACATAAACTATTACGAACTTCACCCTAATAGATGAAAAATATCTTTTTTTAAATTTTTTCCCAAAGAAGCTCATTACTCTTCACCTATAAAGTATCCTACTCCACGTCTTGTCATTATATATTCTGGTTGTGATGAGTCTGTCTCAACTTTCTCACGAAGACGTCTAACTGTTACATCGACCGTTCTTACATCACCAAAATAATCGTAACCCCAAACAGTTTGAAGAAGATTTTCTCGAGTTAATACTTGACCACGGTGTTGAGCTAAATAATAAAATAGATCGAACTCTCTACGTGTTAAATCAACCTCTTCTCCATTCTTTTTAATAATGTATGCTTCAGGATAAATTACTATGTCTTTGATTACAACTTCGCTAGTATTTTTTTCTTCTACTACTTCAGTTTGTTTAGCGACACGACGTAAGTTTACTTTCACACGAGCCATAAGTTCTCTTGTTGAAAAAGGTTTTGTTACATAGTCATCCGCCCCAAATTCAAGACCTAGAACTTTATCTATTTCACTATTTTTTGCCGTTAACATAATAATAGGAATATTTTTTTGAGCACGTACTTCTCGACAAACCTCCATACCATCTTTTTTCGGTAACATAAGGTCTAATAAAATTAGGTCAGGATCTTCACTAAACGCTAATTCTACTGCTTTTTCTCCATCATTAGCTACTATTACATCATAGCCTTCTTTCCTTAAATTAAAGTCTAAAATTTTTGCAATTGGCTCCTCGTCATCTACGACTAAAATCTTATATTCTGCCATTACAACTCCTCCTTACTCTTATATTGATTTTATCCCAAATAATAAAATAAATTATATTATTTATTTCAATATATAGTTTTCATATCTATAACCGATAACATCTGTATTTATCACATTGTATCCTGTTACAAAGAACTGTTTATATTATAACACTTTTTTACATTTTTTTCAGTAATTATCATTTTTTTATAATCAATTTCTTGTTTACATAATGTAAAACATCTTCATTTCTTCTAGGAAACAAGTATCTAGAAATTAACAAACTACAAATCTTCTTTCTACTATATAAAATATAAAAAACTAGAGTTGTTTTACTCTAGCTTTTCTTGTCTTTGTTGTTCTATTTTTTCTAATATTGCTGAAATAAATCTTTGAAAGTCTATTTTATAAGGATTTTTATTTAATATATCCATTATCGTATCACTCATCAATGTCGACCCTAATTGGCCTTCTAAAGAACTTAATGTATCTTTTGAAAAACCTTTTAATAGTTTAATTTCTTCCAACGAGAAGTCTTTATACTCATTTGTTATATTATCATGTTCGGCATCTTTCTCTACTAAAACTGCATTTAGCGTTTCTTGATGTACGTTTAGAAAAACTTTCATACCATGCATTCCTGCATCACTTATGATATATTCTTCTCCCACATAATTTCCGATACCAAGTAGTTCTGATATACGCGTGAAAATATCTCTATCAGAAATAATTCTTTTTATAACACCCGTAAACTCAGCTTGTTTTTTGGTGATTTTATTGGCATTTCTCTTATATCTCGCTTTTCTTTCCTTGTACAGCTCTGGTTCTACACTTTCATCCATAAATATATCAACGCCTCCTGTTAGGTAAAGCGGCGCCCCATTATAAACTACAGTATGTTGAACATTGTACTCTAAAGCAACACGCATAGCTATATTACCACCTAGAGAATGCCCTGTTAGAATAATATTGTCCCCGTATTTTTTTACCATTCTTTTATAAAACTTAAAACAAGGACTATAATGTCTACCTTGACCTAAACATATGTCTAGCACATCGGTTTTCATATCTTTTTCCCTATCAAAATAAAAATTAGTTCCTGTATACGCCAAAATATAGTTATCTTGTTCATTATTTTTGAAAAAACTACCACTACTTCCAGTTTCATCATCATAAAACGATGTAATATATTCTAATTCTTTAGGAAAGTTGCCCATTGTTTTTTCTAACTCTATATAGTTGTAAATTGCTTTTTTAGGAGTTTTTATCTTAGTAAATGACTCTATTCTATATACAATATATGAACAATGACTGGTCACTTCTAAGTTTTTATCTATTTTTTTCACTTCGTTCTTTTTTTCTTTAGCCACCTTCTATCCTCCTAGTTATTATATCAACTTTATAATACTATATTTACCTATTCTACACAAGTTTTAATAAATATTTTACATTATTTTTAGTAAATAGTACTGTATAAATCGTACTTTTTTTGATATAATTTTGTTATATGCAGTTGGAGGTAAATAATGAAAATTCTACTAGCTTACTCGAGTAAAACAAAAAACACTAAAAAAGTAGCCGAAGCTATTTATGATGAAATAAAAAATCTTGCTGACGTTAAATTAATAGATATAAAAAAACAAAGAAAACCATTAGGAGAAGAGTTTGATTTGTATATACTAGGAGCTTGGACAGATAAAACAAACGCTAATAAAAACATGCAGAAATTTATCGATGACCAAAACATACACAATAAAGATGTTGCCATCTTCCTTACTTGTGGAGTTCCTCGTGAACATTATCATGCAGAAGATTCAATAAATAATTATATTCAATTTATGGAAGAAAGAAACAACAATATCCTGAAAACTTTTGTTTCTCAAGGTAAGATAGACCCTAAAGTAATAATCGTCTTTAAAATTTTAACTTGGAGAGATCCTAACTTTATTCATAAGTTAACTCCTGATTTAATGGATATGGTAAAAGAATCAAAAACTCATCCTGATGAAAGAGACTTTAGAGATGCGCAAGAATGTTTCAAAACTTTAATAGAAAAAATAAGCAATCCTTAAATATATTTTAAGGATTATTTTTTATATCTTAATTTATTTACTGTAAAAAAAACACCTTGAAACTTAATTCAAGGTGCTTTTATTATCTTCTATAATTAATTATTTAACACGGATGTAAACTGGCCCGCTACCTACGTTAGCAGTGTTAACAACTGTTTGGTTTCCTAACCATCCACCGTGAACTGCTTGTCCGTTACCAGCGTAAACTGCGATGTGAGCTAATCCTGTTCCACCATTTGCATAGTAAACTAAGTCTCCTGCTTGTGCTTGAGAAGCTGAAACTTGAGTTCCTAACTTCATGTATCCTGCTGGCCAATCGTGGTAGTTGATTCCTACAGATTTAAGAGCGTTTGTTACAAGCATTGTACAGTCTTGGTATCTACCAACTTGAGCTAAAGCTGCTTGGTAGATTGCAGCATTTTTACTTCCTGAAGGAGTTGTTGTTGCTGCTGGTTTTGTTTGAGCTGCTGGAGCTGGTGTAGCAGCTTTTGTTTGAGCTGCTGGAGCTGGTGTTTGAGTTGCTGCTTTTGTTTCAGCTTTTGGTGCTGGTGTAGCAGCTTTTGTTTGAGCTGCTGGAGCTGGCGTTTGAGCCGCTGCTTTTGTTTCAGTTTTTGGAGCAGTTGTTGTTACTGCTTTTGTTTGAGCTGTTGGAGCCGCTGCTTTTGTTTGAGCTGTTGGAGCCGCTGCTTTTGTTTGAGCTGTTGGAGCCGCTGCTTTTGTTTGAGCCGCTGGAGCTGCTGCTTTTGTTTCAGCTGCTGGAGCTGCTGCTTTTGTTTGAGCCGCTGGAGCTGCTGCTTTTGTTTGAGCCGCTGGAGCTGCTGCTTTTGTTTGAGCCGCTGGAGCTGCTGCTTTTGTTTGAGCTGCTGGAGCTGGCGTTTGAGCCGCTGGAGCTGCTGCTTTTGTTTGAGCCGCTGGAGCCGCTACTTTTGTTTGAGCCGCTGGAGCCGCTACTTTTGTTTGAGCCGCTGGAGCTGCTACTTTTGTTTGAGCCGCTGGAGCTGCTACTCTTGTTTGAGCTACTGGAGCTGCTTGTACTCTAGCAACTGGAGCTGCTTGTACAGGTGCAGCTTGTACTGGAGCTGCTTGCGCTACAGCTGGAGTTGCTTTAGGTGCTGCATTCCCATCAACTTTAATTACTTGCCCAACATATACTAAATGTGGGTTTGAAAGGTTGTTAATTTCAACTAGGTTATCTACTGAAGTACCAAATTTATCTGCTACTGTTCCTAAAGTATCACCTAATGCGATTGTGTAGTAACCATCATTTTTAACTTGAGCTAATTTTTCTACTGAACTAGAAGAATAGTTTAATTTATCTCCAGGGTAGATTAAATGACTTGATAAGTTGTTATCTTGCATAAGTGCATCAACAGTTGTCCCGTTGTTTACAGCGATATCCCAAAGAGTATCACCTGCTTTGATTGTATAAGTATCAGCGTCAGCGATTTGAGATCCACCTACTGCTACTGTTCCTACGAATGCCGTTGTTGCTACTATTTTATGTAATTTACTCATATAAATAAGTCTCCTTTTTAAATCAAATTTTTGAGTCTTGCGACTCCCTCAATAATTTTCTATTTTTCCATTTTCTAATTTTCTTAATTTTTATTAATACTTGTAAGACGTCTTTAACCTCGTTTAAATGTGTTTAAACTTCGTTTTAATTTCGACGTAATAACATTATATGATGTAACAGATGGCTTTTCAATAGTTGTAACAGTTTTGTAACAATAGTGATAACTTGCTGTTACATAAGTCAATTTTCGTAATTTACCGGTAATTTAAAAAGGCCTTTTTTGCAGATTTATTGACATTTTTCTGTAGTATTTCTTAATGTACTTTACTATTAAAAGTGTAAATTTCATATTAAACAACAAATCTCCCATTTTTGGAGTTCTCTCGGTATTAAGTACATACTTTTTTTTTAATGTATTAAATTAATATTATTAACGAACACAATATCATAATTATATTTTACCCATTGCGGTTTTATACGATTCTTGTTTTCTTAGTATATTCCCTTATTGCACTTTCATTCAATTCTACTATACTTACTTAATATCCTTATACCCAAAACTTTCTATTCCCATACTTATATTTCAAGTTTGAATGCATATCAAATATCATCAGTGAACTTTTTCCTTTCAAGTATCCCATTATACTTGAAACACTATATTTTGGTGGAATTGACAACAGCAAATGTATATGATCAGGCATTATGTGTCCTTCTATTATTTCTACTCCTTTATATTTACACAATCTTTGTATTATATTCACTATATCTCGTTTATATTGATTAAATTCGATTTTTCGTCTATACTTATATGGTATTTACACAACCACTTTGTATGAGATAAACTATTATGTTTATTGGCCATTATAAAATCATCCTTTCTTTATTTTAGAGCTTGAACTACTCTTATTTTATCAAGAAAGGATGATTTTTCAATTGTTTAACTTTTATCTCACACCCGCATAGCGGGTGGTTTTTTGTTTCGGAGACTTCGCCTCCTCAACTGGCTTAAAACGTTAATAAAAAAGTGGATAAAACATCCACTAACATACTTTTTATCTTACTATATTAATTTTACCACTCTGATGAATCTTCCTTAAACTCTTTAATAGAATAAATAGGTTTTAATTCTTTAATTTTTTCATTATTTATAAAACCTTTTTCATTAAATCTTCCTTTTAAATTTAACCATGATGATTTCCATAAAACCTTATTCTCATCTGTGACTTTTTGGCATAATAAATTCTTATATTTTTTTTCTCGATTAGTCCTAACAGAAATATTTTGAATCCAAATTTCCACCAAATCTGTATTAGGTAATTTCTCATATTTTTTTAAAATTTGATTTATTATTTCATGATGTTTTTCTCTATCTTCTATGAATTCTAGTAGCCTATGTATAATTGCAACACAATTTTGAATAGTTCTTGGATTTTTCATCATAATTGAAGTCGTAATACTTATTAATTGTTTAACATCTCCAATAACTTTGTAATCTGATTCTAAATTTACAATTCTATTTTCATAAAACTCTTTAAGCGCTGGCATTAATTGCCCACAATTAGGAAACCTATCTCCTAACAATTTTATTTCTAACAAATGTTTCTGAGGCGATAAATTATTCACATTTATTTTTCTAGTGTTCCAATATAACTTATCATCTTTTATTCCATCAATAATAATATCTTCACATAGGAAAGTTTTTTTAGAATTAATTTTCAAATTCAAATCAAATAAAACCTCAGATAAAAGTTTCATTATACGTTCAGCAACTTCTTTTTGGTTTGAGAATATTCTATAATCATCTCTATATCTTAAAATCTTAAAATCTTAAAATCTACTAACGATTCCTTTCTAATACGTTCAGACAACTTATAGTCTGCATAACCTAAAACAATTTCCGAAATAAAATCCATTAATATACTTCCTTGTGGTATCCCATTAGTTTGGCCATGTTGCAAATTCTGTATCTTCTCATCAATTGCATTACCGATAAGTTTATGTTCTTGATTCTTCTTTGCAAACGTTTTGCCGTGTATAGCCCATGCTATAGAATGAGTGTATATAGATGGATAACAATCTGTTATATCTGTATGTATACAATAGTCAAATTCTAAAGCTAGTTCAATTTGCGCTTGTTCCATACTTCTCCACCAAGTTAATATTTGCTCTTTTACGATACTATCATCCCCCGCAGATTTCACTGGTATAGATGTGCATATTATTCTTTTATCTTCTTTAAATTCTTTAAATCTATCACAAATCTTCTTCCAGTTTTCGTCTTTTGTTATAGTGTTAACAAGATCCACATAAATTATTGGGTGTATCATTGTAAAAGGTCTCCACGTATATGAACCGTTTTTATTAGCCATTACCCTTACGTTTGGATTAGATATATTTCTTAAATATGTTCTCCTCTGAAATACTCCTGTAAACAATTTATGATTCTTTTCCAACTTCAAACAAATTTCTTTATTTTTAAATTTAATAATAGTTTTATCTAATTTATTTACTAAAAGTGGTTTCTCCAACTTTTCCGAAATTTTGTTATCCTCTTTTTCAATCAATTTTTTACTATGAGAAATTTCTTTGAGCCTTGAATTTCCAATAACTTTATCCGCTCTTTCAAGAATTGTTTTTATATCAAAATAGTCTGGTAATGCTACAGAAAAATACGATTCTACTTCAAGAAAAAAATCTTTTGCTTCTTTTCCACTCATCTCTAATACACTAATGTTTGACATGATTTCCTCCATTTTATTCGTAAATTATTTTAGATTAGAATATATTTACCCCTTTATTTAACAAAACTTTGTCAAAAATATTCTCCTTAATTTAAACATAGCATTTAAAATTTTTAATATTAATACTAATACAATAAGTACTAAATCTATATAAACATAAGATACATAACATAAACTTTGTCTATTTTTATAAAACATTTACCTTTTTAGCAAATTTCAATATGGTTTAACAACTTATTTTAATTAGTTTTTTATTAAATTGGCTAATTATCAAATTATAAACCAAACCCTTTTTAATCAATAAAAATACTCAATTATTTAATGCATTCTCTTTTTAATGTACTAACTTAATTATTACAACGGACGTTATGTTATTTTGTTCAATTTTATTAAATAGTAAATCAATATATACTTTGTACTATCCAACAAAAACTGAAGTCTTTTCAAATCGATTAAACACCATAAAAAAAGTTGCTAAACTATCCAATCTTTTCTATACTTAGCTTTTTAAATTACTAGCATCAACATTAAATGCATATCTTGGTTTATCTGGATTAAAGTTTACAACAAAAATACTTTTTAAAATATCGCTAATCGTTTCCTCCTCATCCCAACCTGCTGCTACTAAAAATTTAAACTTGACTTTCATTTTTTCTTCATTAGTGTCATTATATGTAAAATTATAAATTATTAATTCAGCCTTTTTATTTTTAAGGTTATCCGAAATACTCTTCCACCAATATCTATCACTTTCACCTATAGAATGGCCAAATACAATATATAAATTAGATTCATTAAGGTATTTTTCATAATTATTATTGTTTTCTATCCAATATGGCTTCACAAAATACTTTATTATTTTTAGAAATTCTTCTTTCAACATATCACAATTACTTTCTTTACTACCTATAACTTGATACTTATCATTAAACCCAAACAACATAGTTTTTCGATCATTTTGATCTCCGTGCGGATGATATATTTCATAGTTTTTTTTAGTAAATATTGATATACTTGTTTCTTTTTTCCCTTTATTTTGAAAATTTTGAAGATGAAAATTATTTCCACTACTTTTATAAGGTTTTTTTTCAAAAGCATCCTTGTCTAATTTAATATAATTATCAAATATATGCGTATAATTAAAATTGAAAAATTTAAAATCTATGGTGTCTCCGGTTTTTACCTTAGTCATAAACACAAATTTTCCCCTTTCATCTGGAGTTAAATCTCCATGAAAAAACTGCATTGTATTCAAAGGCAGACTTATATTAACATGATCACCTTTTTTATTTATTATCTTTCCAAACTCCCCTGTTTTATCTAACACTTCCTGTGTAACAATAATGTTTAAGAAATTATGAAAATAATCTCTTAACTCATTTAAACATTCCCCATATTTTTCTTCTAGATTTTTAATATAATCTAATACTTCGTTTTCATCTTCATTCTCTTTCCCTTTAGAGTTTGCAAGTAACTTTTCATATTCAGTTTTTAACATTTCTTTTATTGTATTCTCAAAATCCGACCAGTTTTCCTTTTCTAATTTCTTGTCTTCTTCCATTTTCTGAACAATAAGATTACCTTTAATTTTATTACCATACTTCCAATTTATAAAATTATAAAAAGATGAATACGTGGTATTTGCAGATTCATTAAAATGATTTAGAACTTGAATATCAAACCCATTACCTATTAATACTGATATTTTGTGAGTTTTAGTCTCATTCCCTTTATCTTCCATTGATTTTCCCCTTTTAATCATAATAAATTCAAACTAAATTATATATTTTATCATTCCTTTTATATTTGTTTAACTTAATCTTTACGGTAAATGAAAGTAAATTTTTTATTCATAAAGCAAATAAGCTATTAAATATAAATATATGAAATAATTTTATATATTTATATTGTAAGCGATTTATACCTTAAAGTCAACCTCCCTTTCTTAATAATTAAACATTTTTCAACCTATCTATGAAGTAAATTATAATTTCTAATTCTATAAACAACAATTTTTTAGAATTAATTAATAAACATTCATATTATTTTGGCTTCCCCAAGACACTTTCTTTGCTAAAAAGTGTATTTTGTTATATATTATCTTTGTAAATCACTTGTGGAATACTTTTCTTAAAACGTTGATTATACAAGTATTTGACAATGCTTAAAAATATAAAAATTAAATATAAACGGGAGGTAATATGACAGACATAAACAGTGCCGCTTCTCTTACAAAAATGGGACTCTTATTTTTAGAAGGCTTGTTATCATTCCTTTCTCCTTGCGTAATACCAATATTACCAATTTATATCGGTATTCTTGCAGGAAAAAAAGAGGAAAATGCTAACGGAGAATTAGTGTTTAACAAAAAGAACACTATAACTAATACCCTATTCTTTGTACTAGGTATTTGTGCCACATTCTTTATTTTGGCATTTGCAACAAGTTTTATCAGTGTCTTCTTAAATGAAAATATAAAAACATTACAAATTATAAGTGGTGTTCTTATTGTATTTATGGGGCTTCTTCAATTAGGAGTTTTTAAAATTAACTTCTTAAAACAAGAATTCTCCGCAAAAAACAAAGTAAAACGAAAAGGTAATAAAACTACACCTGTTCTTGCATTTCTAATGGGATTCACTTTTAGTTTCTCTTGGACACCTTGTATCGGGCCTATTTTAGCTAGTGTTTTCTTATACGCTTCTAGCCACACAGGTATTATGAGTATTCTTTTAGTATTAGTATATTGCTTAGGATTTATTCTGCCATTTATTTTAGTAGCTTTCTTCGCTTCTACACTACTTGCAGTATTCAAACGCAATACTAATATTCTAAAATATACACAGATTATTTCTGGAATAATACTTATAATTATCGGTGTTCTAATTTTAAGTGGTTCATTCACTACGATTGCAAGATACTTTAGTTAATAAAAATTATTCACACTAACCTTGGAGGTATAATTAATGAAAAAACTATCAATACTTACTGCCACTCTTTTAAGTGGTGCATTAGTCTTAACAGCATGTTCAAAGACTCAATCGAATTCTAGCGAACAAAACAACTCTAGTTCTTCAAGTTCTAGCTCTTCAAATTCTACTGAAGAGAAAAAAACTAGACAAGCCTTTGACTTCAGCGCTATGGATAAAGACGGTAACACAGTTAAACTTAGCGACTACAAAGGTAAAAAAGTTTATATCAACGTATGGGCATCTTGGTGCGGTCCTTGTGTTAGAGAAATGCCTGAATTAGAAAAAGCTTATCAAAAACTAAAAGATAAGGAGGATGTTGTTTTCTTATCAATAACATCTCCTAGCGATGACGTATTCAAAAATCAAAGTCCTCAAGATAAGGATAAAGCTACTATTCTTGCTAAAGCACAAGAACTTGGAGTTACATACCCTGTTCTATTTGATGTGAACGACAGATTCTTAGTAAACTACACTATCCGTTCATTCCCAACACATATTTTTATCAACTCTGATGGAACTATCTCAAACCAAATCTCTGGTGCTTTAACAGAGAGCGCTCTTGAAGAAGAGATTAGTAAAATTAAATAATACAAACAAAAAAGAGTTACAAAAAAATGTAACTCTTTTTTATATTACAGAGAACTTATACTTATAATTAATCATCTAAATGATCTGATGGCGCTACTGTGATAGGTTCAATATAACTGTTATTAAACTCTGTATCTGCTTGTCCATTCGTAGACTTAAGTTTTCCGTCTATTCCATTAGCTGAAACAATCTTCGTTATTTTTGCGACCAGCTTATCATCAGATTTAGTTACTGTAACAGTTACTGTTGATACCATTTTGTCGTATTCTGTATTTTCTTCAGTCCCTTTTACTTCACTTATAGTATACGTATGTGTCCCTACTTCATTATCTTTAAACTTAATTGATTGGAATAAGATATTTCCTTTTTCATCGTTAGTTGCAGTTTGAACTACTTTGCCACTACTATCACGCATTTCAAACTTGAATTGACCTGCTTTTAGTGTTCCACCATGGTAAGCTTTTGTGAAGTTAAACTGTATTTCAGCGGGTTTAACTGTCTGTTCTTCTTTATTTGTTTTAGGATTATCTGATTTTGGTTTTTCTTCTTTTTTGTTGTCAGGTTTTTCTGTTTTTGGCTGCTCTTCTTTTTTATTATCAGGTTTTTCTGTTTTTGGCTGCTCTTCTTTTTTATTATTAGGTTTTTCTGTTTTTGGTTTTTCTTCTTTCTGATTATCAGCAGGCGTCTCATCTGATGGAGTATTAAATACACATGCATCTTCTAATTTTATTACACCTACAAAATGATAGCCGTCTATCTCAGGTATTTTTAACTCTTGATCGCTCGCTATAAAAGTAGTTTCTTTTATTTCAGTTCCTGAATATGCGCCTGTATCTTGCATTGCATAAACTAGTGATCCCCCTCCGATTAAAGCGATAACTAGGAATTTACGTCCTTTTTTATTTTTAATTAGGAAAAATGCTAAACCAGCTAATATACCAGCACCCACTAGGTGTCCCCACCCAATAACATCTCCTGTTTTAGGTAAGATTTTTTGAATTTTTTCTTTAGTACTGTTAGTAGTTCCTACCGAATTTTTTTCGTAGACTAACTTATAAACTGTACATCCATCTACTTTTTCATTCTCACCTAGTGTTTTAATTTCTTTTACTTCATCACTATTCAACGATGCTTTATCTACAAACGCAATATTATCTCCACCAGTTCTAGAAGGTTTTAGCCCTTTCCACTGCGCGCTGTTTAGCTTAGCTTCAATATTTTTTTGAGATGTATCATTTGCTAACGCTTGTTGACTAGTAAATAAACCACTTGCCATTAACACTGCTAAAAATAACTTTTTCTTATTAATTTTCATAGTTACATCCTTTCTTGGTTTTTTATTTTTAATCAAATATACTTACTTTTATTGGAAAATACATCTACATGTCATTTTTATGTAGACTATTTTCAACCTCATCTACTACCCTAGCCATAAATGGCGTTTCATTACAATGTAATAAATACAGCAATATAATCTAATGAACGCTCTCGCTGTTCTTTTATTTATACCACCAACTCTCTAGTCATTATCAATATTTATACCTAAATTATTATACTATATTAATCCTGATAATGAATGAAGTCATCCACCTTCATCATAAATCACTCACTTAAAATATAAATAAAATAGATTTAACGTCTCTAATATATTCAATAAATTCTTCAACTCTAAAATCACCCTAAATTAACCTTACCTTGAACATATATATATATATTTAAAAATCGAAAAAAAAGAGTAAAGTTACAAATTTGTAACTCTACTCTTCTTTTGTTGTTTAACTTTATTTTGCTTCTTTTACGTATTCTTGATCTTTAGTGTGAATAGTAAGTCCAGTGATATTTTTTGTAGATTTAAAGAAGAAACTACAGATATAACCGAATACTAACGCACTTAAGAATGAGAATCCTGAGAAAATAAATGGACTTTGTTTAGCATAAGTTGTGTAGTCTTGAATATACCAACATACAACACCTGCTACTAATAATCCTAATAATGCTCCAGCTCCGTTTGCACGTTTAGTAAAGATACCAAGTGCGAATGTACCAGCTAAAGGCACTCCTAGAAGTCCGATATATTTAAGGAATAAATCCCAAGTTTCTTTTTGGTTAGTGTTAACAAAGTATAATGCTGCAACTGTTCCAAGTACCCCTGCTACAATAATGATAACACGAGCTAATAGAACGTCTTGTTTAGCATCTTTACTTAGTCCGAAGAAACGTTGTTTAATATCAACTGTAATACAAGCTGAAATTGAGTTTAAACTTGATGCGATAGTTGATTGAGCGGCTGCTAAAATAGCTGCGATAACTAATCCAGCGATACCAGCTGGTAATGCTGTTAAGATGAAGTAAGGTACTAAAGCTGTTGTGTTAGCTGCTTTACCTACTACTTCAGCGTTCATGAAGTCTGGCAATTTAGTTACAGCGTGGCTACCTTTGTAGAAGCTATATAAAACTGTTCCCATTCCATAGAAAATTGGAATAGAGATGAATGCTAATAATCCATTTGTCCAAAGTGATTTATTAGTTTCTTTAACTGACTCTGTAGTACTATAACGTTGAACTACGTCTTGAGAAGCTGTATATTGTTGTAAACTGT
>ERZ772974.511-NODE-511-length-28509-cov-5.090216_pt1 | contig 28509 bp, 30 predicted proteins | sample MGYA00580671_ERZ772974 | MGnify/ENA primary metagenome ERZ772974 (study PRJEB29015, sample SAMEA2738065) | human oral metagenome | biome: human oral; feature: human-associated habitat; material: saliva | place: China | collected 2218 ... | reverse complement strand
GTATAGGTGGAGGAATGGGAACTGCTTTAGTTCTTAAAAATGTAAAATAGTTAAAAATAAATAATTAAATTTAAAAAAATAGAAATGAGCTTCTTTTATTTTCAGAAAATATATTTTCTTATATAAAATAAAAAAGACACCTATATAATTTAGACTGAGATAATTATATAAGCGTCTTTTTTATTTGCATACTATACATGAGTAAGTATATCAAAGTAAAAATCAAGGTCAGTTTACGAACCTCTTTTTTTTATAATATTTTCTCCCGCGTTGAACAACCTTATACAAAGAAAGAAAACAGGGAGAAATCTTTTTTATATAATTGCGGGAGAGATATATACTATATATATATAATAATATATCTAGTAATGTTCTGTCAAGAACTTTTTAGAAAATATATTATATATATTTTTGAATATAATAAAAGCCCTTGGTTGTGGATATTCTGTGGGAGACCGACCAAGAGCTTTTATTATTTATATATTTAATAGGAGATAACAACTATGAAATTCATAACAATGAACCCAACAGTTGTCGTAAGTTTCCTTACATATATAATAATAATATATATAAAAAGAGAAGTCAAGAACTTTTTTCTTATATTTAAAATTTTAGATATAATTTTCATGTTCCTATATATAATGTATATATATAATATATAATAGCATTTCTGTTTCTCTTATACACATGAACATAAAAAATATTTTTATTTAATTTACACGGCGAAGCCATAATACTCTTTATTGGGTATATAGCTTGATGCTGTGCAGTGATATGTTTTGCGTAGCATTTGAATTGAGATGATTGGATTGAGTGCAGTTCCCGTAGGGGGAGTATACGAAGCATTGGTACATTATATTCCAAATACATATCTTCTTTTGGCTCTTTTGAACTATCTGGAACACAAACAATAAGCACAAAAGAAGTATAAAAAATAATAATAAAAACTACTTCTTTTGGCCCACCAATATTATACAAGGTAATCTTCACCATATGTGATGCCACCTGCCTTTCTGGATAAGTTTTACGACGTTCCAGGTCTTTAGATAAAATACTAAAAAATTATTTGACTTTATATTTTATATATATTATTATATAGATAACAAAGATGTTGAGTGTATTGAACATCTATATAAACGTTAATACACAGTGGCTTTACACTAAATAAAGAGGGTATATATATCGTTACCTGTATGACGCTGCGATGCGTTAGTAATTTATCGATATATAACCAGTGGGAGACGTACCACTATAAAAACGGTAGTCTTGTCAGCTCACTCAGAGAATGACACGGTATGATGCACATACTGCACTCCTATGTGATGATGCATAGAACTAAGAGTATTCTGATTATCGTAAGCGGAGGGGTGGTTTCAGTCCTTCGATAGTCCTATATGACTACATGCTAAATATAGGATAAAACAAACAGGGTTCTATTTGTGTACGCAAAAATAACTAGTAACGTACTTAAAGCAAATAGGAGATTGTATAGATAATCTGTCAGAGATACTGTATCTATATAAGGGCTCACTGAATGAATTACGTATACAGGCATTGGGATTACTCTTAACCTCTTGGTAACAAGAATCTTTAGGACTGAGTATAAGATAGAGCATAACCTAATAGTTATGTTAAGGTTTCGATTATCGTTCGCTAGGGATAATTACGTCCAAAAACAGATACTAAAAATATATCAGTTTTGATAACAAAAATAATCTTATAAGCTATACTATAATGTAATTGAGACTAGTTAATGCTATGTGACTATAACTTATATGATATAAGATGCGCAGCGAACGTTCCCGGTTCCCTAGCTCGGGAGGAAAGCCCTAGCCCGGAAACGTTCTTGCTGTTGTAAAGGGACGTTCACGTATTATGTTAACGTAACTTAGGAATACAAAAGAAGTTCATCTCTCGCTTACGCTCGAGGGTCACTTCTTTTTTTTTCGGTTTTTTTAAAACGATGCTACGCTTACGCGTTCGCGTCACTGTAGACGAATACTCAACTCATCTAGTAAAAGTCTTAAACTCTTATAGTGTGTTCATGACCCAATCTTAATCTGGCTGACTCTTGAATCCCGACTTGGGTATTGATTGAAAGACAATAAAGAATATTTTCTTATTTATATATTTGAATACTCATTAATCATAATAAATACTCAAATATATAAATAATATAAGCCCCAGTATATCCAGTATTATTTTACCAGATAACTGGGGCTTTACTATTATTTAGAAAGCACTAAGAAAGACTTAGTGTTACCATTGGAGCATACAAAAGTATCCCCCATTTTGATTGTCCATTTACCGAAGAATGGAGAACGTACTAATTGCTTAGTTTCTTTTTTCCATTCTTCTTGTAAAGGACAATCGAACTTACCTACTACAATGTTGTTGATAAGAATTGCATCATATACAATCTTACCATTTTTATCACGAGCAAAGTCGCGTAATTCTACGCCACATTCTGCACCTCTTTTGAGAATGTCTTTGAGTGGGAAGAATACATTTTTTACACGGATTGTAATATCAGAAATTTCTTTCTGAGATTCCAATTCTTGTTTCATGTATTTTTTAACAGATTTAGTGGCATAATATTTACCACCTTCTTCTGTAATTACATACATGCCATCAGGAATGCCAACTGCATATGCAGCTTTGCCATCTTTAACTGCATAACAATTATTGAATTCAACCTCTTCGCCAGCTTCGATATCGCACATAATAAGCTTTTGCTTTGCGATATGTTCAGAAGAAATAGTTAATAAGCTATATTCTTCCTTGAGTAATTTCTCAACTAAGCTAGAAGTCATTTCAGATTCTTCAGCATGGTTAACTGGTGTTTCGCCATTCTTACGTGCTAATGCATCAGCATCAGCATCTTTTTTTGCTTGCTTGTCGCAAGCTACTTTAAGAGCAAGAAGGGCTGCTTTTTCGTCAGCTACATTAACAGTTGCAAGAATTTGACGAAGAAGATTTCTTTGACCCATAAAGTAAGGGTCAAATTTAGCACGTGCATTTTCACGTGCCACTTTATCAAGATTACCTTGCATCATGTCAGAGAGTTCTTTTTTATATTCTCTGCCAGCGAAACTCAAGGTCATAAAATCTTGCTGCATCCAATTGATGCAATGTTCTGCTACTTCATGATGAATGTTATTTTGTTGTACATACGCACGTACCTTATCCATACGTTGTACTTTTTTGCTTAACTCTTCAGCGGCTTCTTGTACGATTTCAATAGCAGCATCACGAGTGTCGGACATAACGCTTTTGATAAAGAAACATTCTTCTTCATCCTTGTTCTTGTTAATTTCAACAGAAGCCTCTTTAGCATCCCAGTTGATTTTAACATTACGTACTTCTTTAAGGGCAGAACGCATACCCTTTAATTTTTCGTCAGCCAATACTTCAATTGGTTTAACGAATGTCTTAAAACTGTCGATACCATATTCCTGTGTGTATCGACCCAATGTTTGTAATACACGTGCAGCTACTAATAAAGTAGTATTATCGTTAATATTACCGCTAACAAGAAGAGCCATGATTTTATTAAGTGCTTCTTCAGAAACATTAAGGGTATCAATCATTGTTCCATATACATGGTCATCATTAACAGATACATCCAATAGGCCTTTAAAAGAATCTATTGTCAAATTAACACTGCCAAGGCAGATACCTAAATTGCGGAAACTTTTCTTTGTTTCTTCGATTAACTTAGCTTGACCAGAGCGGATATTAATTTCAGCCAAACAACTGAAGTCGAAATTGTTGGTTACTACACCAACATCGACCAACTCTTGACGAGCTACTTCGCTCATGTATACGGATGTAATTTCGTTATTATTTAATGCCATTTGATTTACTTTCATTTTATTTTCCTCCTAAAATGAATACTATAAAAATAATTAAAATAAAAGAATCCGCTATTATTCAATAACGGTAATAACGGATTCAGTTTTCTTTGCAATTTCGACAATAGCTTTATCAGTAATAAGACCTACCTTATCACCATCAAAGTCTAAACCTGCTAATTGCTTCATTATTTCAGCAATAGCAGGTAACACACATAAACCATCTCCAAGAGTTTCGACCATGTGCTTAAACTCTTTAAATTGCTCTGGAGAAAGAATACCTACAGCTCTTGAAATGTACTCAGTTTTATCCACACAACGAGCAATCATAAATTCATGATTACCCATCTTTGGATACTTGATAATTAATACTTCTTGACCATCTAATCCTGGAGCATATACTTCTCCATAATGGAGAAGACCTGTATTAGAAAACAATAAACTTAACTCTGGGATAACAGCCCCATAACTACCTTCACAAGGCAAGTTAAGGTTATTAACAGTGCGGCACATACCTTCTACCGCATTGTCTACTGTAGAGCGATATAAACTCGCTGATTGCTCCTGAACAAAATCAGGGCGTAATGTATTCATCAAATTAGATACATCACCAAATAAATCCTTGAGTTGAGCATCAGATGCTTCTTGACGTTGTACTTGTGCCATTTTTTGCTCTACGAGCTTTTTCGTTCTTTCAAGAACTAATTCTTTTGTTGCTTCTGCATCAGCAGTAAACAACGTTTTACAAAGCTGAGAACTCATCTTGATATCATTATGAGACCCATGAGACATTTCAAGTACGTTAAAGTAAGATTGGCACTCAGGCCAATATGGTGCTTTAAAGCTGTTCATGTCAGCTAAAAAATCAACCTCTTCATTAAGAGCTTTATCTGTCATTGAGACAATAACAACCTTGCCCCAATAACGAGAAGACTTATTTTTATTTAACGCTTGGATAAAATCCTCACGTTCTTCGGCAGACATAGTAGGAATATGAAGTCGCACGATTTCGTTACTTGTTCTATTTTTGATTGCTTCTACAATTGTCTTAATTGTAGTCGCAACAAAATAAGATTTGATTGAGTATGGACGTGCTTGAAAGCCCATACCAAGTACTAATTCATCCTTAATAAAGAATGGAGTGCCCAATGATTCCAATTCAGCGTTCATTGCTCTTGCTACCTTACGGTAGTTGAATAAAGCTGAGCCGTCAAAGTATTCATAATCTTCAACCAACCCGCCTTTAAATTTACCGAAGTATATTGCATACTTCGTGATTGGAGCCAAGCGCTTTTGCGGTGCACGCATCTGACTTAATCTTGTACTTGCTTGAGAAAGTTGTTTATTAATTTGGATAGACATAATTTTTCCTCCTATTATATCTAAAAACAGTTAAAATAAAAGAGAGCTATATTATTATTTCAATAGCTCTCTTAATAATTCTTCGTACATGCCACAGTGGACATCTTTACTCCACTCAGCATTATCAAAATTAGAAACACCACGTACAGCATACAAAGAAAGTTTTAATTTCTTCGCATCACTAGCAGATGCGATGGCACAGCAATGGCCATTAAATTGACCATATACTATACATTTTTGTTCTGGAAAATTACGATACTCTTTTCCAGTAACAAGGTGGATGAATACGTCATCCTTTGTAGGTGATGGTATATAAAATTCACTACCATATTTGTACACACCGTTACAAACAACATCAGAGTATTCTTTTAGTATGGACACTTCAATAAGAGCCTCACTAAAACGAGGCACAACAGCCTCTATCTCATATGGCCTACCGTTCTTTTCCTGAACGGTTTTAACCATAAAAGTATTATGAGCACTATTATCTAAATAGAATAACTCATTGTTTGCTGTTGGTGACAATACGCGAGACGTCATTTTTAACTTGCCGTTGCGCTGAAGATTGAGGTCAATAGAAATAATATTAATACGTTCCGGCATATTTGACCGGTTTGTTTTGATTATTTCTCTAAGAACATCAGTACGCTTTAATTCAACTTTTTCCATGATTTACCTCCTAAAATAAAAATAGAAAAAGAATTAAAAATAAAAGTGTTTTTGAATGGAACACTTTAATAAACCATATAAAGAATTAAAATAGCGAAGTTTGAATAGGCATCTTAGATTCTTTCCATTTCTTAAAAATAGTTTTTAAAGAATCTAAGTTAAAAACACGAAATTCTTCTCTCGTCATAGCATCAATGCGACTCAAAGAAACAAATTTTTCTCCGTCATTTGAATAAACTCCAAGACCATTACAGCCTCGATAGTTATTCATCAAATAACGATAGAATTCGTTGCCTCCTTTCACGGCAACTAAACGAACAGTGTACTTATTAATATAAGCTATTTTAAATAACACAGAATCCATTTTTCCCAAATTATACAATTTCATTTTGCTTACCTCCATTAAAGTAAATGAATAAAGTTAGATAAGAATAAACCAACTAAGTTACAGACAATACTTGCAACAATGCAAAAAATAACAATAAAAGTAATGTCTCTCTTCATGACTTTTACCTCCATATAATTAGAAAGGAACACTAGGGTCTACTGTATAAACAGTAGAAACAGTACTAGCATTTTTAACAGACTTCACTTCGTAACGAAGAACCTCACAAGATACACCAAATCTATCTTCTTGATATACCGCTTCCTCTTCTGCTTCAGACTCTCTTAGCCAAGCCACGTTAAATAATTGGTTAGCTACTGCCTGTGCTTCGACACTAAGTTCATCTTCGTAACGAAGGAACTCACCATCGTTACCAATGAGAATCCATAGTTCAAAGAAGTTGCGACGAGACTGTTCAATGAGTCTGTATTGCGCAATACCAGCATCACTAAAAGAAATACCCTTACCATCAAAGTATGCAGTATCAATAACTGCGGAAGAGCAAATTTGAATAAGTGTTACAGAAATTTGGTTCATTAAGTTCATCATGGTATGTTTCCTCCTATACCAAATAAATAAATAAAAAAGATATAAAAATAAAAAGAGCTATTTTATTTAACGTCGCATAGCTCAGAGTACGACAATAGAGTAACAGTATTACTTACGATATACTACTGTTACCTTTACAGTAGACCCAGGTTTCAAGTTACCTGCATCAACACCACTCTCGTGAATTGTAATATCGCGAGATTCATTCAAGTCAACACTATTTGTGTCGATACCTTCAGCTTCAGCAGCTTGCATTACCATAGTATTGATAGTACTTCCGCTACGTACTGTCATCTCATGAGTAACAGTATGCTCGGAAGGTGCAAAAAAGAAAATAGAAGAAACAGCAACAGTAGTTAAAATAATAGATTTGATAGACATGATAGTACCTCCATAGTACAATTAAAATAAAATAAAGAAATAGAAATAAAAGAAAAGAATTAGTATTTAGTATTCGCCCTAACTCACGGCGAAGAAGATTAGTTAGAAGAAGAAAGTTCATCAGTAACTATCTTAAATAATTCAAACCAACCAATTCTTTCAAATTGTTTGAATGTTTTATACCCATTGCAATATAACAATATATTGGCAACAGTATAATACTTGCTCTTTGATGGCTCCCAAGTACATTTCTCTCCACAATCGTAAGAAGACTCAGCATCTAACTCCCATTCCTCATCTAAACAACGAAGAATGAACTTGAGACCGAATTTTAATTCAGTCTTAGTCCAAAGAAGATTTAGGCTAGTTGCAATGGCTTTCTTCTCTTCTAGTATGAAACCTTCACCAGTCATTGCTTTTTTCTCCATCTCTTTGTCAACGATATTAACACAAAGTTCATGGATTGTTTTTAGTTCTTTCATGGTTATTTACCTCCACATGAAAAATAAATAATCTGTATTTAAAAAGTCGCCCAGATTAAAAAAGGCGAGAAAAATAAAAATTCTGGAACAGTTTTACAACCCGGGGGCTCAAAACTTTCAGGCCCAAAATTTTCATTTATACCTGCTATCTCTCACAATTTTTTATAATTTTCCATTTCATTATAGGAAAAATTTTATACAATTTAATTCTTACCACTCCAAATTTTTTATAATTTTTGAAATCCATATACGCATTCTCAACTAAAATTTTTAATTGATAATTTGTTACCCCTCATAAATTTTTATAATTTTTCAATCTCCTATAAGAAAAAATTTTTACTATCACTCTAAATTTTTCTCTACTTCTCATATAATATTTTTTACATTTTTCATTTCATGATTTTCTTTCCCGTAAAAGAAAAAATAGATACAAAAAAAGAGACAGCCCGAGGTTAGCCATCTCTTTTTTTGTTATCATTATAAGGAGTTTTGTTGTCTGTATCAGTCAGACAGGAGAGAGAGAAAAGAAAAACTTTACGGTAGGTATTCTTATTTAACGAGGAGATTCACACTACCTTTTGCATGCAATTAGTTTTTCTGTTATTATTATATAGTAATATAAAAATAGATGCAAGTATTAATTTTATTTTTTATATACTAATTATAATAAAGGAGGTGTCTGCTTGGCAGATAAAGATTTAATTGAATCTGGTGCGGAAGATACTTGGTCGGAAGAAGAAGAATTAAATGGTATCGTTAAAAAAAGAGAACGCTTCGAAAAATTAATGACTAAGAGCGATAACCCGTGGGGTTTATCTCCTAAAGCACTCGAAAGTAAAAAAGCTGCTATGACTATGCTGAGTACTAAAAATGGTATGTTTGCTAAAGTACCGTTAGTATGTAAAGGCAAAGTCTGTCCATATGAATCTACCTGCGAATTATTAAAATATGATATGGCTCCTGTCGGTGAATATTGTCCGACTGAACTCGCACAAATAGATATTAGAGCCATGGGATATTCTTCTGATATAGATATTAATACAGCTAGTTTTACAGATAAGAATTTATTATCTGAATTAATTACGTTAGATATTATGCTAGAACGATGTAAAGCATTACTCGCTAAAGAAGGTACACCTGTACTCGATATGGCTATTGGTGCGGACCGAGAAGGTAATGAAATTATTCAGCCGACTGTATCTAAAGCATGGGATGCATATGAACGTATGAGTAAAAAAAGAGATTCGGTATATCAATTGTTGATGATGACTCGTAAAGATAAAATTAAAAATCAAAAAGATGATGAACAAGCTGTTTCATTATCTGATATGATGAAAGATATTATTAATATGGAAGAATAAATACATGAGTATAATTAGTTCAGCTAAAAAAATTGGCGGGAAACTCGTCAATGTTAAATCATTTGGCGAAGGTAAATATACTAGTAAAATTCCTGTACCTGTTCCCACTAAATTAGGTGTAGGTGCCATTATCGGTGCCGGTATGATTTCATCAACTAGTAAAGGAATGGACGCAGTAGAAAATTATTCATTAGGTACTATCGACAATACAGTACAAAATGCGACACCCTTTGTTGATGATAAAAAACAATATAGTAATACTGGTAGTGTAGATGGTAGTTTAGCATTTGCATTACATCAGAATCGATTTGGTTAATATATGATTACGTATATATTAAAATTAATTAATGAATGGCTAGGTAATGCAGAAATACGTTATAAAAGTGTAAATGCTGGTTCTAGTATAAAATCTTTATATAATTTATACAGAAAGGATTAAAATTATGGGTATGTTTAATAAACCGATTAATGGTTTCAAAACAATTGCTGATGCATGGAAACGTGGCGATAGACTACAAGCAAGTATTACGAGTGCAGCTGTAGCAAGTACTGTAGCTGGTGCTGGTATTGCTGGTAATCGTGTTGGTGATAGTCAAGGCTCAGCAGGTATCGGTACAGTAGCTGGTACTGGTTTAGGTGTCGCTGGTGCATTAGGTATGTTAGGTAAAATCGGTAAATGATTTTAGGTAAAGCCGTATCATTATTAAAAACTGGTGGTAAAGCACTTAAACCTAGTTTTAAGCCTGACGTTAGTAAAATGAATGTGGCTATGGGTGGCTTAGCTGGCTATAGTACATATAATGATAGTAGACAAGAAGGTAATAGTACTGGTTCATCTTTCGTGAAAGGTGCCGCTGAATTTGGTTTAGGTTTATTCGGTATGGGTACGTATTTAGGAGCACAAGCAGTTATGAATGCTCCTGAATATGCTATGAAAGGCTATCAAGCATTACGTGAACATCAATATACTATGATGCAAAGAGGTAATGGTACTCCATTCCAGAATGCTATGTTTAATGAAACAGAAGGTGCTTATACTATGCGTCAAGCAGCCATGAATGTCATGAAACGAACACAATATAATAATAAAATGGCAGTCATGGGTAATGAAGCCAAATATATGAAACGATAACGATAAAAGAGCTTAGTAGAAAACTAGGCTCTTTTGTGCTATACTATAATAAGTATATTATTTTTTAAATTTACATAAAGGAGGATTTCTCTTTTGGCATTTAAATTAAATGAAATAGAAAAAGCCAAAATGAAAGAAATCATGGGCGACCCTGTATTATGGGCTAAAGCTTTCATTAGAACGAATGACCCTAAAACAAAAAAGGTAGTTCCATGGATTGCTCGTGACTATCAAGCAGAAATGTTAAGAGATACACATACACGTCTAGTATTTAGATGTGGGCGTCGTTGTGTCGCTGGCAGAACTATGATTTTTGATAGTCAACAAGGAAGATATAGACAAGCCAAAGATATATTTGAAAAAACTCATGATGATTTTAGTGTCGTTGCTTATGATATGGAAACGTATAAACAACATAAACAAAAAGCTAAAATATGGGAAAATGGTGTTAAGCCATTAAAATATATAAAAACGCATCTCGGCACACAAATTATCGTAACCGATAATCATCCATTTTTAACAGCTACAGGTTGGAAAAATGCAGAAGATTTGACTTATGATGACCATATTGCTATTGCGAGTCACATTAATTTCTTCGGTGACAATACCATGGAAGAAAATAAAATTCGTTTGATAGCTAATATTTATAATAGTTATATTTACAAAAATAAACGTCATGGCTTTTTATTATTAAAAGATTCGCCTACATATAAAGTAGTCAGTAAAGCTGTTAAAAATATGGGCGGGCGTTTATTAAGTACAGAAGATGAATGCTTCTTTGAAGTTAAAAACGAAGAAATACTAAAGTTATGTCACTGGTATGGTTGGTATGGTAATTTTAATGACATTGCTTCGTTACGAAAAGAAGATTTGATTATTTTCTTTAATGAATTATTTAAAACACATACAACCGTAAAGAAAAAAAGAATTGTAGAGTATAATACTCGGTTTTTAAATTTTACATTCCAGAATAATAGAAGTTATTTAATTGCTGGCATTAGAAATATATTAACGCAATTCGGTATCTTCGGTGATGCTCATTTAGAAAATAATTTCAGTGATTTTACGATAGATAAAAATATCTTCGTGATTAAAACAATAGAGACATTTGGATTACAACATATTAAAGATAAATTCTCAGAAAAAGATTATGCATTCTATAAAAACTCTGTAGATTATTATGATGATAATCCATTCGTGCCTAGAAATATTATTAAGTTACTTGATAGCTTAACGAAAACGAAAAAGAAAAAAATATTAAAAGAATTAGGACTCGAAGTGTCTTATAATAAATCGTTAGATTCTGCATTAACTGTATTGCACCATTTCGGCATTCATGAATACGACGAAATATTAACGTGCGATACGATTATGTGGGGACGCATCGTGAATATGAAAGATTTGCCAGCAGAAATGACTTACGATATCGAAGTAGATGAATATCATAATTTCGTAGCAAATCAATTCATTACACATAATACTGGTAAAACAGAAACGATGATTGTAAGTGCGTTATATAAAGCATTAACTAAACCAGCGTTTCGTGTTTTATTTGCCGCTCCTTACGAACATCAAATTAATGCATTCTGGATGCGATTAAAAGAAATTTTAGCTAATAGTCCTTTATTAGATAATGAAGTAAAACGATTAATTAATAGCCCATATATGATTGAATTCAAAAATGGTTCTGCTATTTTAGGTTTTACGACAGGTGCCTCCTCTGGTTCGAACGCAGCCAGTATGAGGGGACAGAAAGCTGACCCCATCAAAAAAAATAATAACTATATCAAAATAATTGATAAGTTAAATAAATGGTCCACCTAATATTAATTAGGTGAATGCAATTGAATTGCTGGAATATCCTTAGAGCTTTATATGCTACAACATAAACATGAAATATAGTTAAGTGTGAATTGCTAGAAAAATATAAAGGTTGGACAATCAGCAGCGAAGTTTCGAATAGAAAAACGTTCAACGACTATCCCTAGGTTTGCTTTATAAAAACAATAGGAGTACGGCCTAAGTAGGCGGGTGAAATTCCCTTAATCGGAAGTGGTTGCCTTTTATTATTCAATAATAAAAGAAGATATAGTCTGGACTTATAGGAAACTATAAGAAGGTTTTAATGGAAACGATTAAAATCGTAACAAACGTGGATATTTTTAGATGAGTTGGATAAAAAATAAAAAATATGTTATACTCTTAGTATAGAAGTACTAAAAGGAGGATAGCATAATGATTAGTATTTTTTCAAAAATTTTTGGATATATTTTAGGCGATGGATGGATTGATGTTCATTTAAGTGCTGGTGTATCAGGTGATATAAAAGGACTTAATTTAATTAAAAAAGACATAAATTCAATTATCCCTAATAGTTGCTCAAAAATTAGAAGTAGAAAAACATTTTCAGAAAAATATAGTATTTCTGGAACATCAAATCAATTTAGTATAAGAAATAAATTTACTAAAATCTTATTAAATAGAAAGATGCCAACTGGTAAAAGAGTTGAGCAACAAACAAATATTCCTAAATGGATATTAAATGGAAATTTTGAAATAAAAAGAAATTTCATTTCTGGATTTTATGCAGCAGAAGGATATATACCTTCGTTTCAAAGAAATAATAAAACTCCTAAAACTCCAACATTTTGTTTTTATAAATCAAAAGAATTTGACGAAAATGCAGATAAAATAGCAAATGATTTTTGTAAAATTCTATCTGATTTAAATATTAATGCATACATTAAAACATCATATAAAAAAACAAAAGATATTAGAATAGTAAAAACGATTGTAATTTCTAATGACATAGAAAATTATATTAACTTTTTAAATTTATTAGATTTATCATATTGTTATGAAAAAGAATTAGAAAGAAAAAGAGTTTTAGAATATTTATTATATATAGAAAAACTAAAAAAAGAAAAAAGAAATTTTATAAATTTTATAATAAAACAAAAAGAAAAAATGTCTTATACTGAAATTGAAAAAAAATATGGTGTGCCTAAATATAAAGTAACAAGAATGTTAAATGGCACAAGTCATGGTAAAAAAAATACTTTCATAGATTATAAAACATATTGTTCAACTAAAACGCCGTTAAACAACGAAACTCCTTTAAAGGACAACGATGTACCAAGCTTATTAAATCAATAATAAGTAGTGTTCAACGACTAGGGATGAAATAAATTCCCCACGAAAGCGGTGAAACCCATTATAGTCTTATCGTCAATTTTTATTCTATAATGCGGAAGAAATAGTCTAAACTGGACCAGAATTAACTGGTCGATGAAAATGAAGGAAACTTCCAGAGCGTAAGATAAAGAGCTTACGGATAATAACAATTTGTATATGGCCGATGGAGACTATGATACCATTGCTATGATTGCTGCCGAACGTGATGATATTGGTATTACAGCTTCATCTACACCAACTGGTAAACGCGGTACATTCTATAATATGTGTGTTAATCGGGACATGAATTATGTGGAGCACTACCACCCTAGCCATGATAACCCTGGTTTTACTCAAGAAATGGATGATTCTTTTAAATCTACTATGACGGCTTCTGCTTATGAACATGAAATCTTAGCAGAGTTCGGTACAGAAGATTCTGGTGTTTTTAATAAAACAATGATTGATGATGCAAGAAATAAATTTAATTATTGTTATTTACCACCAACAGATGAAATCCTAAGACGTGCCGAAAAAGAATTTGGAGAACGTCCTAATTTTATTAATTACACTAAATATAATCCAGCACCTCCTAATCCTTGGAGATGCATGGGCGTTAATATAATCGGCGCCCAATAAATTTCTTTAATTGCGGGAACCTCTTTAGAGATTAATCTACTTATAATAGTAACAATGATTAATATTAGACAATCCGCAGCGAAGCTTTTTATAAATAAATAAAAAGAACGTTCAACGACTATCTCGAAAGAGAGTACACTCAAGCGAGTGGAAAAGGGAAACATAGATGATATAGTCTGAACTATATAGAGATATATAGCAGTTCATAAGAGAACGTAATGTAATTAGCGACTACATTAGAACACAATTGAGATTATGATGCGTACCAAGCAGGTTCTTCTTTATTGGTATTAGAATATGTTCCTGACCTACAACAATTTATGGTTATGCAGCGTATCGAAATACCTAAAGGTGAATATACATTAGATAATGCTGTTAATAGTATCATTGAAATGAATGATATATATAATCCATCATGGATATTCTGTGACCGCGGATATGGTAAATATAATTGCCGTCTTAATTAGGGATAATTAAGATTATGAGTGCGGAATTAAGCGAGAAAGTCTTGTGTAAGAATCTTACACAAGATAATTCGAACCGAAGATTAATGTTAAAATATTAACCAGGGGCAACGCATAGGAAATGAACCTTTATTAAAGAATATAATTTTCCCAAGAGGCCGCACCATGTAGAACACATGAAAAAATATGCTGAACTTATTAGTAATAATAAGAAGTTAAGATAAAAAGCTTAACGATAACACATTGGATTATCAATTAGAACGGTTACATATTTATGGCGATAAACATCCATCATCTGGATTAAAAGACAAAGTAGTTGGTTATCAATTTAGTCAAAAACTAGATGTGATTGACCCAATTACCAGAATGATTACAAAAGAACCAGTTAAACAATTTATGGTGAATCAATTAAAATTATCTTTTGAACGAGATAGAATTGCTTTATGCCCATATGACGAGCACATCTATAGACAATTAGTAAATTATACGATTGAACGATATAGTTCTGATGGCAAAGCTATTTTTACTTCTAAAGATGAACATTTTATTGATGCATTAGGTTTAGCTCATTTAGCATTCGTATTAAAATTCCCAGAAGTTGCACAAGCTATTGAGGGAATTAAAAGTAATTTTAGTGTCACTATGACAGAAAATCCATTAGACACTCGTTTTAAAATGCGTATGAAACGTATTGAAGAAATGAATGATGCATGGAAACAAAGAGACACACAATATAAACAAATTGGTAAAGGACCAGGTGAACGTCGTGGCGATTATCAAAAATGGGTATCTGTTCCATTAGGTTCTGGTAAAAGCAATCGCTCTTCAGGAGGTAGTTCTTGGGGAGCTCGTGGCGGTAACTCTCCTGGTAGAAAGATGTGGTAAATGGAAGACGAAAATAAAAATATATTATATCGTCCATCATTTGGACCAGATAATCAGTATGACTCAGATGCTCGTTTTCTAAGACAACAATTAGAAAATCCTAATGAAGCCTTACTAGATGAAGAACAACGAGAACCATCTGATATTATTCAAGACTTTAAACAAATTAAAGAATTATTGCCAGATGATGTAAATTTTTTAGGACATGCTATTATCGATAAATTGATTGATAGACTACATAATAGATTCCCGAAAGGCAATCATCCTAAACCAGATGACCCAATATATGAAATGCCAAAAGAAGTACCTACAGTAGATACAAATCATATACCTGTGATTGAAGGCCATAAAGATATTCCTTCTTTATTCTCTGAACCAGAAACAATTAATCTTAGAATTGAAATGCCGAAAACTTTGGTGCAATTAATTCAAGATGATTACAATAAAGATATTATTCAATTACAAGAAGATTATTTAGAACGCTTACAAATGATTATGCGACAATATTATCAACAAATGTTAATGCTTGTCGCAGATAGTGGTGTTGAATCCGTAAAGGAATTAATTCAAGAATTTGATGGCAATGCCGTAGTCGTTCCTCCTGGCAATAGTTTAGAACATTGCCGGGACCATATTATCAGAAGCCAAATTGTTAGAAAACAAAAAACTAGATTGTTTAAAAAAACACATACAGTTGATGAAACCGTTATGCATTTAAGAGCTTGGCATGCAGCTGAGGCACAACGAGAACGTTATTACGGAGAAGAATATAAAGATTCTTCTGAATATACGCAATCCCATAGTAATGCTTTGTTACGTGAAAGTAGAGCTAATTATGATAGCAGATATAAAAATGCTTTATATAATACATATAAATATTTAAATTCATCTGCTTTACTATTAAATGATATTCTCGATGATTCAGTTAAAGAAGCACAAGCAAAAGCTATGCTTATTAAAAATGGTATAGACATTTATGCGACTAATTCTTTATTTGTAAAAGTAACAAAAGATACAGTCGCTGATAATGTAACTGACAATGCTGGCATCGTAAAAGGAACTACCGTAGACCAAAAAAATACACAAAAAACTACTGGTAATCGTAATGCACAAAATAATAAGCAACAACAGTAGTAATACTGTAGACGAAAATATATTTTCTTTATAAAGGAGAAAACATGGCTCTTCTTGATGCATTAAAATTCTGGAAACCAAATATTCCAGATATACAAGAAGCTGGGGCCACATCAACTCCTGCCAAAAAACAAGGGTCTTCTGGTGGAAGCTCACCTGCCTTTAGTCAAGACGACATTAAAAAGTTTACGATTAAAGCAACAGGTCGTGCTTCTCAATCTAATGATTTAACAGAAGCTGAATATTCATTAACGGAAATTCAAGCAGCTATTAAATCAGATTCTTATATTAAACGATTTGTAACGGATTATAGTCAGCTTATTTTTAAAGCTGGCTATAGCATCGTTAGTGAAAATGATGCAGCCGCAGAATATATTAGAAAACGTTTACGACTCATGTCATTTATGACAGGAGAAGCATTTAGTAATTTATTAATTGAAATAGGCAATGACTTAGTTGCCTATTCAAATGCTTTTCTCGTAAAAAGTCGTACAGATTTTTCTGGCGTTAATTTATCTGATTTACAAATTAACCCTGTTTATGACAGTAAAGCAGTTGGTGGTTATTTTAGAGTTGACCCAGCTACTATAAAAATTCAGCGTGATACAAATGGTGCTATTAAACGCTATGAACAAACGCTAGGAAATGATTCAGTTAAATTTAAACCGACTGACGTGATTCATTTTTATATTGATAAAGAAGCTTCTAATGCATTCGGTACGCCAAGAATTGCATCTGCCTTAGAAGATGTAAAAATGCTTAGACGTATTGAAGGTAATGTAGAACGTTTAATTTACCGTTGTCTATTCCCGATTACCCAAATGAAAGTCGGGATTCCTCAACAGGGTATGATGGCAACTGACCAAGAAATTAAAGAAGCTCAACAAGTCGTAGAACAATTAGTCGATGATGGTTTAATTATTACGAATGAAAAAGTTGAATTTAAAAATCTTGGTGCTAATAATGTAGCATTAAATGCACAGCCTTATTTAGAATATTTTGAAAAACGTGTATTCTCAGCATTATATTTATCGACTTCTATGATGGGTCGTGGCGGTATAAAACAAGATGCTGACTCTATGGAAGAACAAGTACATGATGCTGTAAAATATTTCCAAAAAAGTATTTCTAACTTCGTGCAAAATAATTTATTTAATGAATTATTATTAGAAGGTGGATTTAATCCAATTCTTAATGAAGGCGATATTGTATCCTTTGAATTTAATGAAATTAATTTAGAAACTAAAGTTAAAGTTGAAAATCATTATTTAAATCAATATCAAGGTAATGCGATTACATTCGAAGAATTACGTAAAGAACTTGGACGTCGAGCAGATAATATTTCTATTGATGATGTATATGCTAATTTAGTAGTACAAAAAAATAAAATGGATTTGGTATGGGCTGGTAAAGGTATGTTAACACCAGATGGTTCTCAACCTGGAGACAATACAAATCCACAAGGCAAACAAGGTGATGCGGGAAATGAAAATAAACAAATTTCTAATACTGCACAACCAGAAAATCAACATGGAAAAACATCTGTAAATATTAAAGAATTTGCAGAATCTGCAACTGACAGAAATAAAATCACTAAAAAAAATATAGATATTTATAAAAAAAATTTTAGTGTGATATATAATAAGTTCCAAGCAATGCGTAATGATGTATGTGACGATGTTAAAAATCAGGACGCTTTTACTATACCTCTCACTAGAGAAAGTATTTTAAAAATGCTTGAAAAATATATGGAAAAAGAAATGTTAGCTGGATACGAAAAAGCAATTAAAGATTGTGGAAGTAAAAAGCCAGACTTTACTTTTGATATACAAACTGTTAATATCGTAAAAGAGACTAAAAATACAATTAATGATATCTTCAAAGAAATTAGCAAACGTATTAAAAAATGTGAAACCCGAGAAGAAAAAGAAGCTGTATTTAATTCTCTTGAATATCGTGTTCGCTTCTTAACTGAATATACTGTATCAAAATCTTACTGGTATGCTTATGTTAAAACCTGTAATGCCCTTGGGAAAAATAAAGTATACGTAGATTTTGGCAACAGTGAAGATAAGAAGCATCATAAAAGCATCATCGATACTAATCATTTTAGTTTAGATGATATTCCACCATTTCACGCTTATTGCTCTTGCAAAATTAAACCAGAGAAAGGCGGTGAATAACGATGGCGATGATGATTAAGGAACAGATTGATAAAGACTTTTTATCAATTGTAGATGGATTTAACCAACACTTAGATTTAAGTGAGGCCGCTGGTAGTTCAGTTATCGACCCTAATTCTATTATGGTAGAAATTGAAGGTATCCATGCAGCTCCATTTGCGACACGAAATTATACTCGATATACTCCAAATTGCTTAAAGAAATCTGTAGCATCTTGGACAAATCCCTATCGAAGACCATTAATTAAACATCATAATGAAGAAGATGGCGAAATTATTGGCCGTATTTGTGAAGCAAAATATATAACTAAAAATACGCGTTCTGAAACTCCTGCTTTACTATTCACTGTTAACATTCCTGGTGAACAAGCAAAAGCAGATGTGAAATCCGGACTATTAGAAACAACATCTATTGGTGTAATTGCTCATTCCGTAAAATGTTCTATCTGTGGTCAAGAATTGGCTAACGGAGAAACTTGTGAACATGAACGTGGTGCTATATATAATGGAGAGACCTGTTACTGGGATATCCACGAAATGGAAGCAAAAGAACTTAGCTATGTAATTGTCCCTAGTGATATGTATGCAAAAAATATTGATATATATCCTGCTACTGCAAGTAATAGTAAAGTAAAGGCTTTTGCTGAAAGTCTTAATCAAGATTTAAACTTAACTAAAGGAGACATAACTGATATGCCTGAAGATTTGAAAGTTAAGTTGCAAGAATCTGAAGCTAAAGTTACTGCACTTACACAAGAAGTAACTGAACTAAAAGAAGCTGCAACTCAAACTTCTGAAAAAATCGCTGAATTAGAAAAAACTAATTCTGATTTGACTACTGTTAAAGAATCCCTCGAACAAGAGCTCGAAGGTCTTAAAACAGAAAAAGATGATTTAACTCAAAAAATGACAGAAGCTGCACAAATGCGTGAAGGTTTAGAAGCACAAGTTGCTGAAGTAAAAGCTGAATTAAAAGAAGCTTTAGTTCAAAACTTTGTAACTATGCGTGAAGCTTTAGGTCATTCTGACGTTGATGTTGAAGCTGTTAAAAATCGTTCCGAAGAATCTATTAAAGATTCTATTAGCGATTTGTCTAAAGACTTCAAAGAATCTTTGACTAAAAAAGATAAAGATATTTCTAACTTGGGTAATACTTTACAAAACCCTTCTTTGAAAGAATCTGAAGATAAGAAAGATGTTAAAGAAGTTGAAACAGTCGATTTGAAAGAACAATTCTACAACATCTTCTCTGATATTTTAAATACTCATAAATAATTAGGAGGCTTTTTTAAATGGCACTTTACCCTAGAAATTTCACTAATAAAGAAATCATGAGCCCAGGTTATGATGGTTCTCGCTTCCAAGCTAACCTTCCTGGCTACCGTGACCATTCTGATGACCGCATCAATCGTACAAATACGCAAATTAACGTATCTGAACATGATGTTCCAAATATTAAATATGCATTTGACTTCCGTTTGCCAGCATTATTCCGTTATGGCTTCGGCGTTGGTTACAACCAAATCGTTATTCCTAAAGGTCGTGTAGTAGCAGTTGACCCTCGTATGGACTTGGTAGATACTGAATCTGAAAAGAAATTCTCTACATTGACATTGGCTAACGGTGGTGCTTCTGTTCGTTTGCGTAAAGCTGGCGATAAATTCAAAACAGCAGCTAATGCTAAATCTTTGGTATCTCCAGTAGCATCTGGTAAAGATGTTCCTGAAGTATCTATCGGTCGTGATTGGACTCCACTTAAAGGTTTGTCTGACACTTACGAAGAAACTTGTTTCCGTCCTACAAAAGAAAAGAAAGACGCTATTGGTCAATTAGCTGACTACACTGATGAAGTAGTAGAAATGCAAGAAGGCACTGGTCTTGTTCGTGTAAAAACTACTGGTGTTGTTCCTAAAGTTGGCGAAATTCGTCTTGGCAATGTACCTATCGGTATTATTGAACGTAATGAATATACTCGTGATGACGATGCATTCAACGGTATTATGCCTGGTCCAATTCGTACTGACGCTTTGGTTGAATTACCTTGGTTTGCTTATAAAGATAAGGCAGAGCAAAACCCTTGGGGTAGCGCTTACGGCCAATTATTTCCAGGTTGCTTAGTGCGTTCTGACGAAAATGGTCGTATCGTTCCTTCCATCTTGAACTTCAATGATTTGATGGCTGGTATGGATATTCAAGAATATGAATTGGAACGTCAACAAGTATTGGGTACTGTATATGCAGTCAATACTGATTTAGTTCCAGAAGGTGCAGCTAAATGGGCTACATGGGCTCTTGAAGACCGCATGAATTCTGAATATTTCAACCCAACTGTATATCGTAAAACTAATCGCCGTGGCGAAGATGCTGTAGAAAATTCCCCTTATAATTCTACTAACACTTACCCTGGCTACCCATACGATAAAAACTACTTAAATCATGACCTTCATATGCTTGCATCTGACCGCATTGATTTGTATGACCCTCGCATGAATCCAGAATTCCGTTATAATGACCTTGGTATCCCTGGCTTGACTGATGGTGCTAATGTATTCACTAAAGTTGTAGCTGACCAAGTAGTAGGTCATCTTGGTGCTTCTGCTGACTTGTCTCAAGCACATGACGGTTCTGCAATGCAAGAATACAACGATGTAATCGTTCGTCTTCCTGATGTAAATATTAAAGAAGGTACAATTCTCCTTGATATCGGTGAAACTCCAATCGCTATTCCAGCTGATGACACAGCATGGGCAGCTGATGCTAAATTGTGTAAAGTTGGTCAAGTAGTTGGTACTAACTTCGTAGTTAAATATGTAAATGCAGCTCAAGGTATTATTACTATTGGTGCTAAAGACCAAGAAAATGCTACATTGAAAGCTATTGCAGATGCAGTTAAAGCTAACAAAAAACCATTGTCCGTTCGTGTGGTATACCAAGTAAAAGGTAAATCTGGTGTTCCTACATTCATGGATTGGGACGGTGTAGTTGGTTCCGTAAAAATCTTGTTACAAAAATAATCTTATACATACCGCCCCTAAATGGGGCGGACTTATATAAATATTTGATTTAATCCCGATAAGGAGAATTTATACATGTCTATGAGACTTACAGAAACTTTGAACAAAATTGCACAAGGTCGCAAATTGTCCGAAGCTCAATTGAAAAAATTCAAAGCTGGCGAAGCTACAGAAAAACCAGCTGTTATGCCTAATACTTATGACTTGATGGAAAAAATGGTATTGAACATTAACGGTAACTATGACAAAGGTCGCGTATCCGTACAAGAATCCTTGATGTCTACAGACGTTGTTCAATTGATTCCTAAAGTAATCGAAGGTCAATTGCGTGAAGCAGCTGAACCTGAATATCTAGCTACTAAATTCATGAACGTTGTTCATGTTGAAGGTGGTTCCTCTGTTACATATGTAATTCCAGTAGTTGGCGAATTACGTGCAAGCGAAGTTGCCGAAGGCGGACGTTACAACGAAGATTCCGTAGATTTCAATACTGTAGAAAACAGCCAATTGGAAATCCGCGTGAAGAAAATTGGTTTGAAAGTAACTATCACAGAAGAAGCTGTTCAAGATTCTTCTTGGGATATCTACGGTATCAACATTCGTAAAATGGGTCAAGCTATGGCTCGCTATAAAGAAGAATGGTGCTTTAATGCATTCTCTACTCATGGCACTCCAGTATTCGACAACGATATGCGTACACAAATTCCAGAAGCTGGTACTCATGGTTTGAATAAAGATGGTTCTTATAACAACACATTGACTACTGAAGACTTCTTGGATTTAGTATTAGCTTTGATGGCTAATGATAAGACACCAACAGATGTGATTATGCATCCGTTGACTTGGGTAGTATTCGCTCGTAACTCCATGATTGGTAATGGTTTGACTTACGGTGCATTGGGTGGTTCTCAAGTTCATCCTTGGGGTGCTACACAAGGTACTCCTGGTTTTGCTGGTTTATCCGCTGAACAAGGTCCTCAAAAATTCATTATGCAACCTAACCAAGTTCAAGGTCGTCTTCCAATGCCAATTTCCGTATCTTTCTCTCCATTTGTTAAATTTGATAAAGTTAACAAAAAATTCGATATGTACTGCATCGACCGCAGTTCTGTTGGCGTTATTGCTGAAAAAGAAGCATTGTCCACTGATAACTGGACTGACCCAGAACGTGACATTCGTCTCTTGAAATGTAAAGAACGTTATGGCGTAGGTATCCTCGACAATGGTCGTGGTATTACAGTAGCTCGCAATCTTGCAGTGGCTCCTACTTACCCAGAACCTCCTACAGTTACATTGACAAATACATTGTCCGCAGCGACTGTGAATTCTTTAAATAATAAAGGTCAATAATAAAGACCTACACTAGGGCGGCAATATAGCCGCCCTATATTTTTTATAAAAAATCAAAGGAGAAACTTATGTCTCAAATCGCAGTAGTTCGCTTGGCACCTGGTCAAGCTGGTTATTATGATGAATTATCTGGTGTATATTTAACAGCAGGTAATCGTACAGCAGCTATTCCATCTGGTACAAACTGTGCTCAACTTCGTCGCTCTGTACGTATGGGTACTATTATTTTACAAAGTGGCACTCTTGGTGGTGATATTCCTGAAGTTCGTATTATGGAACATGAAGGTAAATATTATTTAGTTCCTAATACAGAAGAAGTAAATAAACCCGTATATGCTAATACTATTCCAGCAGTAGATGAATCTGAAGCTACTCCTGATGAAGTATCTGGTCCAACTGATGAAGAATTGTTAGCAGCTGATGCAGAAAATGCAGAAACTGAAGAAGAAGATACTCGTGATTTAACTTGCGAAATTAATGCAGACCAATCTACTGATGCTAAAAAAGCAATTATTTCTTATAAAGTTGGTGCAGATGTAACTGGTTTATATTATGTAATCGGTGAAGAAGGCGAAAAAGTAGAAGTTAAAAAATTCACTGCACGTTCTAAAAAACGTGACGGCGTATTCGAAATTCCTGCTACGGCTGAAATGCAAGTCGTTAATATCTTCATTAATGAATTGGAAGAATCCGTACAAGCAGTTATCGTTAACCCAGTAACTGAATAATTTATAAAGGAAATACTCTATGGCAGAAATTAAATTTTCTGTTTTAGCAGTTGTACCTAGTTTACAAGACCAATCTATTTTTATTAAATGTAGTATGGATATCGACGAAGATACAGTCGATAATAATAATATTTATGTATTAAATAATAAAACAAAACATATCGCGCCTATTAATGTTATTGTTGACAGAAATATTATTCAATTACAATTTAGAGAATGGGTTGTTCCTGGAGATGAATACCTGGTCATTACTGACACAGGTATTCAATCTATTACAGAGAAAAAATTAGATTTGGCTATGATGCGACGCATTACTTTTAAAAGTGATGTTGTATCAGAAGTAGAAATTACTTCACCAATTAATTTTGAAGCTTGTGAAGGTACTATTGAATTAAAATGGAAAGAGATTAGTAAAAGTAAATTCGAAGAAGCTTTTTACTTAGAAGTCGCTTCCGATAATAATTTCTATAATATCTTATATAGAAGTTATATAGACCATGATAAATATAAAACAGAAGATAAACATGCATATCGTATTCTGTTAAAAGAAGTTACGGATAATGGACAATATTATGTTCGTATGCGTTCTCAACGAGAATTAAATGCAGAGAATTATGGTATGTGGTCCACACCCATTACTTTCACTAAAAAAGGATTGGTTCACGAAACACCACAAACTGATGCATTAAAAGATACAGATGTAACTCCTGAAGTTGTAGGAAATGCTATCGAATTTGTAGATAGAATTGAAAACCCTAAACAAAAAGTGAGTGATGGTAAATCCTATAATTTAGAATATGAAGCGTATGCAGACCCATTACCTGATTATTTCTTAATCGATTTTCCTTTTGATGTAGATATATCTGATATTAAAGTTAGAATTGTAAGGGAGGATGTATAATGGCTAAAGAACGAATTGTGGCTGAAATTAGCTATGAAGAAAATACAAAAGACATTGTAAAAATCGCTCCTAAAGAAGTGTTAGCGAATTCTGATTACACATTTACTGTCTCTGGATTAAGAGACAAAGACGGTAATGCATTAGAATCCAAAACATTTACGATTCGAACTGAATATAAACCAATGTATTGTACATTAACATCGTTAAAAATGATTACTGATGCTTATGAAATTCCTGATAATAATATGCGTTCTTATATTAGAGATGCCTCTAAATATGCAGATTATATTATTTCGCAAACAAAGTCTAAAATTAAAACAGATAGTTTTGCAGTAGAAAATTTTGTAAGACTTAAAGCAACATATGATTGTCTAATGCGAATGATTATGAGTACTGGATTCGACAAAGATAATCGATATAAACTAGATGTTATTGAATACGAACATGAAAAAGATTTAGGTACATTAAAAGATTTACTCGATGATTTAAATAAACAATTAAAAACTTGGGAAGATGCCGTTCGTGGATACTGGCCAGAAGGACGTGCTAAACCTAAAGTTACTCGTATTGGTTTAAAATCTTCTTCTAATACAGATGTACAATGGACCACTACAGAATCTCTTTTACAAGAAATTGCTCGTAGCGTTCCTCAATGGAGCTAATTAAATGAAACCATTGAATTGTAATCATTGGTTTGACCCTAATATTAGAAAAGTAATCGATTTATGGTCACACCCAGTTTGGTTTATCTCTAAAAAACAAGAACAATGTCATTGTATCAATGATGTAAGTAAGCAACCAAATCCAGATTGCCCAACCTGTTTAGGATTAGGGAATAAATTACGTTTCACTCGTGAATATGCAGCTAATTTAAATTTAGCTGTATCGATTCGCGCAAGCAATATTGGTTTTGCTGAAAAAAATATCATGAATGTATATTATACAAAAAATAATAAAGATATAGATATTGATATTAAACCAGGAGACATTATTTATGATGCTACTGAGTTAGACCAAGTATCTGATGTATATTATGAACGTTCTGATGATAATGATATTGTATATTGGAGAATTGAAACCGCACCAGTAAAAAGCGGTAGAAATAAATTATTTAATAATATTCGTGATGCACTAAGAAAGGCTGGCTATAAAGATGAGCGATACACTACAAGAGACGCTAACATTTGATAAACACAATAACATCTTAATAGTAGCTTCTGGTGCAACGAATTATGCTTTAAAAGAAATTAGACATATCACTTCTTTTAAAGATATGCTACGATTATATGGTGAATCTAAATTAACAGAAGCGTATGCATTAGCTAAACAAATCGGAGTAGAATCAATCTTTGTTTCTAATATACAAACTAAAGATGATTTTATAGATGTAGCTAATATTGCATCTGATTATGATTTTGCATTTATTGTTTGTCCAGATATTATGATAGATGATTCTTTTATTGATTCTAATGATGCTTCATATAAACATAATTATTTTGCATATACACTAGGAAATATTGGAATTAATAAATTATCTACTATTATTGCATCTGGTAAACATGCATCATTATATGAAACAATAGATGACTTTAATACATATATGAATAACTCTTATGATTTATTTAGACGATGCTGTTCTGAAAACGCTAATTTAGAAAATATTATTATTGTGGCTAATAATTTAGTTAATAATGAAATGGCTGATGTTATATTAGCTTCATTATTAGCAACAACTTCTCCTGGTACATATCCTACTTCAGATATACTGGGAGAAGCTATTTTCCATTTAGACGCATGGGATTATCCATTATATACCTATTTTAAATCTCATTCTGTAAGAGAAACAACAGTAGAAAACTTATTGAATTGTCGCCTTACTAGAGATACTGAAAAAATTGTTACGATTTCTATGATTAAAAAATACATAGAGCGTATTCTTGATTTTTCTGATTATATGGGTATGCAATATTCAGAGTATAAAAAACAAAAAATTCAAGAAAAGCTAGAACAATTTTTAGATTCTATTGTAGGAATACTAATCAAAGAATGGGCAATTGTTTCTATTAACGTATATAAAAGCAGAAAGGGAACAATTGTCATTGTCATTAATTTTGAAATTGTTCCTATTAATTCAATTGAAAAAATTCATATCTCTAAGGAGGTTGAAGTATAATGGATGATTTACAACAATTATTAGATGAACGATTAGAAGCACAAACAACGCCTCTAAATAAAGTTCATTCTAGTACTATACACAGAAAAGAAACAACAGTAGATTTAGATGATGAAAAAATTGGTGTACGTAATGAGTCAGCAATGGGTAAAGATTTATCTGTTAAAATAGATAAACAACAAGCCGATAAAAATTGTGACCTCGACGATTTATTTGCTATGATTAACAAACTTGTAGTAAAAGCATTGAAAAAAGACAATGTAGAATTTAATCCTGATGAAGGTGCACGATTCGTTGTTGACCAACAAGTACCAATTAATCATCCTATTATCCAATTTGATGTTATTAGTTATGAACCAAAACTTGAATTAAAACCTCGTGTTATCAACCAATTTATTGAAGAATCAGATGATAAAAATGATAGATGGAAACGACACGGACAAGTTTGGTCACAAAGATTTAAATGTGTTATACAATTTAATATAATTGGCAGTGACTATATAACAGCAAATAAGGTAATGAGAGATTTTGAAGAGTTAATGTTCAGATATGCTGGTTATTTTAAACAACAAGGCGTAGCTGAAATAGTATTTAAATCTCGTTTTTCTGATAAGAACTACGATTATTATCGTCAAAATTTATCAGTACGCAGTCTTCAATATTATGTTGAAATAGAAAGAAATTACGTAAGTTACGATACGGATATTTCTGGAGTATTGATTTAAAAAATACGTATAACTATTAATAATGATAAATTCATAGGAGGCTTATTTAAATGAGCATGACCTTATTTAATGAAGAACTTGGTAAATTGCCTGGCGTTATTACGCAAGTTGAACAAGATTATTCTACAGGCTTTGACCAATCCGCTTTTGGCACTACTGATTCTGTATTGATTATTGGTACAGCTTTCAATGGCCCAGTTGGTTCCCCAACTCCAGTTTATTCCATGGAACACGCTCGTTACATTTTCGGCGAACCATACCAATCTGAAACTTTGAAAGAAGCTTCCTTGGTAGCAGGTATCCAAGATGCTTGGAACCGTGGTTGTCGTTCAATTTACGGTGTACGTATCGGTGGTAAAAATATTTCCAAGACTTTTGATTTCGCAGTTGATTCTGATTTCCGTCTTCAATTGTCCTCTCAATTCCCTTCTAATATCGCTAAAGATTGCTACGTATTGTTTGATGGTACTAATGGTGATGAAAAAATTACTTTCTACAAACCAGCTTCTCGTGCAACAATCGTAGAAAAACAACGTGGTGTTGTTGAATCTAGCGAAATGATGATTAAAAACGAACTTCGTTTGAATCAAGATTTCAATGTAACTGCTAATTCTCGTCTTGTAGACTTGATTGATTTATTCAATCGTTATGTCTTCAACAACGTATTGAATTTCACTATCGTTGATAAAGAAGGTAATGATGTAACTCATTCCGCAGAAGCTAACCATCTTAAAGTTGGTTCTATGCTTTCTGGTTTGTATACAATTGGTCGTGACGAATCTTTATGTGACCGTCGCACTACTTTAACTTTCCACGTAACTAAAAGCGAAAAGAACTTACCTTATAAAGTTGAAGCTCCTTACTTCCGTCGTTTGAAATATAACACAGATGTAAGTAAAGCATTCCCAATTACATTCCCTGCTAATGACCCTAAAGCATTCCGTGCAGCATTACGTGATGTACAA
>ERZ772974.510-NODE-510-length-28525-cov-10.789287_pt1 | contig 28525 bp, 15 predicted proteins | sample MGYA00580671_ERZ772974 | MGnify/ENA primary metagenome ERZ772974 (study PRJEB29015, sample SAMEA2738065) | human oral metagenome | biome: human oral; feature: human-associated habitat; material: saliva | place: China | collected 2218 ... | reverse complement strand
TCCAAACGGCGCTCGAAAAGAACCCGCGCAACGGCTATGCCCATTTCTTCATTGGGCTCATCCACCTCGACAACGACGAAAACGGCAACGCCCTCTCCGCCATCGACCAGGCACTCAAGTATCTGCCCAAGAAAGACAAGGAAACGCTTGCCCTTGCCCACTCCAAACGCGCACTCGTCCACCTTGCGCTCGCCGACACCACGGCCGCCCTCACCGACATCGGCACGGCCATTCGCCTCGCGCCCGACGATCGTGACTACATCCAACAGCGCGGCGACCTCTACTACGAGATGGAGCGCTACGATCTCTCCGACCGCGACTACGAGCAGATGCAAAAACTCGACAAAGGCAACACCTATTCCTATATGGGCATGGGGCGCAACGCCGTGGCACGCAAAGACTACGACCGCGCCATCGCACTCTTCGACCACGTGGTGCAACTCGCTCCTGAATATGGGCAGGGCTATTCCTTCCGCGCCGAGGCCTACTTGCTGCGCCACGAATATCCGCGCGCCGTGGAGGACTGCACCACAGCCCTCTCGCTCATGGACGACGACATTGACCACAAGGCCTTCCAAGTCTTCGGCATACTCTGCGACTCTGCCGCCGCCCCGCTGCGGGCACGCCTCAAAGTGCTCCGCAACAAAGAGCCCAACCTACCCAAATGGCCTCTGCTGCTCGCCGCCCTCGAGCGGGTGCAAAAGAACTATGGCCGCGCGGTGAACTACCGTCTCGAAGCTTATGCCCTGGAACCGGCCAACAGCACAACTTATAATATAGCCGCCGATCTGGCTTCGCTCAACCTGCACGAGGCGGCCCTGAGCTGGAATGCGCGCGCCGGGGCGGGCGATTCGACCGACATCGATATTCCGCTGCAAAGAGCGCAACAGCTCATCGAGCTCCGCCGCTATGACGAAGCCAAGGCGGCACTGGATCGCGCACAGATCCTCGATGCCGAGAATAGCCGCCTCTATCTGCTGCGCTCCTTGATAGATCGCAAGCAAAAGCACAACGACGCCGCCTTGGAAGCCATGGACATGGCCCTCTCGCTCAACGAAGAAACGGCCTTCCTCCACGACCTGCGCGGGCGCTTTCTCCTGAAAATGGGACAGAAAGAGCGTGCCGCCGCGGACTTCCGCCGCGAGTTGGAACTCGAAAAAACGCCCGACGATTACTTCACCTCGCCCTTTGCCCTCTATTTCCTCGGGCAGCCCAAAGCCGCCACCGCGCGCATGGACTCCATCATGGCCAAGGGCGACGACGAACAAGCCTACAATGCGGCCTGTATCTACGCACTTTGCGGCAACAAGCAGCAGGCACTCACCTATCTGGAGCGCGCGTTGAAGAGCCGAAAGTACACCGATTTCGACCACATCGACACGGATACTGACCTCGACGGCCTGCGCAACGATGCCGACTTCAAGGCTTTGGTCAAGCAATATCGCGATGCGTGGGAAGCGCACCTCGCGGCCGAACGCAAACTCCTCGACCCGCGCGCCACTGAGGGCGCAAAGAGCGAATCGGCCGCCGACACTTCGGCGAAGCCCGCCGCACAAAAGACGGGCAAAATGGCAACGGCAGCCGCTCCTCACGGTGTTTCGGAAATCGCCTTCACCCATTCGGGCGGCGTCACGCAGGTGCCTTGCACCATCAACGGGCTTCCGCTCCACTTTGTCTTCGACACCGGCGCGTCGGAAGTGACACTCTCGTCGGTCGAAGCGCAGTTCATGTTCAAAAACGGCTATCTCAAACCCTCCGACGTGATCGGTCGCCGGGCTTACCTCACGGCTTCGGGCGATGTGGTGGAGGGCACGAGTGTGCGCCTGCACTCCGTGACCTTCGGCGGGCTGACGCTCAACAACGTGCGCGCCTCCATCACCCACAGTCAGGCCGCTCCGCTCCTCCTCGGCCAGTCCGTGCTCAGCCGACTGGGCAAAGTGGAAATCGACAACCAGGCCAACGTGATCCGCATCACCAAGAAGTGAAGGAACAGCGACTTCCCGAATACAACCGATTGCAAGACCTCGACAACAACCGCAGTCAATGAAAACTATTCTCAAGTTTTTTCAGCGACGATGTCCTACGCTATCTCTTCAGGCACAAGGTAATGGGGATACCGGGCTGGATTCCAGTTACAATTGGCCTCGTCTTATGGATTCTCTATAAGTGGTTACAAGATCCGGAAGACAAAGAAGATTCCGACAAGGAGGAGCATTGATTGGGCACAAGCCATTTTCCTCGACAATACTCCCGCCCAAGCGCTGAATCAAGGAAAAAGGGAGACACAAGTCTCGCAAGATGAGATTTTTCTCCTCAAAAACTTGCACAGTCCCCGCGAATTGCTTACATTTGCAGCGTTCAAACAGACGTGAGGGGCTCAAACGAAGCTCCTCACTTCTTTTAATTAGTCGTGCCTCCGCCCTTCGCCGTAGAAGTCGGGGCACCTCTCACTCATTTCACCCCCCCACTGACACATGATCAGTAAAGAAGCCGTAGAACAACTCATCGCCGACTGGCTCGTCGGCAAAGACTATTTCCTGACCGACCTGGTCATCACGCCCGACGACCGCATCATCGTGGAAATCGACCACGCCGAAGGAGTGTGGATCGACGACTGCGTGGCCCTCTCCCGCCACATCGAAGAGGGATTGGACCGCGACGAGACCGATTTCGAGCTCGAAGTGGGCAGCGCCGGACTGGGACAGCCCTTCAAAGTGCTGCGCCAATATGAAATCCACCTCGGCGACGACGTGGAAGTGCTCACCGCCGAAGGCAAAAAGCTCATCGGCCGACTCACCGCCGTCGACAATAGCCAAATCACCCTCACGCAGACCGTGAAAGTGAAGGCACCGGGCGAAAAACGCCCCCACTTGCAGGACGTGGAAACCGTTCTCCCTTTCGACAACGTGAAGTGGACCAAACTTTACATCGACTTTAAATAACTCCCTTGCCGACTGCGCACCACCAACGCACCCGCCGCCGGGATCACCCGCCCAACGCGCAGTGTGTCGGCGCACCCGTTGTCACCCACGGCGCCCGTTTCGGCGCCGAGGGGCTCCCTCCCTCGCCGGAGACGTCCCACTTCGGGCACTGCCCCGCGGCACCCGCCGCCACCGGCCCCGCACAGTCGGCCTATACCTCACGCGCATCTATCACAGCGACCCCACCATGGCCAAAAAACAAACCGAAACCCCCAGTTTGTTGGAGACCTTCAGAGACTTCAACCAAACCAAAAATATCGATGACACCACTTTGCTCGGCGTGCTCGAAGAAAGCTTCCGCAGCGTCATCGCCAAAATCTTCGGCACGGACGAAAATTTCACCGTCGTGGTGAATCCCGACAAAGGTGACTTCGAAATCACCCGCAGCCGCGAAATCGTGGCCGACGATGAGGTGGAAGATCCCAACAAACAGATCGCGCTGAGCGAAGCCCGCCGCATCGAACCCGACTTCGAAGTGGGAGAAGACTGCAGCGAACACATCGAATTTGAGGATTTCGGCCGCCGCGCCATCCTCACCCTCCGACAAACGCTGGCCAGCAAGATACTTGAGCTCGAACACGACTCCATATATAATAAGTATAAGGATCGCGAGGGCGATCTCATCACGGCCGAAGTCTACCAAACGTGGAAAAACGAAACGTTGCTGGTGGACGAGGAAAAAAATGACCTCTTGCTGCCCAAGACGCAACAGATTCCCCGCGACTTCTACCACAAGGGCGACCAAATCAGCGCCGTGATCGATCGCGTCGACAACACAAACGGCAACCCGAAAATCTATCTTTCGCGCACCAGCCCCCTCTTCCTTCGTCGACTCCTCGAACGCGAAATCCCCGAAATCGCCGACGGCATCATTCAACTCCGTGCCGTGGCCCGCATCCCGGGCGAACGCGCCAAAATCGCCGTCGAAAGCTTCGACCCCAACATTGATCCCGTCGGATCGTGCGTGGGCGTGGGCGGAAGTCGCATCAATGGCATCGTGCGCGAGCTGCGAAACGAGAACATCGACGTGATCCCCTACTCGTCCAACACGATGCTCTTCATCCAACGTGCCCTCAATCCGGCACACATCAACAACATCGAGATCAACGAAGAGCTCAAAAAAGCCGACGTCTTCCTCAATCCCGACCAAGTGAGCCTGGCCATCGGTAAAGGCGGCCAGAACATCAAGCTCGCCTCGATGCTCACCGGCTACACCATCGACGTATTCCGCGAAGTGGAGGGCGAACAACCCATCGACGACATCTATCTCGACGAATTTGCCGACGAAATCGACCAATGGGTGCTCGACGCCGTGAAGAACATGGGCTTGCGCACCGCAAGAGAAGTGCTCAATGCGCCCAGAGACATGATCGCAGAAAAGGCCGACCTCGAAGACGACACCGTAGACCACCTCCTCTCCGTGCTCCGCGCGGAGTTTGACGACAGCGAAAGCTAACCTCTCGGGCTTCGGCCCCACAGCGTTTCCCTTTCGTCACATCGGCCGGCACGCGGCCACCAACCCACACACAATGAGATTAAGCAAAGCCACCAAAGAATTTAACATCGCAACCCAAAGAGCCGTAGACACGCTCAAAGAGCACGGTCACGTCGTCGAAGCCAGCCCCAATGCCAAAATCGACGACGCACAATACGAGATCCTCAAAAAGGTGTTTGCCAGCGACAAAGCCCAAAAGGACGAGGCCGAAAAGCTCTTCCCCAGCCGACGCGAGGAGAAACGCAATGAAAAGGGCGACAAAGCCGAGGCCGACAACCAACCGACGGCGGAGGCGGCCGAGACAGAGGCACCCGCGTCCGCAGCGGCCGAACAGCCCCAGCCCGCGGCCGACGACGCTGCACCGGCCGACGCAACCCATGCGCCCGAAAACGAGGAGGACAACAAGCCCCGGCTCAAAGTAGTTGGCCACATCGACCTCGAAGCCACCGGCACCGGCCGCAAACGCACCTCGCGCAAGAGCAGCGCTGCCGCCAAGAGCGAAAAATCGGCCGCTGAAGAAGCCCCCGCTACGGCACCCACCACGGAAAAAGCGGCTGCCCAAGCCGAAGCGCCCCAAGCGCCGGCCGAAACACCGGCCCCCGCTGCCGAAACGGCCACAACCCCTGCAGCAGAATCCACAACCGCCACGGCAGCCCCCGCCACCACGGCCACGGAGCAGACAGAAAAGCCCGCCGAAGCACCGAGTGAGGCCGCCGAAGCCCCCGCAAGCGAAGGCAACGCCGAGGACACGCCCGCCGTGGGCGGCGCACCCCGCCTGACAGGCCCCAAGGTGCTCGGCAAAATCGACCTCGACGCCATCAACGCCAACACGCGCCCCAAGAAAAAGAGCAAGGAAGAGCTCCGCAAAGAGCGCAACGAAAAGCGCAACCCCGCCGGCAAAAAGCGTGCGCGCATCGGTAATGAGCGCGTAGACGTGAGCGCCGAAGCCAAAAAGAACAACGCAGGCGGCGGCAACGGCGCAGGCGGCAACCAAAACCGCAACAACCAGAATCGCAACGACCGCAACGCCGCCAAGGGGCAAGGCAAGAAGGGCAAGAAAGGCAACGCTCCCGCACAGCCCGTCAGCGACGAAGACGTAGCAAAGCAGGTGAAAGAAACGCTGGCTCGCCTGCAAGCCAAAGGCGCCGGCAAGGGCAAAGGCGCGAAGTACCGCAAGGAGAAGCGCGAAGCCGCCCGCGAACGCCACGAAGAAGACCTCATGCGTCGCGATGCCGAGAGCCGCGTGCTCAAACTCACCGAGTTTGTGACCGCCAACGAGCTCGCCACGATGATGGACGTGCCCGTCACACAAGTCATCGGCACCTGCATGAGCATCGGCATCATGGTTTCCATCAACCAGCGCCTCGATCAGGAGACCATTGAGATGGTGGCCGACGAATTTGGCTTCAGCACCGAGTTTGTCAGCGCCGAAGTGCAAGAAGCCATCGTCGAAGAAGTGGACAGCGACGAGGATCTCGTGCCCCGCGCCCCCATTGTCACCGTCATGGGCCACGTCGACCACGGTAAAACCTCCTTGCTCGACCACATTCGCAACGCCAACGTCATCGCCGGCGAGGCCGGCGGCATCACCCAGCACATCGGTGCCTACAATGTCCGCCTGAAAAACGGTCGCGAAATCACTTTCCTCGACACCCCCGGCCACGAAGCCTTCACCGCCATGCGTGCCCGCGGTGCGCAAGTGACGGATATCGCCATTATCATCATTGCCGCCGACGATAACGTAATGCCGCAAACCAAAGAGGCCATCAATCACGCAGTGGCCGCCGGTGTGCCCATCGTCTTCGCCATCAACAAGATCGATAAGCCCGGTGCCAACCCCGACGCCATCAAGAGCACCCTGGCTTCGATGAACTTCCTCGTCGAAGAATGGGGGGGTAAGTACCAATCGCAAGACATCTCGGCCAAGAAAGGCGAGGGCGTGTTCGAACTCCTCGAGAAAGTGCTCCTCGAAGCCGACATGCTCGACCTCAAAGCCAACCCCAAGCGCCGCGCTGTGGGCACCGTCATCGAAAGCTCGCTCGACAAGGGCCGTGGCTACGTTTCCACGGTGCTCGTCTCCAACGGTACGCTGCGCCAAGGCGACGTCATCGTCGCCGGCACCCACGCCGGTCGCGTCAAAGCCCTCTTCAACGAGCGCGGCGTCCGCGTCGAGGAAGTGCCCCCCGCACACGCCGCCACCGTCCTCGGCTTCAACGGCGCACCCCAGGCCGGCGACCAATTCAACGTCATGGAGACCGAACAGGAAGCCCGCGAGATTGCCAACAAACGCATGCAACTGCAGCGCGAACAAAACCTGCGCACCTCCAAGATGCTCACGCTCGACGAGATCGGCCGCCGCTTGAAACTCGGCGACTACCAGGAACTCAACATCGTCGTCAAGGGCGACGTCGACGGTTCGGTGCAGGCGCTCTCCGACTCCTTCATCAAACTCTCCACCGAGTCCATCGCCGTCAACGTCATCCACAAGGGCGTGGGTCAAATCTCCGAGAACGACGTCACCCTCGCCGCCGCTTCCAAGGCCGTCATCGTCGGCTTCCAGGTTCGCCCCTCGGCCGGCGCGCGCAAACTCGCCGAGAAAGAAGGCGTCGACATCCGCCTCTACTCCATCATCTACGACGCCATCGAAGAAGTCAAGGAGGCCATGGAAGGCATGCTCAAGCCCATCGTCAAGGAAGAAATCACCGCCATGGTCGAAGTGCGCCAAGTCTTCCACATCTCCAAGGTCGGTTACATCGCCGGTGCCTACGTGGTCGACGGCAAAGTCTCGCGCAGCGACAAAGCCCGCCTCATTCGCGACGGCGTAGTGGTCTTCTCCGGCGACATTGCAGCCCTCAAGCGCTTCAAAGACGACGTCAAAGAAGTCACCACCAACTTTGAGTGCGGTATCTCCCTCCAAGGTTGCAACGACATCAAGGAAGGCGACACCATCGAAACCTACCGCGAAGTCGAAATCAAGCAGAAACTCAACGCCTAACCCCACAAAAAGCCGCGATCAGTTCCAACCGATCGCGGCTTTTTTTGTACTTTTGCCCCCCGATCGGCACCTTTTTTTTTGAGCCGTCCCCCTTCTCTCACACTGCCCTTCCCCCACATCACGAAGGCCCTCCGTGTTTCGCGCAGAATCTCGCGATTTTCGCACGTTTTCTCCCAAGAAGGCACGAAAAAACGCCCGTTCTTGAGAAAATTCGTCGATGAAAAACTACCATTCGTCGATACATTCCCCAAAAGTAGCAGAAAGTCAGCCACTTCGCTTGCATTTCCACTTCCGATGCCCTATTTTTGCAACTACAAACAGACATGAACAAGTCAATCATCGCAGCCTTCGCTCTCGCGTCCACGCTGCTTCTCACCACCTCCTGCGACGTGCTCAATGCAGGACAAAGCAACAACACCAACACGCTCTCGGCTCTCAACACCGGCGGCGGGATGCTCACCAATCTTCTCTCTAACGTCCTCAGCGGCGGCAGCGTAACAGAACGCGATCTCGTCGGCAATTGGACCTACGATGGCGTCAAGTGTGCCTTCGAAAGTCAGAACCTTTTGGCACAAGCCGGCGGAGTGGCAGCAGCCAGTGCCGTCGAAACCAAAGTAGATGAGCAACTCAAGAACTACGGCATCCGCAAAGGCGTCACTCGTTTCAATTTTAAGGCAGACAAAACCTTCACCGCCACACTCGGCGGCCGCAACATGAGCGGAACTTATAGCCTCGACACCCAGTCGAAAACGCTCCATCTCCAATTCGTGGGCGGACTCCTCAACCTCCAACCCCAAGTGGTCCGCAACGGCAACGGCATTGCCCTCCTCTTCGAGTCCGACAAACTCCTCGGCATCCTCGGCACGGCTTCATCCCTGCTCGGCAAGATGGGCAACAACAACCTTTCGCTCGTGTCTTCGCTCCTCGGTAACTACCAGGGCATGCGCATCGGCTTGAAACTCTCGAAGTAAACGCCACGCGCCAGCCTCTTTTCCCCGCGGCATCGGCCCCTCGAGCCCATCGGCTCCCGCTCCCTGCCGCCACCTCGGCGCAAGTCGCACCGCCACAGCGCACCGCGACTCCACGCCCCCCTACTTCGAGCATTTCTCGTATTTATAGTTTCCGAACAGTCTCGCTTACAGTGGTAAGTGAGGCTGTTTTTTTGTACTTTGATGGCAAATCACTACCTTTGCCCCACATAATCTCCACTACATGCACAACCTTTCCCGCCTCTTCGCCCTCCTCCTCCCGCTCGGCCTCTTGCTCAGCTCGTGCGGCGGGAGCAGTTCGCAAACCAAAAACGGGTTCACCTATCAACTCGCCCCACGCGAATCGCAGCCCGGCAACTTCCTCACTTACACCGCCACCCAAGGCCCCGTGCGCTCGTGGCAAGGCTTCGCCGTGCGCGCCGACCGCAAAACCCTCTCCGCCGGCGACCTCTTCGAACCCAATGTCGACGTGCGCATCGACTCTTCTCGACTCGCCCAAAGCCTCACCGCCGACGGCACCCTCACGGTCGGCCATTTCGTAGGGCGTGTCGGCGGCGATGCCACCCTCGTCGACGGTCTCATCGTGCCCCCCGGCGGCGCACCCACGGGGCGTGACACCGCACTCATCGGCCGCATCGTCCAACCCATCGAAGGCGGCGGCATCTACATCGGCCCTGCCGGACAACGCGAGATACTCAGCCGCGGCGGACAGGGCGGCACCATCGTCAACTCGCGCAACGTCATCGACAGCCTCGGCGTCGGGCTCCACGTCTTCCCCGACGGCAGCTACTTCGCCGGCCGCATGGTAGGCGATCTCGGCACCGATCTGCCCGACTTCCTCGACGGCTACTACGTCACCCCCGACAGCGCCCTCTACGTCCTGCCCGAAGAGCGCACCACCGTCGACGCGCTCACCGCCGAAGCCCTCAAGGCCAAAGCCCCCGCCAAGGGTGCACCCCTCGCCCGTCTGCTCTCGTTGCCCGCCGACCTCAAAAATCTCTACGGCAACGTGGCCAACAACTACGACACCCCGCCCAAGCTCAACGGTAGCCCCGCAGCCACAGCCCCGCTCCACTTCGAACCCTTCGAAACCGCCGGGCATCCCACGCGCAACCACACCCTCAGCGTGCAATTCCTCGTCGAAACCGACGGACACACAAGAGTGATCCAAGTCAGCGACTGCAAAGACCCCGAAGTCGAAGCCGCCGCCAAAGGTTTCTTGCGCAAACAAACCTTCACCCCCGCCACCAAAGGCGGACGTCCCGTCAAGGCCTGGGTGCGCCGCACGCTCAACTATCGCACCGCCACCGACCAGCCGGGTTCCCCCGCCCCCACCGAGATCGAAGGCAACATCCACACCCTCTGATCACCCCGCCGCCCGCACACGTTTCCCGCCCCGCCGCCCAGGCCCCCGCGGGCAACACCGCGCAGGCCCCCTCCCCTTCCCATCGTCCCCCAACATGCACCGTGCGCCCCGCCACCTTGCGAGTCGCCCCCGTGTGCACACACCGACATAACACTTTAACTTCCATGGCACAAGCACCCGCATTCAAGTATGCCCCCATGTTCCAGCTCGGCGAAGACCACACCGAGTACTATCTCCTCACGCGCGACCACGTCAGTGTGAGCGAATTCGAAGGTCACCCCATCCTCAAAGTCGAAGCCGAAGGCATCACCCGCATGATCGCCCAGGCCTTTCGCGACGTCTCCTTCCTGCTGCGCCGCGCCCACAACGAGCAGGTAGCCTCCATCCTCGCCGACCCCGAAGCCTCCGACAACGACCGCTACGTCGCCCTCACCTTCCTGCGCAACGCCGAAGTCGCCGCCAAAGGCCGCCTGCCCCTCTGCCAAGACACCGGCACCGCCATCGTCCACGGCGAGAAAGGCCAACAAGTCTGGACCGGCACCTGCGACGAAGCCGCCATCTCGCGCGGCGTCTACGACACCTACACCGAGGAAAACCTCCGCTACTCGCAAAACGCCCCCCTCACCATGTACGACGAGGTCAACACCCGTTGCAACCTCCCCGCACAAATCGACATCGAAGCCACCGAGGGCGACGAATACCACTTCCTCTGCGTCACCAAAGGCGGCGGATCGGCCAACAAGAGCTACCTCTACCAGGAAACCAAGGCCATCCTCAACCCCGACACCCTCGTGCCCTTCCTCGTCGGCAAGATGAAAACCCTCGGCACCGCCGCTTGTCCGCCCTACCACATCGCCATTGTCATCGGCGGCACCAGCGCCGAGAAGACCATGCTCACCGTCAAGCTCGCCTCCACCCACTACTACGACTCGCTTCCCACCACGGGCGACGAAACCGGCCGCGCCTTCCGCGACCTTGAGCTCGAGGCTCGCCTGCTCGAAGAGACGCGCCACATCGGTCTCGGCGCCCAGTTCGGCGGCAAATACTTTGCCCACGACATCCGCGTCGTGCGCTTGCCTCGCCACGGTGCCTCCTGCCCCGTAGGTCTCGGCGTGAGCTGCTCGGCCGACCGCAACATCAAGTGCAAAATCAACCGCGACGGCATCTGGATCGAGAAACTCGACGACAACCCCGGCCGCCTCATCCCCGAACACCTCCGCAACGCCGGCGAAGGCGAAGTGGTGCGCGTCGATCTCAACCGCCCCATGCCCGAGATCCTCGCCCAGCTCGACCAATACCCCGTGTCGACCCGCCTCTCCCTCAACGGCACCATCATCGTGGCCCGCGACATCGCCCACGCCAAGATCAAGGAACGCCTCGACCGCGGCGAAGAGATGCCCCAATATCTCAAGGATCACCCCGTCTACTACGCCGGTCCCGCCAAAACGCCCGCCGGCATGGCCTGCGGCTCCATGGGGCCCACCACAGCCGGCCGCATGGACCCCTACGTTGACCTCTTCCAGAGCCACGGCGGCAGCATGATCATGCTCGCCAAGGGCAACCGCTCGCAGCAAGTCACCGACGCCTGCAAGGCCCACGGCGGCTTCTACCTCGGCTCCATCGGTGGGCCCGCCGCCATCTTGGCTCAAAACAACATCAAGTCCATCGAGTGCGTCGAATATCCCGAACTCGGCATGGAAGCCATCTGGAAAATCGAGGTCGAAGACTTCCCCGCCTTCATCCTCGTGGACAACAAGGGCAACGACTTCTTCAAGCAATTGCCCCCCACCTGCGCCAAGTGCTAAACCCGCTCCGCGTCCCTCGTCTCGGCGAGGGGCACGCCCACAACACACTCCCCCACCGTCCGCTCGACGGTGGGGGAGTTTTTTTGTATAGATTCTGTCGGTGCGCTCTCAATCCCCCCCTTTTATTTCCCCCTCTGCCTCGTCTCTTCCCCTCTCTCCCGCGCGGCCCGTAAAAACCTCGCAACTTTTGCGCAAAAACCCCGCTCGTTTTTCTCAAAAGAAGTCTCTTTTCTGCCATAAAGCCCACAATCTAAACTTCCCCAACCTCATCACCGAAAGCAAACACCCTTCTTGTTCGCCATCTCACCACAAGCTTTGTCTATCCTCCTCTATAAATCAATGAAAGAAAAAACAAAAACGGAGCAACCTATCCTGCTATTTCCCAAGAGTCCCAAAATCTTAGGGACAACATTCTACCAAATCCAACAAAAAGACCAACATTACTTCTTTTTTACGTAGAAACATGGCGTAATTGGGAATAAATGCATATCTTCGTTTAACTAACGAATCGAGTTTTCTGCAACCACCGGTCGAAGTCTCTCTTCTGTCACTGCCACATTGCTATGAATAGGACAACAGGGATGAACGATCAACTCACCGCTGCGGACGAACAAGACTCATTCGGAAAAATCCTTCTAAAAGACCTTTATTTATGACTATTTCTCTCACGCTGTATCAGATTCTCGACTCTCGCAAGCTAAAGAGCGACGACATCAATCCCAATTACCCCATTTGGAAACTCCGTATCAACGACGAAGAATACGAAGCTATCAAAACCCTGTTGCGTGAACACGAGCACAATCTCACTTCTTACAGTTTGGAAGCGATGATTTTCTATGCCGAGTGGTGGAAAAGAGACTACAAAGACGGCATTCCCTCAAAAGAAGACGCTGCAAAAGTCATTGGATTTACCTCGAAGGAAAGCACAAAGAAACTCTTCAAAGTTGCAAATCAACGCCTTAATGCCAAGCTTTATTCCATCCTAGGCAAATCAGAGGGAAAAAAAGTCTTTATTTCCGCACACTCTTGTTCCAGGGTGGACTCCAACTGAACTACATCAAAGCGAATCTCGACAACCCGCAAAGTCCCACAGTTGCTTTTTTCAAAGCACTGGTGAAGGCACTTGCCGAAGACGAGGCTTTCCGCAACGAGGCTGAGGAGGCACTTGCCAAAGACGAGGCTTTCCGCAACGAGGCTGAGAAGGCACTTGCCAAAGTCGTGAACGAACGAGTGAATCGAATCGGCAAAGAGGTAAAATTAACGCCCGACAAAATCGATCTTTTGGGAGAGATGGCTCTGAAAACCGCTCTCGGTGTCGTGCTCGAAGACGAAGAGTGGTTTCCTTTCGACGACAAAACCAACGAAATCGGCACATTACTGAATGATTTGCACCACGAAAACAACCGCTCCACCCCGCGCAAACAAGAACTTTCGCTCATCTGGCAGTGGCAATGCGGTGCCGACACCCCTCTTCGCGTGCTGCTTCGCGCGCCCAAGCTGCTCCCGGCCAATTTGATTTGCGACGAAAACGGCACACGCCTCGACCACGAAACCTGCAACTCCTTCCGGCTTGTCGTCGACGGGCAAGAAGTGGCCAAATATGAGTATAGTTCCGATCTCTCTGGAAAAGAAAAGAAGCCCATCTATCACCTCATCAGCGACATACGTCCCGCGAAGGTGACAACGCAGACGCAGCAATCGATGGTAGAAGTCGTGGCTCGGGGCGATAATCGCCAGCGCATCACACTGCAAGTGCCCGGCAACCTACTGCCCGACTTCAGCTATCCGCAGGTGTGGACGGGCACCGATCAAGAAGGTCTCTACCAAACTAAAGGAAAGAAGGAAAGCGCGAAAAAACTTCTCCTCTTCGATGCCGAAGAGTGGGAAGTAGCCGACTCGACCTGTGCAAACGTCGGCGAAACGAAAATCGGAGCGATCGAGTTCAGTGAACGCATCGCACTACGCCATCGCGACTCCGGTGAAGAAGTGCCCTTCGAGAATCACACGCCCTATAAAGTGTCCATCTGCGGCACCTATCTGCCGTGGATCGAGCAGTCATCCGCCCTGCTCCTCACGTCGCGACCGGACATCCGAGTCTATGACGAAGAAGGCAACCGCGTGAGCAAGCAAGCCTACACTTGTTTCTTCCGCCAAGAACCCCAATCCACCCACGCACGCAACAACGGCGAATGGCAACCACTCACGCGCCGAAGCCCCCTTCCGTTGGGACGCTTGGGCTTCAAGGTGATTTTTCCCGATCAGCACGAAGAAATCGTGCACGCCTATTCGATCGGTGACCTCCGATTCAAGACACAAAAAGCCGACACTCGGCGCATCGACCTCGCAGTGCGTGGCGGTGGGGCATTAGTGGTGAAGCCACTCGAGCAAGAAGGCATGAAAGCCACCCCCACCGGCGAGGGTGAGTCACGTTGTTGGCGCATCGAGAGCAACAATCCGAACACACCGCCCGCCACATGCACCTTCGAAATCTCATGTCCGGGTCATCGTCCCGTCAAAGTGAGCATCCCTCTGCAGTTCAAGGGGCGTTTGCTCGCTCACATCGACGGCCGAACCGTAGCACCGGAAAGCATTCTGTCGCTCTACGACTTGATGAACTTCAAATTGCACAACAACGAAACACCGTTCGAGCTCTCGTTGAAACTCTCCTCCCTGCCAGTCCCTCAATATGCGTTTCATTTTCCAAATAGACAGGGAAATGCGATGGCCGATCAGTTGAAGGCACTCGGTTTAGAGCAAGCCCCGGACACACAGGAAGTCAATTTACGTATTGGTCAAAACACAGATACAGAAGAAGTTTCCCGCGTCTCCTTCGCACAAGGCACTTCTTCACTCGACGAGGTGTGCAAAGGAGAGATATTGCACGCTCTCCACTCCGTAAAGACTTTCCTCTTCAAAAAATTCCTCTGGTTCTCACTCAGGGACCGCATCTATTTTGTTCTCCCCTACACACTGTGCACCAAACAGCGCGAAGATGGGCGTATAGAAGTGACCCGTCGCTACGCCAACACCTTCGAGAAGACGTACACAAGCCATCTCTATGCACTTCCCGTCGATTTCGATCTCATCCCTGAGCTGATTCAGGCCTATCCTCTCGACGCTTGCGAAGATGGCACAAACTTATTCAGCTTTCCCACCGGTTTTCCCGGCAAAGAATGTATTGTTTTCTCCGGTCGAGGCGACAGCCACAAAGTGCTTCCCCGCTATTTCAATCTCAACAACGAGTTGAGCGACGAAGAACGACAAGACATCAGGCAACGACGACAAGAAAGTTTGCGCAGATCCCTCCTTGAGCAAACTTTCAACGGGCAACGTTGGGACGAAGCCTGCCGCGTGTACTCCATCTTCGCAGAGTATTTAGTGCCCTACTCCACCCACATCAGTCTCGAATGCATCGCTTGCGATCGGGAACTATTGTGCAAATTCATCGTGGCCATGCATTCACGCGGGAAGACAGTCGAATTGCTCCGCGAAAATGGTTTGAACTTGCTCGCGCCGGACATTTTCAAAGACGAACCCGGGACAGCACGCAAGCAATCTTGGCGAAACCAACTTAGCCAACTTTGCGAAAATATCAAGAACTCCGAAGAGCTATTGAATTCACTGTGCAACCTCCTCGGAGTCATCGACACACCCTCTGCATAGCCGCCACAAAAGAAACCACCAAGAGGCATTGTCCGATGCTTTGCGCGGACTCACCCATCTTACTCTACTCATTTCCCCACTTTTCTCCCACCTTCTATGAATTACTCCAAGTTTTACACCAAAGCCCGCGAACAACTCATCAACTCGATGGTCAACCTCTGGGTACGCGGCCTCAGCAAAGAACAAGACTACCTGCGCCAACTGCTCGAAAATGAAGAGCCGCTGCTGGCCGAGCCCGTTTTTCAATCCATTTTCCCTTGGGAAAGTAGCGAACACACCTTCGCTGAACACGCTTCCACGCTCCGCGTGCTCAAACCGGAATTTGTAGAAGCGCTCAGTGGCAACAAAGTCGATTCCGAACAGCGTTTTCCCGAAGATCGTCGCCCCTACAAACATCAAACCGAGAGTTGGAAAGCAATGCTCGGAGAACCTAAAGGGAAAACCATCGTGGTCACCTCCGGAACCGGCTCGGGAAAGACCGAATGCTTCATGGTGCCGGTGCTTCAAGACCTCGTCAATCAGAACGAAAAGGAGGCGGTACAAGCCATTTTCCTCTATCCGCTCAATGCCCTGATGGACAGTCAGCGCAAACGCGTGGCCGCTTGGTGCAAAGCACTGAATCCCCAAGTCACCTTCGCCATCTATAATGGCGATACGAAGGAGCCTTCTAAGCAGGAGGACAAAGTAGCCCTTCCCGAACTGATTTCGCGCGATGCGATCCGCGACACTCCCCCACAGATCCTATTCACCAACCCCACGATGCTCAACTATATGCTGTTGCGCAACACGGATCGTCCCATTCTTGAGAAAAGCCGAGGCCAACTGCGCTGGATTCTCCTCGACGAAGCCCACACCTACACCGGAAGTGCCGCCGCAGAACTCGCACTCCAGCTGCGCCGCGTGCTGCAAGCCTTTAATGTGACCGTCGACCAGGTGAATTTCGCCGTTACCTCAGCCACTATGGGTGATTCAGAGGATGCCCAAATCCGACTGAAGACCTTTGTTTCGCAGCTCACCGGCAAACAGCCGGAAGACATCGTGATCATCGGCGGACAGCGCATCATTCCCCAACTCAACGAGGAGAAGGCACAAGAGTGTCTCGACAAAATCAACAAAGACCTGAATACTTCGATCGATCTCGAGCAAGTCCAAAAGATGCGCGAGAAGTTGAACCGCGCAGCAGCAGTGTCTTTGCACGAGTTAGGCGAATGTTTCGACAAAACACTGTCCTCTGCAACCAAAGCAGACGAACCCACGCGCCAACACAATGAGAGCACACGCGAACAGCTCCTCCAAGTCATCGACGCCTTGGGCGAAAAAGTCGAAGGACTCAACGCCGACGGCACGGACAGCGCCCTTTTGCCCACCCGCATACACCTTTTTGCGCGTTCCATCGGGGGAGTCTACACTTGCGTCAACCCCGAATGCAAGCGACACAAGGACTCTCCTCTGCCCATCGGCAGTCTCACCACCTACCAGCGCACCCATTGCTCCGAATGTGGGGCACCGCTGCTTGAAGTCTGCACCTGCGGAGACTGTCGCGGCATTTTGGTGACGGGAGAAGCGAACGAGGATAAGGGATTCCGCCAGCGCAGTACAATAACGGACATCGATGACAATCCTTTCGGCATCGAGCTCGAAGAACTCACCGAGCAAGAAACTGAAGAGGACGAAAAAACAGAACAAAGTGCCGATGGTTACGAAACGTTCTACTACGCAATGCCCGAAAAGAAGCTCACAGAAACGGGAGATAATTGCCTTTATTACAAAGTCACCGAAGATCAAATCGAGAACAGCGAAGAAAAAGGCTATTTTGTCGTTTCCGATGGCAGAGATTTCAAAAGTCCCGGCAAAGGGCAGTGGACTAAATTTAGCATCACGAACGATCCTCGCCCGCGATGCCCACATTGTCGTGCACTCACCACAAGGGTGAAGTATTTGCGCGCCAGCGCACAGTTCTCCGGCCGTGCACTCGCCGAGATTTTCCTCCAAGAAGCACAACCTATGCCCGTCGATAAGGCAGAAAGCGGCAACTCGGAGCAGGGCAATGTCCTCTATGAGGGAAAAAAGTATATCGCCTTCACCGATAGCCGCCAAGGCACCGCGACCTCAGCCCAAGCCATCAACAACGACATGGAACGTGTGTGGCTGCGCTCGGAGATCTTTCGCAGACTCTACAAATTGGGCGACTACAAGCTCGAACAGCCCGAAAAATGGACGGAAGACGATGAAAAGGAGCTTACCACATTGAAAGCGACTCTTGAAACCAATCCGGCAATACTTAGCAAACGTCTTTCCCCTGAAATCGAAGCACTCGAAAAGAAGAAGAAACAAGAAGCCACGATCACGGGGCCAAAACCAGTAAAATGGGAGGATCTTCTTAAAGATATCCGCAACAATTCTGTTTCATTCCGCGATTTGTTCAAGCATCTCTCCTCGGCTCGTATCAATACGACCCTATCTGAAGATGAACAACTGAAGGCTTATCTCAACGCCCTCGTCTACAATCAGTTCGGTTCCGTCTCCAAGCAACGAAGTTCGCTCGAAACAATGGGATTGGTGCATTTGGAATATCCCAGTTTGAAGGGCGCCGTCCGCCCCACGGACGTTTCCGACCAGCTCAGTAACCAAGATTGGCGTGACTTCCTCAAACTCGCGCTCGACTACCACATTCGTGGTAACAAAAACCTCCAAGTAGAGAAGGAAGAGCAGCGTTGGAGCACAGTGAGCAATGCTTATAGACCTATTTTCCCACCCGATTCCACAAAAGACGGGGTGGATAAATGGCCACAAGTGCGCACCGGAGACAACGGTACAGTAAACCTGCAGCAACCTCGTTTGGTGCTGCTACTCTGTGCCGCCTTGGGTTACCATACGGTGGAAAATCTCAAAGAAAACAAAGACAAAATCAATCGTCTGCTCAAAGAGGCATGGGATTTCCTCTCAAAAAACATATTAGGTGGTAGTGAAGACAACGGCTACACCCTCAATCTCTTGGGAAACGAGGTAAAAATCTGCATTTCGACGAAGAGCTATCTCTGTCCCGTCGACAAAGTGCTGCTCGACACCGTGTTCTGCGGCTACAGCCCTCACCTTTCCGGACGACTGACGCCGGGAAACATAGAACGCTTCAGCATCGACAGACAAGAAGTGGAAAAAGAGGGCGAAAAGAAGACAGAACTTTGCACCTTTGAGACACCTTTCTGCCGTCCGTTGGCAGAGGATGAAGAAAACGAGGCCATCAGACAATGGCTCACAGATTATTTTAAGCAACACCAGGAGACCGGTCTCTATAATGACTGGCTGGAGCGCGCATTCCTGAAGACCAACATCTACCTGGCGGGCGAACATTCGGCACAGATTAACCGCCATACATTGTCGCAGCGCGAAAAAGATTTCAACGAAGGTCGCTTGAACATTCTTTCCTGCTCCACCACAATGGAAATGGGCGTAGATATCGGCGGCATCAGCGAGGTGGTGATGAACAACGTGCCACCCCAATCTGCCAACTACCTGCAACGCGCCGGGCGTGCGGGACGCCGCGCCGAGACCAAGTGCTTGGCATTCACTTTCTGCCCCGCTTCGCCCATCGGCGTCGCCACTTGGCAGAACCCCAAGGCGCCCATCACCGGAAAAACCGACATGCCTCTGCTCAAAATGGACAGCGGCATCCTGATTCAGCGCCATATCAATGCATTTTTCTTCTACGCTTTTGCGCAAAAGCACAACTTCACAAACGAAAAGCAGCAACAAGGAGCACTTCGCGTCGACTCACGAGTGCAAGACCTCTTTCCCACACCGGGAGAAGAGGAGAATCAAGACTGCTACAACGAGTTTTGTACCTTCCTCAACGAACTGATCAGCGAAAAGCAGCAAGATTCCGGGGACAAAAAGAATTGGGAAGCGCTATATAAGCAACTGGTGGAGGGAACCTACAAGGAAAACTCCTCTATCTCCGACGCGGCCGAAGCCACAAAGGCGAGCCTCGAACAATTGAAAGAGGCTTATGCCGAGCAAATCAAAGCACTGACAGGTATTAAAGGGAAGGCGAACTGGATCATGCGCCAAAAAGCGCTGGAATATCAAATCAAGAACCTGAAAGAGAAGAACCTACTCGCCTATCTGGCCGAGCAAAATTTCTTACCCTCCGCCGGACTCCCCACCGGCCTTGTGGAATGCCAACTCGGTGAGCAAAAATCAAAAAAGGATTCATATCGCCCCATTAGTGTAACGCGCCATCTGAGCCGTTCTATCCTCGAATTTGCCCCGGGCACACAGTTGGTGTGCAACGAATGGGTGTACGAACCGGAAGGCATCATGATGAAAACAAAGTATGAACAGGCGGCCAACCTCTACGCCGTGTGCACTTGCGGGAACTGCGGGCACAGTTTTGTGGAGCGTGGCACCATCGACAGCAATACTCCCTGCCCACAATGTGGATCACGGAAGCTTAAAAGTTTAGACGGCATAGCCGAGGGGGGAAGCTTTACCCGCGTGGTGGAACCGGCCGGCTTCACTGTTTCCGTACATTATCGCCCGAGACGATACACGCGGAACGACAAGCAGTTCCAAATGCTTTTGCCCCAACTGCTCAACATGGCTCCGTGGCCCAAGGACAAAGACAACACCAACGGCCAGAAATTGAAGCTCCGCACCTCGGCCGACACCGACAATCCCCAAATCCTCTTTTTCAACAAGGGAACTCACGGTCACGGCTTCGCCCTTTGCTGCACCTGCGGACGCATGAAAGCAGAAAACAGTGGGGAGGAGCAGAACAACAATCCGCTCGGCACCCACAAACATCTCCACACAGGCGGCGATTGCAAGGGAACCGTGCTGCGCCACATCGTGCCGGCCGCTCGCTACAACACAGATTTCGTGGAGATGCGCTGCTACGGCAAGGATGGGAAGCCCATCAGAGACCAGAGTTTGCTGCGTTCGCTCGGCGTAGTGCTCAGCCGTGAGCTCACGCGTCACTTGGGTGTGAACGAAGACGAGGTGGACTTCGGCTACAATCCCGTTACCGGCTCCATTTTCCTCTACGACACGGCAGTGGGTGGCGCCGGCTACTCCACACTTCTGCTCGACTATCGAGAAGAAGTGCTCCAACGTGCACTCACTTCGCTCAACGCCTGCAATTGTAAGAAGGCCTGCACGCAGTGCCTCATCGACCGCCGATCGCAATGGTACATTGCCGATCTCGATCGCCATAAGCTCATCGATTGGCTCGAGATGGAAAAGAAATCGCGCACCGCACCGCAAGAAGTCACCGAGGCGCTGGGAGAAGAAGGTGTCACCACCGTCACCACCAACCTCACTGCGCTGCTCACTCCCCTCGCGAGCAGCAGCGAACTGGAGGAGGTGCGTATCTATCTCGACGACGATTACGAAAAATGGAGCAACGAGCTCGAAGGGGACCTCAAACTACTGCTCCAACTCCCGAACAAAGGCCTCGTGCCGACATTCGTAGTTCCGAAGGAGATTGACATCAATAGCTATCCTTTTGATGTCCAATCGCTACTCAATCAGCTGACAACCCAATACAGATTCGCAGTTTGCGCCCAATCCACCCACGGTGCCTACAAGCCCCTCCTCGCTTTGCGCTACAAGGACAAGTGGCGCACCTTCTACGGTGCTGAAATTCAACGTAGCTTCGGCTCCGCTTGGGGGGAGGGACAGCTCTACGAAAAGAAGAACGACACTTTGGAGAAGCTGAAACTCGTGAACCGCGAAGAATTGTTGAAACAACTCAAGAGCAAACACACTTTGGGGTTCGATGCCCGACTGAAAGCAGACTGTATGCTCTCCGGTCTGTTCCGGTTGATCCAAGATAGCAAAGATAGCAATGAGAAGGAGCACAAAGAAGATTGGAAGCACATCCAAAAAGCGATCGAGGGCAAAGAGATCAGCGTGAGCTATACGGATCGCTACCTCATGACTCCACTGGGATGCATGCTCTTGGTTCGCTTTCTGCAGTGCCTTAAAGACGAATGGAGCTGCCGTATTAAAAACGTAGAGGTTCGCTTGTCCCAAAAAATAGACTACAAAAACGATACATACGCCGTTAACGAGCCATTCGAGTACTTCGAAGATCGCGATAACTTCCTCACTGAAGCCCTCACTCAGTGTTGCGGGGTGGAAAATGCCGACATCCAATCAGGTCAGTACATCGTTCACGAGCGCGACCTGAAGATCAGCACCGGAACCCATAGCCTTTGCCTTCGACCCGACGCCGGTATTTCTCAAGGATGGACTCCCAATCGCTATGATAAAGACGGCCAAGAGCAATATCTCGAGTATTTCAGCTTCGAAGACGAAGATAATTGGAACGAGGATTTCTACCTTCACAATAAAAACAAGCGAGATCAGGGTCTGCTCTACACCATTCTATTCGGCCAAGAGAAAAAAGATAAATAGCATTGCGAACAGGACATGGTGCGCCTGCGCCAAGTGCTAAACCCGCTCCGCGTCCCTCGTTTCCCCGAGGGGCACACCCACAACACATTCCCCCGCTGTCAGACAGACAGCGGGGGAATTTTTTTGCACATCGCCACGCGCTGTGCCGAGAAAAGACGGAGAAATGGGAAGCAGCGCCGCACCTTCGGGAGAAAAGCCGGGAGATTTCAACCCGAACCGCGCAGCTTTTGGGAAGAAACGGCCAACTCTTCGAAGAAAGCGCTCCTACGTGCAAACGAGCTCGACGGCCCGCAAAATCGACTCATCTCGCTCGACGTCACTGCCAATGACGAATTGGACAAACTGAATTGCGCAGACAACGAGCGCGACGGACTCGATCTGTCCCACCTCCCGGCGCTGCGCAATTTGAACCGCAGCCTGAACCGACCACATACGCTCAACCTTCTGCGCGAAGGCGACCGACGGGAGCAGCAGTGCAGCCGTAGCCTTCCGGTGGTGCTCCACTTCCGCCGCCACATCGCGCGCTGATGGAGCGAATGGCCATAATAGAAAAAAGAAACCCCGACTTTGTGAAGTGCACAAAGTCGGGGTTTCTCGTGAAAAGGGTTGGCGCCTGTGCCGCATTCGGCACGCTATGGAGAGAAGGCTGCGACAGCCTCAATAGAGGAAGCCGAAGAGCCAAAGCGGAATCTCGTTGTCGCCGCGTCCCACCTCGGTGTTGTAGCGGGCAAGGACGATGTTGGGGTCGCTCTTGACGCGTTTGCTGCGGTCGCACACGTGAATCTCGACGTTTCCGTTAATGCGGTAGAGTCCGTCGCGGCGTCCTTTGTTGACGGTGTGGTGGCGCCAGAGGGAGTTGACGAAATAGGTCTCCATGATGTTCTGCTCGGAAATGGAAGGCGAGTAGATGGAGTAGATGAGATTCGGGTTGTGGAGCAGCACGGCCGCGGGTTTCTTGGGGAAGCCCTCGTTTTCCTTGTAAACCAGGTTGACGAGTCGGGCTTCTTCGAGATACTTGAGATAGTTCATCACGGTGGCGCGCGAAGTGCCGATCTCTTCGGCGAGTCGGCTCACGTTGGGCGAGGTGTTCTCGCTGACGGCGAGCAGATAGAGGAGCTTCTTGATGCGCTCGAGGTATTTGAGCTCGATTTGCTTGATGAACAGGATGTCGACTTCGATCATGGTGTTCATCGCACGCAGGAGTTGCTCGGTGAAGTTGCGGCCTTCGAGGAAGAAGGGGTAGTAGCCGTGGTGGAGATACTGCTGGAAATACTCCCAGGGTCGCACCTTGGGGAGGATGGTCTTGAGAATGCCTTTGTGGTCCTCGAGGAGTTCTTTGAGGGTGTAGGCACGGAAGTTCTCTCCGGTCTGGAGATTGATGAATTCGCGGAAGGAGAATCCGTGCAACCAGTATTGTCTGGCCAGCGAGTTGAGGTCGGTGTGGTCGTTTTCGCCTCCTCGCACAGAGGTGGTGGAATAGATGATGCGGAGCAGGGGGAAGTGCTCATAACACTCGATGATCTGCTCGCGCCAGTTGGGTAGTTTGAAGGCCTGGTCGAGGAGTAAGACTTGTCCGCCGACTTTAACGAAGTCGCCGGCGAAGTCCACGAGTTTCCTTCCCTGGAAGTAGAAGGAGTTCATGTTGGCGTAGAGACACTGTCGCATGCGCGGATCGAAGTTGTCCTTGGCATACGAGAGGAGGAACTGTGTGCGCCCTACGCCGCGGGGTCCGCGGATGCCGATCAGTCTGTAGCTCCAGTCGATCGAATCCATGAGCGCACGGCGTATGGGCGCGTTGGTGTGCTCAATGAGGTAGGCGTGTGATTGAAAAAAAGTCTCCATAGTTCTCTGGTATATCGGAATTTCGCTTGGGGGCTTGGCTTCGTTGGGTCACAAAAGTGATGTTAAAAGCCTTTTATGCTGCAAAGTTACTACATCGTCTCGGGATTGCAAACCGAAAATGCCAAAAAATCGGCTGAAGCCTGCAATTTTAGCATTTAAGGGGTGATTTTGCTACTGGGATAGGGTAATTTTGGCGCTTATGTGCGGCGCGTGCGATAAAAAATGCGGGAGGGTTGCACGGAGGGCGCACGGAAAAAATGAGCGGTTGTTTGCTTTTTGGTCGCGGAGTTGTTGAAGGAGCGGGAGATTGCCGTGGAAATGCAAAATGAGGGGGCGATTTTGGTTGCCGAAGGGGCGATTTGGCGTTGCGCTGCCCCACCTGACGGACGGAGCCGGGCGAAGAGCGCCAAAAGTGGGGGACAATGCGCGCTCAATTAGACATAATGTGATTTCGCCAGCGGGAAGCGCACGAAGGTGAGGGCGCAAAAAAACGCCGCACTCCGGTTTAGGGAGTGCGGCGAAGGGGAGAACGTGGGTCAGTCGGCCACGTCGGTCGGCCCGTCCGCGTTCTTTCAACTCAATCGGCGAACTTGTCGCAAATCAATCGGCGAGCTTAGCGCAGATGAATTCGCGGTTCAAGCGAGCGATGTTGGCGATGGATTCGTTTTTGGGGCACACTGCTTCGCAAGCGCGGGTGTTGGTGCAGTTACCGAATCCGAGTTCGTCCATTTTGGCCACCATGAACTTGGCGCGACGTGCGGCTTCCACGCGACCTTGGGGGAGGAGTGCGAGCTGCGACACCTTGGAAGAGACGAAGAGCATGGCGCTACCGTTCTTACAAGCGGCGACACAGGCTCCGCAACCGATGCAGGATGCGCAGTCCATGGCCTCGTCGGCGTCGGGTTTGGGGATGAGGATGGCGTTGGCGTCCTGAGCCTGTCCGGTACGGATGGAGGTGTAGCCGCCGGCCGCCTGGATTTGGTCGAAGGCGGTGCGATCTACCATGCAGTCCTTGATGACCGGGAAGGCCGCCGAACGCCAGGGTTCAACGGTAATAACGTCGCCGTCGTTAAAACGACGCATGTAGAGCTGGCAAGTGGTGGCGCCCTGTGCGGTTTTGCCGTGGGGCGTGCCGTTGATGTAGAGGGAGCACATGCCGCAAATGCCTTCTCGGCAGTCGTGGTCGAAGACGAAGGGCTCTTTCCCGTCGTTGATGAGTTCCTCGTTGAGGATGTCGAGCATTTCGAGGAAGGAAGTGTCGTCGGGAATGTTCTTCATTTCGCGTTGTTCGAAATGTCCGGCGTCCTTCGGCCCGTTTTGCTTCCAATATTTTACTGTGAAAGATATATTCTTAGCCATTTTCGTGTACGTGAGTTGGGTTAGTGCATTAAAGGGTGAGCATATCGTGCAGATATGACTCCGAGATCAGACTTACACCTCGGGTGTAATCACAAAATCGATCCCTTCACAATGAACTAATTACGACTTATAATTACGCGTTTGCACCTTGATGATTTCGTACTCGAGGGGTTCTTTGGAGAGGACGGGTGCTTTGTCGTCGTCGCCCTGGTATTCCCAGCATCCCACGTAGAAGAAGTTTTCGTCGTCGCGCTTGGCTTCGCCTTCTTCGGTTTGGTGCTCTTCACGGAAGTGACCGCCGCACGATTCCTCGCGGTGGAGCGCATCGTTGGCCACGAGTTCGCCCATGAGGATGAAGTCTTCGAGACGCAAAGCCTTTTCGAGTTCCACGTTCACGCCGTCGGGTGTGCCGGGGATGAAGAGGTCGGTGAAGAACGTCTTGCGAATCTCCTTGAAGAGGGAGAGGGCTTTCTCGAGTCCCGCTTTGGTGCGGCCCATGCCCACATATTCCCACATGATGTGTCCGAGTTCCTTGTGGATGCTGTCGACCGAGCGCTTACCATTGATGGCAAAGAGGCGATCGATGCGCTCGCGCACGTGCTGCTCGGCGGCTTCGAATTCGGGAAGCTCGGTGGAGAAGCGGGGCACGGTGATTTGGTCGGCAAGATAGTTCTGAATCGTGTAGGGCAACACGAAATATCCGTCGGCCAACCCCTGCATGAGGGCCGAAGCACCGAGGCGGTTGGCACCGTGGTCGGAGAAGTTGCACTCACCGATGGCGAAAAGGCCATTGACGGTGGTCATGAGTTCGTAGTCCACCCAGATTCCGCCCATGGTATAGTGGATGGCGGGGAAAATCTGCATGGGGGTTTCGTAGGGGCTCTCGTCGGTGATCTCTTCGTACATGTCGAAGAGGTTACCGTAGCGGGCAGCAATTTCATCGCGGCCGAAGTCGCGGATGGCTTGTGAGAAGTCAAGATAGACGGCCAAGCCGGTTGCGTTCACGCCGAAGCCTTTGTCGCAGCGCTCCTTGGCGGCGCGGCTGGCCACGTCGCGGGGCACGAGGTTACCGAAGGCGGGATAGCGGCGTTCGAGGTAGTAGTCGCGGTCTTCCTCGGGGATGTCCTTACCCTGGAGTCGGCCTTCCTGGCAGGCCTTGGCATCCTCGAGCTTTTTGGGCACCCAAATGCGTCCGTCGTTGCGGAGCGACTCAGACATGAGGGTGAGTTTCGACTGTTTGTCACCGTGCACGGGGATGCAGGTGGGGTGAATCTGCACATAAGAGGGGTTGGCAAAGACGGCGCCCTTGCGGTAGCAAGCGATGGCAGCCGAGGCATTGCAGCCCATGGCGTTGGTCGAGAGGAAATAGGTGTTGCCGTAGCCGCCGGTGCCGATCACCACAGCGTGCGCTGCGAAGCGTTCGAGCTGACCGGTGACGAGATTGCGTGCAATGATGCCGCGTGCGCGTCCGTCGATGATGACAAGATCGAGCATCTCGTAGCGTGTGTAGAGTTCGACGGTGCCTGCGTGCACTTGGCGCATGAGCGAGGAGTAGGCGCCGAGGAGAAGCTGCTGACCGGTCTGGCCTTTGGCGTAGAAGGTGCGGCTCACCTGTGCACCGCCGAAGGAGCGGTTGGCCAACATGCCGCCATATTCGCGTGCGAAGGGCACACCTTGTGCCACGCACTGGTCGATGATGGCGTTGGACACCTCAGCGAGACGATACACGTTGGCTTCGCGAGCACGATAGTCGCCACCTTTCACCGTATCGTAGAAGAGGCGATAGACAGAGTCGCCGTCGTTCTGGTAGTTCTTGGCTGCATTGATACCGCCCTGTGCTGCAATGGAGTGCGCACGGCGGGGTGAGTCTTGAATGCAGAAGTTTTTGACCTTGAAACCCATTTCGCCGAGCGATGCGGCGGCGCTGGCGCCGGCCAGACCCGTACCCACGACAATGATGTCGAGCTTGCGCTTATTTTTCGGGTTGACCAGTTTCTGGTGCGCTTTATAGTTGGTCCACTTTTCGGCCACGGGGCCTTCGGGGATGCGTGAATTGAGAATAGCCATGATGGATGCTTATATATATAATGAGTGTTGGTGGGTAGAAGTTCCGCAGCTTAGCAACCGAAGTGCGTGGTGCCTTGGAGCAAAGCCTGGAGGCAGAACTTAATCACCACGGCGGCGTACATGGCCATCAACACGGTGGAGTAGATATAGCTGATGCATTTAACACGGGGGAGCCACGTCTTTCCGCTGGCCCCGATGGTGTGGAAGGCGCTCCACATGCCGTGAGTGAGGTGGAACCAGATAGCGCAGAGCCACACGAGGTAAAGCACAGCATAGACGGGATTGGCAAACGTGTATTGGATCCAGTGATAGCCGTCGGTGGCGTAGAACTCATTGCCCACGTGTGCCAATTCGACAAACATCATTTTAGCCCAGAAATTGTAGAGGTGCAAGCAGAGTCCGAGGGCGACAATGATGCCCAGGACGAGCATGTTTTGCGACGCCCATTCCACTTTTTCGGGACGATCCACCACGGCGTAGCGGTTGTTACCGCGAGCGCGACGGTTTTGGAAGGTGAGGATGAAGGCATAGACGAAGTGCAGCAGCACCAAAGCGCCGAGTCCTGCCGTAGCCGCCACCGCATACCAGTTGGCGCCCAGCATCTCACAAACCCAGTTGTAGCCGCTTTCCGAGAAGAGGGACACGACATTCATGCAACCGTGGAACGTGAGGAAGAGAATGAGCGCCAGTCCGGTGACCGACATGATCACTTTTCTTCCGATAGATGAAGTAGTTAACCACATAAGAGATTGAAGAAATTAAATTGTTGATGAACTTGTTGGATAAATTGCAGGGGTTGTTTTTTCCGGCCGGGGCAGCGCCCGACTTGGCCGCCGCTTGTACGACATCCTCATAAATGGGGAGATAAAGCGTACTGCAAAAGTAGTGGAAAAACGAGAAAGTGCAAAGCGAAACGCCCTAATATATAATATCTCCCGGGGTGAAAATCGCGGGAAGTTGCGCATTTTCGTCTCGGCCTCGGGTGCGTGGCGGGGTCGCCCTCCTTTTTCCGAGCGCTCGGCACCAACTTGCGCGGTCGGGAACTCCGCCTTGTTGCCCCCCCGTGCCCGTCGTTCGCCGCACATCCTCCGTGGGCCGATCGCCGACCCGCCGTAGCGGCACAGTTCCCACCATCCGCCGCGCAGGAAAAACGGGGATATATGCACCGCTTTGCGAGATTATGCACTCAAAGCGGCTGCGCAGCATATAAAATACCGCGGAAAATCGGCCTCAACCGGTCGAATTGCGCAATACAACTCGCGGTTTTTCTATCGAAAAATCGCCAACTCCGCCTGTCAAAACCACCCACTTTCGCACAAAAGTCCCCGTGTTTAGGCCCTTTTCGGGGCGTTGCGACACGATCTGCGCGAAGTCTACATTTTGAAATTGACACAAAACGATTACTTTTGCAGCGGAAATATAAAATTCGTCCCCTCATTCATGTCTTCTTCCCCCGTCACTCTCAGTCCCACACGCAAGGCATTGGCCGGCGTGCAGTACCTTTTTGTGGCCTTCGGCGCCACTGTGCTCGTGCCCCTGCTCGTGG
>ERZ772974.506-NODE-506-length-28572-cov-3.244556_pt1 | contig 28572 bp, 25 predicted proteins | sample MGYA00580671_ERZ772974 | MGnify/ENA primary metagenome ERZ772974 (study PRJEB29015, sample SAMEA2738065) | human oral metagenome | biome: human oral; feature: human-associated habitat; material: saliva | place: China | collected 2218 ... | reverse complement strand
TGAATCAAAAAAATAAACAATTGCAAAAGGTACAAAGTGATGTACAAGCAACGGAGCAAGAGCTAGAAGAAACTCGCAGCGCTTTATCTAGCATGGGAGATCAATTAGTATCGATTCAAGATGCTTATGCAGAAGCGGAACAAAAACTTGTTAACTCTAATGCAGAAGTAGGACGGTTAGAACAGGTACGTACACAATTGGAAAGCCATGTACAAGATCTACAATTAACTACGAAACAATTAGAAGATGGTATCAATCATGTGCGTGAAGGGAACGTGGTATTCCGTAATGGAGAAGTTTTATCCCAAGCTGTGATTCGACCTGGCTTAGGAGAAGTAGAAAGTATGGCTGCCTTAACAAGCTTCTTGAAAGACACGAATCGTCTTATTTTAAATCGATTCCAAATGGAAGAAGAAAAGACAGTCATTTATGTGAGCAGGGATAACTTAAATGAAGTAGCAAAAGTAGTAGCCTCTACAGATAAACCATTGATGATTCGTGTTACTGCTTCAGCAAATATTATTTATGGAGAACCGGCGCTAGCAGAAATTCATGCATATCCTCATGATATGGTTTTCAAAAAAGATACAGTCCTTTGGTCATCTCTGATAGATGGTGGTAAAAGTGCGCAAGACCAAGTGTTGGCATTTTTAAAAGAAGTCAATGGGGAAGCGAAAAAACACGGTATATTACCAGATCCTATTACAGGTGAAGTCGGTTCTTTACCGGGAAATGAGTTATTTATTACTATTCGTAAAATAGAAAATCAACGTGGCCCCGTACGATTAGAGGCAGTCACAAGAGAAGATACTTTCACTAGTGGACCTGTACAAATAATGTTACGTGTCATTCCAGTGAATCAGTGAGGAGTGGACTATGGTATTGGAACCCTACGTATTGGCAGTTGATCCAGGGCGTGATAAAACAGGCGTTGCCATTCTAACAAAAACAGCTCAATTAGTGATGATGGATATTGTGTCTACTGCATCAGTTCAAAAGGAATTAGAAACTTTGCTGGCTATGTATCCAACAATAACCTATATGGTTTGTGGTAATGGAACGAATCACAAAGTGGTGGGATCCATAGTTAAAACACTAGCAATATCACAAGAAAGAGCATTTGCATTCATGAATGAAAAGCATACCACAGAAGAGGCAAGGCGCCGTTATTTTGAGGTGCATCCACCGACAGGCTGGAAAAAATTAGTGCCTAAAGGCATGTTATATCCTCCAGTTCCGGTCGATGATATTACGGCATGGATTATTGGAGAACGTTGGTTATTAGTTAATGAGGAGTGAGTATCCAAAGGATGAAAGAACATAAAAGCAGAAAACGAAAGATAATGGATATGGTTATGCGATATTTTATGATGATTATTGGAGCGGCCATTTATACCTATGGACTAGATGTATTTTTAGTGCCCAATCACCTTATCGATGGTGGCGTTGTAGGTATTGCCTTGATGGCTAGTAAGTTATCTGGTATATCATTTAGTGTACTCGTTATGTTAATTAATCTACCATTTTTATATGTAGGGTATATGCAAATTGGTAAAAGTTTCACCATATCAACCCTATTTGCTATAGCGTGTATTTCCGTATTTTCTGCTTTCATGCATCAAGTACCTCCTATTGTACATGATCCCTTGTTGGCCTCAGTCTTCGGCGGTATTATTCTGGGGCTTGGAGTAGGTATTATTATACGAAATGGTGGGTCCTTAGATGGATCTGAAATTGTAGCTATCATTTTTGATAAAAAGAGTTCCTTTTCCGTAGGTGAAATCGTTATGTTCCTGAACTTCTTTATTTTAGGAGCAGCGGGATTTGTATATGATTGGAATAGTGCCATGTATTCCTTGATTGCCTATTTTGTAGCTTACAAAATGATGGACCTAGTTATTACTGGGGTGGAAGAATCTAAAGGAGTTATGGTCATTACTGATAAATCGGAAGAAGTCGCTGATGTAGTGATGCATCGCTTAGGTCGTGGTGTTACTTTATTGTACGGCGAAGGGGCCTATACTAAGACTCCAAAGCGTATTATTTATTGTGTTGTGACGCGATTGGAATTAACAAAATTGAAAGATATTATTTACGAAGTAGATGAGAATGCTTTTATCACCATTAATGATGTACATGATGTATTTGGTGGTCAATTTGGTAAAAAATCAATTCATTAATAGATAATTGTAAGATACGTATCATTGCGTATCCTTAGAATAGGAGGGTCTATGGAAAAAGATACAGCCATAGGAAGTCAAATTTTGAAAGAAGTTCGTGAGTGGTTACAAGCCATTGTTGTAGCTCTTATTGTAGCCATGTTAACGCATATATTTATTGTGCAGCCCACGAGAGTGTCCGGCGAATCCATGGAGGATACTTTACATAATGGGGATTTCCTATTAATTAGTAAATGGTCTCACGTAATGCGAGATGTACCAAACTATGAAGATATCGTTATCATTGATAGTCGCGTGCAACGAGAGCGTTCTTGGAAAGATGATGTGATGGAACCTTTGATGAATTACGCCAGTGTGGTAGTACCATCTTTGCAAGGTCATGATGTATGGGTAAAACGAGTAATTGGTCGCCCTGGTGATACATTAGAATTTAAAGAAGGACATGTTTGGAGAAATGGTACCAAACTAAATGAGCCGTATACTAAAAAAGAGACTATGAAGTTTGAACGCTCCTTACCAATTACTGTTCCAGAAGGACATGTATTTGTGATGGGAGACAATCGTAATCATTCTTCAGATAGTCGGTTCATTGGATTTGTACCAGTAGATCATGTACTTGGTAAATTAGCGTATCATATACGTAATCCATTCTAACAATAATACAATACAATCATTAGGAATCCTATGCTTTGGCATGGGATTTCCATATATCCTAAGAAAGGTGGAGAGACAGATGGGTCAAGGTTTAATCTTAGTCAATACAGGAGATGGAAAAGGCAAGACAACAGCAGCTTTAGGTGTAGCACTACGCTCAGCTGGATGTGGCAGAAGGGTACTTATTTTACAATTTATCAAAAGTGGTGCTAATTATGGTGAATTAGCAGGCATTGCATTACTACCAACTGTAGAGATTCGATCCATGGGAAAAGGGTTCATCTTTCATAAGCAAGATGAATCAGAAGAAAAAATGAAGGAACATCAACAAGCAGCAAAAGAAGCGTGGACTATGGTGGAAACAGAAGTGAAGTCTGGTCAATGGGATTTGATTATCCTTGATGAAATCAATTATGCCATTCATTATGGCTTAGTAGATGTAGAAACAGTAGTGAATTTACTCAAAACAAAACCGGAGAACTTAGACATGATTTTAACAGGTCGAAATGCACGCCCAGAGATTATTGAATTGGCGCATACGGTAACGGAAATGAAAGTTATCAAACATGCCTATCAACAAGGGATTAAAGCAAAGCGTGGCATAGAATTTTAACTTTGGTAATCTAAGTATATGATTGACTACTGGATGTTGCATAAAATAAAAGGGGTATGCAAAAACCACATCGAAAATCTTAAAAATAGTTCTTGCGTAAGTGAAGAAAAACAAGTACAATAATAGTGTACTAATTTAGTGCTTTACATGGAAAGGTTTCCATGTTTGGATATGATATTAATTCAAGGGGGTTATACCTATGGCTATCACAAATTATGTAAAAACAGCTGAATTTGCAACAGAAAAACACGTTCCAGTTATCACAGCACCTGACACTGTAAAAGCTGGCGAACGTGTAGTCATCGAATTAGAAGTGGGTAAAGAAATTGCTCATCCTAACACTGTAGAACATCATATTTCTTGGATCAAATTGTACTATGTAGAAGAAGGTACACAACTTCCTTACGAAGTAGCTCGTCTTGAGTTCAACGTACATGGTGAAGCACCTACAGGCGCTAACGAAGGTCCTGTACATGCAGAAGCAGCAGGTGTTGTTACAGCATCTTTCAAAAAATCTGGTCGTTTGATCGCAACATCTTACTGCAACATCCACGGCTTGTGGGAATCTGAAAAAGATATCGTAGTAGAAGGCTAATTTTGGATTAGACATCTAACTGAATTGATTATGATAAGGACTGTTACCCCTAGTAAGGGATGACAGTCCTTTATTATTACGTATAGAATTTATATAGGCATAGACTGTTGTATAATATAGTAAAAATATATATAGAAATATCTACCTTAAAAAGACAAATGTATGATAAAAATAGTAAAATATTACAAAAATCCTTTACTTTAGTAGCGTAGTATGGTAGATTAATATAGATATTATTTTATACTTTGTATCTTATAAATGAGGGATTGCAGTGGCATTAATTGTGAAAAAATTTGGTGGTAGCTCTGTAGCGACACCTGAAAAAATATTTAACATTGTAAATCGCGTGTTGCGCGACAAACAACCAGATGATCGTGTTGTGGTTGTTGTTTCAGCTATGGGCGATACAACAGATGACTTGGTGAGCTTGGCGAAAGAAGTCACATCTATGCCGTATGGCCGTGAAATGGACCGTCTTTTGTCCACCGGTGAGCAAGTGACGATTGCATTGATGGCATTAGCATTCCAAGCAAAAGGTCATGCAGCGGTGTCTATGACAGGTGAGCAAGCTGGGATTGCGACTAGCGATACCTTTGGGAAAGCACGTATTTTAGATATTGAACCGAAACGTGTGCTAGATGCTTTAGAAGCCGGTAACATTGTGGTTGTGGCAGGTTTCCAAGGCATGACGGAAGCTGGGGACATTACTACATTGGGTCGTGGCGGTTCTGATACAACAGCCGTAGCATTAGCAGGCGCTATGAAAGCCGATGTATGTGAAATCTTTACAGATGTAGATGGGGTATACTCCACAGATCCACGAGTGGCACCAGGAGCCGTGAAATTGAAAGAAATCACCTATGGTGAAATGCTAGAAATGGCCCGCTTAGGAGCAGGGGTTATGCAACCAAGAGCGGTCGAAATGGGACATCGGTATGGGGTGCCAATTCATGTACGATCTACTTTCAGTGATGAAGAAGGCACGATAATTCGAGAGGAGTATACAATGAAAGCAAATCAATACGCTATTACAGGCGTTGCAGATGATACAAATGTAGCAAAAGTAAGTCTTGTAGGTGTAGAAAATGTACCGGGTGTGGCGCATCAAGTATTCCAAGCGTTGGCAAATAAGAGCATTGATGTAGACATGATCGTACAAAGTATTCGCACTACAGATGACAAGCGCACAGATATCGTGTTTACCATTACACGTGATGATGTGAATTTAGCGAAGCAAGTACTTGAAGAGCTTGGTCAATCCATGTCTATCGAAGAATGTGTAATTAATGAAAATATGGCAAAAGTTTCCATCATCGGTGCTGGTATGTTGGGACAACCAGGTGTAGCAGCAAAAATGTTTGGTATTTTATCTGATGAAGGTGTGAATATCGAGATTATCAGTACATCTGAAATCAGTATTTCCTGCCTTATCGGAGAGGAACATATTAAAACAGCTGTACGAGCTATTCACGATAAATTAATTTTAGACGGCAGAGGTTAAGTAACAATTAGAAAAGAAGGTATAGGAATGAATGATAAGAAAAAGGAACGGTATATACAACTAGGGTTGTTAAGTGGATTAGTAGCACTGGGTCTTCTAGTGTACGTCCTTGTTCCAGGTTTCTATGATGATATGTGGGAATTAATCCTTTCTGGTGATGTACAACGCATGGCAGAGGTATTACAATCCTATGGGCCATGGGCCATGGTGATAAGCTTTGCTCTGGATGTGCTCATCAATGCATTGGGATTTTTACCATCCATCTTCTTTTCTACAGCCAATGGCTTGTTATTTGGTGTGGTGCCGGGGATTATTATTTCTTGGTTAGCAGAGACTGTAGGTGTGGTGCTTAGTTTTATGATTATGCGCTACATTTTGCGAGATACGGCACATAAGGTCATTGAAAAGAGCGAGTTTTTACTGAAAGTAGATGACTTTAGTGGTAAAAATGGTTTAGTTATGATGCTTTTTGCTAGATCTATTCCATATTTTCCAAGTGGAATCATCACAGCCTTAGGAGCCATTAGTCAAATCTCCTTACGGGATTACATCATTGCGAACTTGATTGGTAAGTTTCCATCTACCGCACTAGAAGTGATTGTGGGTCATGATACGGTGCTGTTACAAGATAATCTAGGACGATTGGCAGTAGTGGTGCTCGTTGCTACGGTTATCTATCTCCTGTTGTGGAAAGGATACCAACGCTGGGCTAAACAGCGGTAATATAAAATGATGCCTCCTATTATTTGTAGGATTGGTGTATCTCACTGTTTGAGACAGTGAGGTATTTACTAGGACAATCTATGATCTTAATATACGAGTAAATATATAAAAAGGAACGTTGATAATGTTTGATCAACGTTCCTTTTTTCGGTCTTATGATACTTTGTTTAGTCGTTAGTATAACGTAATATGATTTATGTATGGTATCGTGTTTTAAAAGAAGGATAATAAAAAACTCAATTCTTAATGAATTGAGTTAAGTACCCACAGCGGGTGCCCCAAGGGCGATGAAAATAAATTCGTATTTGAACTTGTAGTGTGATTCTGTAAATGTCTCAACTCCTTGAGACACCTTTATTGTATACAGAAAAAGATATGGAGTCAAGGGTTTTTTAGTAGTATAATGAAATTAAATAATGTATGATAATATTCATTTTAAGGTATGGTAATGAATACTTACAGTTGTATTGTGTGAGGCCGGTTATGTTGTATGGGAAAGGAGAAGTACAATGAGTGATTTTGACAAATACAAGGATCAGATTTGCACGCATAAAGGTTTCAAAAGAGGAAATTATTTTATTGGTTTCGATATTGGTACAAACTCTGTTGGTTGGGCTGTGACAAATGAGCAGTATGAGTTGTTGAAATTTAAATCTCATAAAATGTGGGGATCTAGACTATTTAAAGATGCGGACACAGCTGTAGAAACTCGTATGAAACGGTCTCTTCGTCGTCGTTATAAACGTCGTAAATTTCGTTTACTGTTACTAGAATCATTATTTGCTAAAGAAATAAATGCTGTAGATGAAACATTTTTCATGCGTCTTCATGAATCAAAATACCATGTAGAAGATAAAACAAATCCAGTGAAATATACATTATTCATAGACAAGAATTACACAGATGTGGATTACTACAAGGAATTTCCAACCATCTATCATTTGCGCCATCATTTGATGACAGAAGGCACGAAAGATATTCGTTTGTTATTTTTGGGGATTCATCATATCTTAAAATATCGGGGAAACTTTTTGTATGGGAAAAAAGAATTTTCTGTAGATGGAGAGATTTATTCAGTTCTTAGATCTACTTTAGAAGAACTAGGTTTTGGAAGCTATGTGGAGGATGCAAGTGTGCTCCAGTCTATAGCCAATTTAGTGCTAGATAGAGGTAATGTACGAAGTGAAAAGGTAAAGCAGATAGAGCCGTTGATTGCACAAGGAAAAAAATTATCCAGTGTAGAAAAAAACAGGTTAAAAGCTTGGGCTTATCTCATCATGGGCTTGAAAGCTAATTTGGTCAATCTATTTACAGATGAGGATGTAGAAGTAGTACTTCCAGAAGAAAAAGAATTTAAGACTATTAATTTACATGAAGGTATCTATGAGGATGTACGGGATGCTTATGAAGATGCTTGGGGTGACCGATTTGCTATTGTCGATCAATGTAAGGTTTTACACGATATCATTGTGATTAGCTCTATTATAAAGCCTGGACAATCTTTGTCAGAGGCAAAAATAGAATCCTATGATCAACATAAAGATGATCTAGGGCTCTTAAAATCTGTGCTGAAAGAGGACAGAAAATTATATGATGATATGTTTGTTGTAGATATAGATAAAGGTATAAATTACGTTAAATATATTAAGCAAGGTGTGAATGGTAATACCTCTACAACACAAGAAGCGTTTTATAAGTATGTTAGAAAAGTAGTCTCTGTATTACCAGAAACAGAACATACAAGATGTATAGTACAGAAACTAGAAGAAGGAACATTTTTACCACTTCAACGAATTAGTAAAAATGGGGTAGTACCTTATCAACTGCACAAAGAAGAATTAGTACGCATTCTAGAAAAAGGAAAGGTAAATTTTCCGTTTTTAGATGAAGTAGAAGATGGATTGACGGTAGCGGATAAAATTATATCTATCTTAGAATTTAAAATCCCGTATTATGTGGGGCCATTGAATCCAACACACTCCATTGAAAATGGTGGTTTTGCTTGGGTTGTCCGTAAAGAAGCAGGACAAGTATTGCCATGGAACTTTGAACAAAAAGTTGACGTCCAAGCATCGGCGGTTAAATTCATTGAAAACTTAACTAACAAATGTACTTATTTAATCGACCAAGATGTGTTACCTAAATATTCCTTGCTCTATGCGGAGTTTTCGTTGCTGAATGAATTGAACAATATTCATGTCAACGATAAACCATTACCTGCAGATGTGAAACAAGCATTTATCCGAGACCATTTTATGTCCTTGCAAGATAGTAAAACAGCTACGAAAAAAGTGGTGGCAAAATATTTAGTAGATAATAACTATGTGTCACAACCGCCTATCATCACAGGAATGGACCAACAGATTGCTACGAAGTTAATATCCCACAGAGATATGACTCGTATCCTAGGGGAACATTTTGACCATGCCATGGCAGAAGATATCATTCGATATATCACTATCTTTGGTGAAAGTAAAGATATGTTGCGACAAGTGTTGAAAAAATATTATGGAGATCGTCTTACTACAGAACAAATTAAAAAATTAGGGAAACTTACCTATACAGGTTGGGGTAGATTGTCTAAAAAATTCTTGTCCGATATTTGGGGTATGAAAAAGAATGATGACCATGCAGAAGCAGGTACTATCATTGAGCATATGCGTGAGGGGCAGGAAAATTTGATGCAACTATTGAGCTCTTCCTATTCTTTCATTGATGTGGTCCAAGAATATGTAATAAAAGTATTGGGGGCAAAAGAAAAGACAGCATTTGAAATGTTAGAAGATTTATCCTTATCGCCGATAGTAAAACGTAGCGTATGGCAAACATTGCGCATCCTTGATGAGATCGTATCTATACGTAAAGAACTACCAAAGAAAATATTTGTAGAAGTAGCTCGCACAAATAAAGCGGATAAAAAACGGACTCAGTCTAGAAAAGCATTGTTGGAAGAGTTATATGAACAAATTAAAGATGAAGATGTACATGTGTTGCAACAAGAATTGGAATCTAAAGAAGATTCTGCTTTGAATAGTAAAAAGCTATACTTATACTTTACACAAATGGGGCGTTGTATGTATTCTGGGCGTAGAATCGATATTCATGAATTGTTTACAGATACGTATGATATCGACCATATATATCCGCGTAGCTTAACAAAGGATGACAGTTGGCATAATATTGTGTTAGTGGAAAAACAATTAAATGCAGAGAAAACAGATCGGTTTCCAATTTTATCGGCTATTCAATCTAAGCAAAAAGGATTTTGGAAATTATTATGGGATAGGGGATTTATTTCCGAAAAGAAATATGATCGTTTAGTTCGTACAACAGACTTAACCGATGAGGAACTCAATCAGTTTATAAATCGTCAGATGGTATCTACGAATCAGTCTGTTAAGGCGGTTACTACTTTATTACATCAACTGTATCCAGAGACAGAAGTAGTATTTTCTAAAGCAGAAAATGTATCTGATTTTAGGCACGATTATGACTTTGTAAAAGTGCGCTCTATTAATCATCATCATCATGCAAAAGATGCGTACCTAAATATCGTAGTAGGCAATGTGTATCATGAAAAGTTTACGAAAAACTTTTTATCCTTTGCTAAACAAAAAGGGACACGTCGTACCTATAATTTAACAAAAATGTTTGAATATGAAATTAAATTAACAGAAGAATCTAAGAAGGTGATCTGGGATCCTAATATTCATATGGACATAGTGAAAAAGATGATGAAAAGTAATGATGTACGTGTTACACAACGGGCGGTACCTCAAAAAGGTGGTCTATCTGATGAAACTATATACAAAAAAGGAATTGCTAAACGTGGTGTATATCTGCCATTGAAATCATCTGATGAACGTGTAAGAGATGTGGAAAAATATGGCGGAAGAACATCGATTACCATTTCTGAATATATCATTTTGAATATTAGGGATACTTCGGACCAAGATCGAATTGAAATATTTTCCTTACCACTTTATATAGCAGGTAAGAAAGATATTCATCAGGCAATAGAAGAGGCATATTTATCTACTTGTAAAAAACCTGCGTCAGTGGTAGATATCCAAATACTATATCGAGGACTATATATTGGTAGTAAAGTAAATATTAATGGTTTTACTTATTATATGGGTGGTAAAACAGGCTCTAATGTTTCTATCGATAGTGCGGTTGATGTGGTAATGGATATAACATCGAGTGTATATATTAAATTGCTAGAAAAAGTAGCTATTAAAAAGATAGAAAACCCAAAAACATTCCGTATTGAGAATATAAAAACATCTTATAATCATAAAGAGGTTACAGTTAGTAAAGAACAAAATATTGCCCTATATCAAGAGTTGTTAAAAAAACTTGATACTCCTCTATTTTCTAAGATGAAAGGAAATAAATTAGAAGAGTTTCGAACAGTTGGCTTTGATACATTCATAGCATTATCTTTAGAGGAACAAGCTAGTGTGCTATTGGAAGTGTTGAATGTGTTAACGAACTTTAAAACAAAACGAGATATTACAAAAATTGGCATGACTAGTTCTCGTTCTACACTGGGGATTAATATATCTAATACGGAACAATTTAGCGTTATTACAACATCTATCACAGGCTTATATGAACAAGAAATTAAAATAAAATAGGAGACACTATGAGTTGGCGCACGGTAGTTATCACTAAGCAATCAAAACTTAATGAAGTGCTAGATACAACAGAAAGAGTTATAGTCCTATTAAACTATTTTATCAGGATTCAACTATCGATATTGTTCATGAATTATTAGAACCAGATATATTCGTAATTATGAATATAGATTTGTATTTAGAACTGGAGGAGGTGCAGTTGTTTTTTAGTACTATATTAGCGAAATAGCTATGTATTCTATGTATATCTTCAGGTTCATATGGGTTACAAGATATTGTTTGAGAGTAGTGTGATTCTGTAAATGTCTCAAACATAAGCCTAAAAGAGCGTTGCGAATGGATAGTTTGAGAGTAGTGTGATTCTGTAAATGTCTCAAACCGGTTGATACCGCGTTTCGCTTGCGCTGCAGTTTGAGAGTAGTGTGATTCTGTAAATGTCTCAAACTAGTATCGATTGTGCAGGCTTGTTGTAATCGTTTGAGAGTAGTGTGATTCTGTAAATGTCTCAAACAGCAAATAAGATATGACTACTGAAGACTACGTTTGAGAGTAGTGTGATTCTGTAAATGTCTCAAACGAAACGTGTTGAAGTGATAGCTCCTACGTTGTTTGAGAGTAGTGTGATTCTGTAAATGTCTCAAACAGATAATTATAGGTCTTATAACAGGCAGTTGTTTGAGAGTAGTGTGATTCTGTAAATGTCTCAAACTCCAGTGGATTATGCTAAAAAGATTTGGTCGTTTGAGAGTAGTGTGATTCTGTAAATTTTTCAAGCTAAAATTTCTAAGGTATAACCGTATTTTTTACTTATAAGTAATTAAATGTTAATAATAACTATCAAATGTTTTTCAAAATATGATATACTATCAGTAGCTGATATATATTTCCAAAAGGTATCAACTAAATACATATAAAGTTTACGTGTTTTGCGATATAGCAAGCTTCTAAACTTTAGCTGAAAGTGTGGTTTGAGAGTAGTGTGATTCTGTAAATGTCTCAATCTTGCGTATACAGTGTATAGCCATGCTGATAGTTTGAGAGTAGTGTGATTCTGTAAATGTCTCAATCTCTTAATTATGTGAGTAACCACATGTAACTTGTGTATGTATAAAGGTTAAATTAATAGTATGTGTATAGTATGAAGAATGCCAAACATGCTTTTTATGAAAATGATACGTTTGAATATATGAGAGGCTAGATTAGACTGAGATTACACAGTCTAATCTTTTTTTATAAACTTTCACGAACCATTATCAGTAAATTGTATTTCCCCCTCGTCTCGTGTATAATAGCAAGTATAGAGATTTTTAAGGATAAAGAATTAAACAGGAGGCATGGAATGAATCGATTCCAAATGGAACTTGCTGGTCGCACGTTATCAATCGAAACTGGCGAGTTAGCAAAACAAGCAAGTGGTTCTGCATTAGTACAATATGGTGATACGGTTGTATTGGTTACAGCAACGGCATCTAAAGAGGCAAAAGATATTGACTTTTTCCCATTAACAGTAGATTACGAAGAAAAAATGTATGCTGTTGGTAGATTCCCAGGTGGGTTTATTAAACGTGAAGCACGTCCACCAGAGTCTGCTATTTTGAATAGCCGTTTGATTGACCGTCCAATTCGTCCTTTATTCGATAAAGGTAGCCGTAATGAAGTACATGTAGTAGCTACTGTATTATCTGTTGATCATGACCATGCACCTGAAATCTGTGCATTGATTGGTGCTTCTGCAGCATTATCCATTTCCGATATTCCATGGGCAGGTCCTATCGCTGGTGTGCGCATGGGTCTTGTAGATGGCAATATCGTAGTCAACCCAACAGAAGCACAATTAGAAGTAACTACATTAAATATGGTTGTAGCTGGTACAAAAGATGCAATCTTGATGGTAGAAGGGGAAGCGAACGAAATCCCTGAGGACATCATCTTAGAAGTTATTATGACAGCCCATGAAGAAATCAAAAAAATTGTAGCTTTCCAAGAAACTATGGTAGCTGAAATTGGTCATGCGAAACGCACATTCCCAATTAAAGAAGTAGATCCAGTAGTGGCAGAAGCAGTTCGTGCTTATGCACATGCCAAATTAGATGCAGCAGTACGCTGTGCAGATAAAGTACAACGGGAAGAGCAACAACAAGCTGTGTTCGAAGAGGTATTGGCTCATTTTGCGGAACAATTCCCAGAACAAGCAGGCGATATTTACGCTACATTAGAAAAAATGGTGAAAGAAATTGTACGTCATATGATTACGGTAGAAAAAATCCGTCCAGATGGCCGTCAATTAGATGAAGTTCGCCCTATTTCTTGTCGTGTTAGCGCATTGCCACGTACGCATGGTTCTGGCTTGTTCACACGTGGTCAAACACAAGTATTAAACATTTGTACCTTGGCTCCATTGTCTGAAAAACAAACCATCGATGGCATTGGTCTAGATACAGAAAAACGATATATTCACCATTACAATTTCCCATCTTTCTCCGTAGGGGAAACTCGTTCCTCTCGTGGTCCTGGACGTCGTGAAATTGGTCATGGTGCGTTGGCTGAAAGAGCATTATTAGCAGTTCTTCCAACAGAAGCAGAATTCCCATATGCTATGCGTTTAGTATCTGAAGTATTAGAATCCAATGGTTCTAGCTCCATGGCCAGCGTATGTGGTTCCACTTTATCCTTGATGGATGCAGGGGTACCTATTACAGCGCCAGTAGCTGGGGTAGCAATGGGTCTTGTAACACAAGATGAACATTATACAATCCTAACAGATATCCAAGGTATGGAAGATGCTTTAGGTGATATGGACTTTAAAGTAGCAGGTACTACAAAAGGTGTGACTGCCATCCAAATGGATATTAAAATTTCCGGTTTATCTCGTGAAATCTTAGAAGAAGCATTAGCGCAAGCTCACAAAGGTCGTATGCACATCATGGGTAAAATGATGGAAGCTATTCAAGCACCACGTGAAGAAATGTCTAAATGGGCTCCTCGCATCGTAACGATGAAAATTGATCCAGATAAAATCCGTGACGTTATCGGTACAGGTGGTAAAGTTATCCGTGGCATTATTGAAGAAACTGGTGCTAAAATTGACATTGAAGATGATGGCACTATCTCTATTGCTGCAGTAGAAGCAGAAGCGGCTGAAAAAGCAATCCAAATCATTACGAACTTGACAAAAGAAGTAGAAGCAGGCGAAGTGTACATGGGTAAAGTCACTCGTTTGATGAATTTTGGTGCTTTTGTAGAAGTATTGCCAGGTAAAGAAGGCTTAGTTCATATTTCTCAATTAGCAAGAGAACGTGTAGAAAAAGTAGAAGATGTAGTCAATGTAGGCGATGAAATTATGGTTAAAGTTATCGAAATCGATGACAAAGGTCGTATCAATTTGTCCCGCAAAGAGCTATTAAAATAATTGAGGTGCACTATGGATATTCGTGGATTTGAAGTAGTTTCTGCCTTTGAAGGACAAGGTATCAATTTACCGAAGCGTAAGACTTCTGAAAGTGCAGGCTATGATATTGAATGTGCAGAATCTGTTGTAGTAGGCCCTAAGGAAACAGTATTGATTCCTACAGGATTGAAAGCGTTCATGCATTATGATGAATATTTAGCGATCCACGTTCGCTCAAGCATGGCTATCAAACGAGGTTTGATGCTCACTAATAGTACAGGGATTATCGACTCTGATTACTATAACAATGAAGATAACGAAGGTCATATTATGATTGCTGTGTATAACATTACAGATGCTCCCGTTGCCTTAGAAAAAGGAGAACGAGTAGCACAAGGTATCTTCTCCAAATACTTACTCACAAATGATGACGATGCGCGCGGTATTCGTACTGGTGGTATTGGTAGCACAGGCAGTAAATAACAACATATACTAAGGAATGTAACCACATTTCTTTCACTAGAGAGTTTTAAGGCTTAGTCTTAGAACTCTCTAGTTTTTTGCATATCATTGAATTTCGTTGTTAAAATGGAGTATAATATAGTTTGATATAGTCTATCCTAAGGAGGATGTACCGTGTTTACATATGCAAAGCAACAATGGGAATTAGGTAAAAGAATCTATGGATACCATAGCTGGCGTGAAAAACGACGTATTTTTTTATTTACTGCCCGTTCCTATAAAAATAAATCTCAGTTGAAACAATTGGAAGCCTATTTTGAACACTACTATAGTTATCCCAATTTGTTACAAGAGCAAGAAGGAATCTGGGAGATTATTAATCGTGTATTCTTCTACAAAGAATCTACAGCCCAAGAACGATTAACCTGTATTACACAACATTTTGATATGCTACCGAAATATGTGACAGACGATGCGATTCGATCCTTGTACAGTCCCTCTGAAAGCGGCATTCAATTATGGCATTCTGAAGAATTAGCTTTAGAAGCTACCTTACAATATATGCCAGGACAACGTAAAGAAGGACTGCTAAGTTTGCTCTTAACCTACGAAGGGGATGGAATCTATCATATCAACTTCCGATTAGGTGTAGATCCATCGGGACAACCATGTATTTGGATTGGTACTATTCAGGGATATAAAGAGGGTCTAGATAAGGCAAAGAAGCTGACGAAAAAAATGCATGGCTATCGCCCTAAAAACTTTATGTTCTTTCTATTACGTCAATTAGCCACTTGCTTAGGTATTGAGACCTTGTATGCAGTGTCCGATGAAGGATTCTATACAAATACGCATTTAATTCGTTTTAATCGCCATAAATTAGTGAAATTTGATGACTTTTGGGAAGAATTAGGCGGTCACGTATGGGAACAAGACTCTCGATTCTTTGTGATTCCTTTAGAAGAGGAACGGAAAACCTACGAAACAGCGAAAACACATAAACGAAATATGTATCGTAAACGCTATGAAATGTTAGATACTTTTATAGAAGAAATTCAACAGCAAGGAAAGACCTTCTTGCGCAACCAATAGGAGGATACGGTATGAAATGTCCTTATTGTCATCATGATGAAATTAAAGTGACAGATTCACGGTCAACTGACGATAATAATATTCGTCGTCGTCGGGAATGTATGAGCTGCGGAAAACGCTTTACAACCTATGAAGTCATTGAAGATTTACCGATCATGGTGATTAAACGAGATCAGAAAAAAGAATTATTTGATCGATCTAAATTGATGAATGGCTTGTGGAGATCTTGTAGTAAACGAGGCATTTCCACAGATCAATTAGAATCGATTGTGAATGAAACGGAAAAACAAATTCGCATGGAAGTAGAGCAAGAAGTGACTACGGAACGAATTGGTGAAATTGTATTATCCTTGTTGAAAGATGTAGACCAAGTTGCGTATGTGCGATTTGCCTCTGTATATCGACAATTTAACAATGTAGAAAGTTTCTTGCAAGAATTACACGAATTATTGGACAATCATGGAAAGGATACAACACATGAGTGAGTTACATCCAGTTATTAGTGCCCGCTTTTCAGATCATGTAGACACAATGAGTGCTACCTATGAAGTGATGGGTGTTATTGAAGCTATGGCGGAGCGTTGTAAGGCAGCGCTAGCAGCAGGCAATAAAATTTTATTTTGTGGTAATGGTGGATCCGCCGCAGATTCTCAGCATTTAGCAGCGGAATTAGTGGGACGCTTTCAAAAAGAACGCCGTTCCTTAGCATCCATTGCGCTGACCACAGACACGTCTATTTTGACAGCTGTAGGTAATGATTATGGCTATGATGAAGTGTTTGCCCGACAAGTAGATGGCTTAGGCCGGTCTGGAGATATTTTGATTGGTATTTCTACATCTGGAAATAGTAACAATGTGGTAAAAGCCGTAGAATCTGCTCGTAATATTGGCATGCATACCTTTGCTTTTACTGGTGAAGGTGGCGGAAAGATGGCAGAGTTATGCGATTTAACTTTTGCAGTGCCATCTAAAGTGACAGCCCGTATTCAAGAAATGCATATTTTAGCGGGCCATATTTTATGTGAATTGGTGGAAGAAGATTATGCCTAATCGTACATTAAAATCCTTTTTACTTCGTGATTTACCACAGTTACAAGTAGGGGTTATTGGTGACTGCATGTTAGATCGCTATATTTTTGGCGATGTAAGTCGTATCTCTCCAGAATCTCCAGTACCTGTGAATTTAGTGCAACGTGAAACGGAAGTGTTAGGCGGTGCTGCCAATGTAGCAAATAATTTAGCTCAATTAGATTGCCAAGTGCATATGGCATCTCGTATTGGCGATGATGCACATGGTAAGATAGTACGCCAATTATTAGAAGATAATGGTATCCAAAGTACTGGTGTCTTTACTGAAGAATCTATTCCGACTACAACGAAAACACGCATCTTAGGTGGACAACAGCAAATGATTCGCTTAGATTATGAAGTGAATCAGCCTGTGTCCAGTGCCAGTGAAACAGCTATCCTTACTTGGCTAGATGAGTTGTTACACAAAGGTTTACAAGGCCTTGTGATTTCCGATTATGGGAAAGGGATTTGTCAACCATCCTTACTAAGCCAAGTATTCCGTAAAACTCGTGCTGCTGGCATTATGACTATTGTGGATCCGAAAGGTTCTGACTGGTCAAAATATAACGGTGCTACTTGTATTACTCCTAATGTGAAGGAACTCAGTGAAGCTGTAGGCTATGAAGTGCCCAACACAGATGAAGCGGTTGTTAAAGCAGCACGTCATATTTTGGATAACATGGAGCTAGACTTTATCATTGTTACGCGTTCGGCTAAAGGGATTACCTTAGTTCGTAAAGATGGCAATGTGTGGCATAATGCAGAAACGAAACAGCAAGATGTATTCGATGTGAGCGGTGCCGGTGATACGGTAGTGGCCATGATGCTCACTACATTAATTGCGGGTTTATCTATTCGAGCATCCTTAGTGGCAGCCAATGCAGCGGCCGGTGTAGTGGTATCCAAGGTGGGCACCTATCCAATTCATCGTCAAGAATTATTAGATTTATTGTCTTCTATGAAAGCTAAAAAAGAAGATAAAGACAGTGTCTATTCCGTAGAGGCATTAGCCCAAAAGATACGGTTGTGGCAAGATCGTGGTGAAGTGATTGTCTTTACGAATGGTTGCTTTGATATTTTACATCGTGGTCATTTGACCTATTTAAAAGAGGCAGCAACACTGGGTGATCATTTGGTGGTGGCCCTCAATTCAGATAGTTCTGTGCGTCGTTTAAAAGGGGATAGTCGTCCTATCAATCATGAACTAGATAGAGCCTTATTGATGAGCTCTTTAGGCTTTGTAGATGGTGTGGTTCTATTTGAAGAAGATACGCCAGCAGAGGTGCTTTCACAGTTGCGACCAAATATATTGGTTAAAGGTGGAGATTATAAGCCAGAAGACGTCATTGGCAAGGAGTTTGTAGAGGAAGTACAAATCTTGCCGTTCCAAGAGGGATATTCCACAACAGGAATCATTGAACGTATTCAAGGATTAATAGAGGAAGGAAAACTATGATTATTGTTACTGGTGGTGCTGGCTTTATCGGCTCCAATGTTGTAAAACAGTTGAATAATAAAGGTCGCAATGATATTTTGATTGTTGATGATTTAACGGATGGTCGTAAAATCCGCAACATTGAAATGTTGGATTTTGCAGATTATATCGATTATGAAGATTTTGATACTGCGGTAGAACAAAATACCTTTGATTGTGGACCTATCGAAGTGGTATTCCACGAAGGTGCTTGTGCAGATACCATGAATTATGATGGTAGATATATGATGAAAAATAACTATGAAGGGTCCAAAAACCTCTTTCATTACTGCCAAGAACGTCGTGTTCCGTTCATCTATGCATCCTCTGCGTCTACCTATGGACATGGTACGAATGGATTCCGTGAAGATCCTGCTTGTGAGCAGGCCTTGAATCCCTATGCGTATTCTAAATTATTATTTGATCGTTATGTGGCTAAGTTTAGAAACCATTTGCAGTTGCAATCCCAATGTGTGGGTTTGCGCTATTTCAATGTATTTGGACCGAATGAAACGCATAAAGACAAGATGGCATCCTTGGTGCGCCAAATGTATTATAAATTGATGGAAACAGGGGAAATTACTCTGTTCAAAGGCATCGATGGGTATGGTGACGGCGAACAAACACGGGATTTTATCTATGTGAATGACGTGGTAAATGTGAACTTCTATTTCTGGGAACATCCTGAAATTAGCGGTGTATTCAACTGTGGTACAGGTCATGCTCATACGTTTAACGAATTTATGAAAGCCGTCATTTCCTATGCGGGAAAAGGCTCTATTCGCTATATTGATTTCCCAGAGGTGTTGAAAGGTAAATACCAAAGCTATACCCAAGCGGATACAACCAAGTTGTTGGCGGCAGGCTATGACAAAGGATTTACACCATTAGAACAGGCAGTTCATGAATATTGTGAGTTATTAGCAACTAATGAAGGGTATGTAAAATAATGGAAACTAGAAATGTATTGTTTTTAGACCGTGATGGGGTTATTAACGTAGATGTAGGATATTTAAGTGATCCTGCGAAATTGGAATTTATTCCAGGTGCTATTGAGGCTATGCAAGAGGCACAACGCCGTGGGTATGACATCATTGTAGTGACAAACCAAAGCGGAGTGGCTCGCGGATACTACACAGAAGACGATGTGCATCAGTTACACGAAGAAATGTCTCGCCGATTAGAGGCAGAAGGTGTGAAAGTATTGGCCTACTATTACTGCCCACATCATCCAGAAGGATCTGTGGCAGAGTACACGAAAGACTGTGATTGCCGCAAACCAAATCCTGGTATGTTGACGAAAGCAATTCAGGACTGGAATGTAGATGTGGATGGTAGCTTCCTAGTCGGTGATAAACCATCTGATGCGCAGGCTGCTGAGTCCATTGGCATGCGTGCGTACCCATTTGAAGAAGACAACTTAATGACATTCTTAGAGCCTATTTTTGCCTGGGAAGAAGGCAGAAAGCTATTGGGGCTGTAATGGTAGAACGAACACTTGTATGAGGCACCTCATAAGGTGTTCGTTTTCTTGTAGTGTAAGAAAAGTTACATTTTATGATTGACGGAATAGCTGATTTGTACTACTCTATACGAGGAACTAACTGTATAGTCTGTATCAAGAAGAACAGAACTGAGTTCCATTTTTTAGTATTGGTTCGACTTATATCCTAAGGGAATAAGAACGGAGGAAAACATGGAAAAAGAAACAGCGTTGCAAACACAACCATCGCAAAAATTTACGGTACGTCAATTAACGATTATTGGCTTATTGGCAGGGATTACGATTGTACTTGGCATGACAGGATGGGGCTTTGTGCCAATCCCACCAATTAGTGGGACCATCTTGCATATTCCAACCCTTTTAGGTGGTATCGTAGAAGGTCCTAAAGTGGGGATGTCAGTAGGGTTCTTATTTGGTGCTTACAGTATGGTACGAGCGTATATGTCACCGAATGTTTTATCTTTCGTGTTTATGAATCCAATCATTTCTATATTACCAAGAATGTTGATTGGTTTAGTAGCAGCGTTGGTATATATGTACTTGCCAGTTAAGGTAAGAGCTATCCGTATTGGTGTAGCCGCTTTCTTAGGAAAAGTCACAAGTACTATCCTTGTATTGACTGGTATTTATACAATCTATGGTGTAGAATTTGCAAAGGCAACACACATTTCACAAGAAGCTGTATTTGATGTGGTGATGGGTATTGCATGGTCTCATGGTATTCCAGAAGCACTATTAGGAGTAGCCGTTGTAACACCTGTGGCACTAGCTGTCATCAAAAAATTTAAATGATAATGAAATTGAGTGTATAGACTGCTCATGCATTCAAGTACGGATTTTTTAAATCGGATATAATCAAGAAGTGAATTAGCAAAGACTGATCACTTCTTGTTTTTTTATGTGTTAGGAGGAGTATACTCATGAATTGGAAAAAACGATTAACCTATTTTGTACTAGGAGCTACTATGGTGGCTACTGCAGTAGGTATTGCTGGGTGTGGCAGTGATACAAAACAAGCAGCACCAGCTGAAAAAATGAAGGTCGTTACTACCGTGTTTCCTGTATATGATGTAGCGAAACAAGTAGGGGGCGATAAAGTAGATGTGTCTTTATTAGTACCTCCAGGAGCAGAGCCACATGATTGGGATCCAACAGCAAAAGATTTGAAAGAAATCGGTACGGCGAAAGTATTCCTATATAGTGGTGCAGGTCTAGAGCCAACTGAAAAGATTTTAGAAAAAGATGTACTTCAAAAAGCAGAAGCTGTGGAATTATCTAAAGTGTTGACATTGTTGCCAGCTCCAGATGAAGACGAAGATGAACATGATCATGACCACGATAAAGATCATGACAAAGATCATAAAGAAGACAAACATGACCATGACAAAGCTCAAAAAGAAGATAAACATGAACACGAACATGAACATGGCGAGTTTGATCCACATGTATGGTTAGATCCAATGAATGTTGCTAAAGAAGTAGATGCTGTTGTAGAAGCCTTCTCCAAAGCAGACCCTACGAATGCAAAATACTATGAAGCAAATGGCAAAGCATACAAAGAAAAATTACAAGCTTTACATGCTAAATATGAAGAATTTGGTAAAACACAACACGACAAACACTTAGTAGTTAGCCATATGGCGTTTGGTTACTTAGCAAAAGCATACGGCTTTGAACAATTAGGCATTATGGGTGTATCTCCAGATGCAGAACCAACACCAGAACGCATGGCGGATATTGTGGCTTTCATCAAAGAACATAATGTAAAAGCTATCTTCAGTGAAGAATTGGTAAGCCCTAAATTGGCTAATGCTATCGCTGCTGAAACTGGTGTAAAAGTGTATGTATTGAACCCTGCAGAAGGTTTAACAGAAGAACAAGCACAAAAAAATGTGACATACCTTGACATTATGGAAGAAAACCTTAAAACATTGAAAGAAGCGTTAGCTCACTAATTCCTATGCCTTTTGCTTGCTTGAAACGGTATTAGATGATAATATAATAGAGTAAGTTTGTGCTTAGGAGGAATGAAGATGTCTAAACGTATTCGTACAATTAACACTGAATCCCTACAAAAAACTGCTAAAACAGGCGGCTGCGGCGAATGTCAAACATCTTGCCAATCTGCTTGCAAAACTAGCTGTACAGTAGGTAACCAAGTGTGCAAACAAAAATAATCATTCGATTAGCAATAAGCTGTTCACCATATGGTGGGCAGCTTATTTGCTTTATATTACTTCTAGGATTATACTAAAAGTGTTACTATAAAACATACAAAAATCCCCCTAGATGTACCAGATCTAGGGGGATTCTGTATGCTAACCCTTTTATGTCTTTAGCTTGTCTAAATTATAATATCTGTACTTCAAAAGTACAATTTTTTGCATACTATAATTTTAGAAAAAGTATACTCTATATTGATAGCTTTCTATACGTTACGAGTATAAAGTGATATAATATACGGTAGACTTTAGTAAGTTAATGGAGGTATGAATGTTAGAATTACAACCGATGATTCATAAATTTAAAATGAAAGATAAGTTCTTTCTATTGGATGTAAATAGTGGAATTATCCATGTGATCGATGAGCTCATTGATCGTGTATTAGATATCTATAATGGTACCAACCGTGATGCTGTACATAGTGCGTTAGATGCTACAGAGGATGCAGCGGAGTTAGATGAAATTATGGATGAGTTAGATGAACTCATCAAAGAGGAAATGCTCTTTGCTCCTATGTCTGCAGAGTTCAAACTAGTGGTAGATGAAAAACCAATTGTAAAAGCTCTTTGCTTAAACATTGCTCATGATTGCAACTTAGCTTGTAAGTATTGTTTCGCTAGTCAAGGTGATTACGGCGGAGTAAAACGAGAATTAATGAGTTTTGACGTGGCGAAACGTGCTGTAGATTTCTTGATTTCTATGAGTGGTCCACGCCAGCATTGTGAAATCGATTTCTTTGGTGGTGAGCCATTGTTGAACTGGGATGTAGTGAAACAAACCGTAGAATACATTGAATCCATTCAAGAAAAACATGGAAAAATCTTTAAATTGACATTGACCACTAACGGCATGTTATTGACACAGGATAAAATCGATTATGTGAATGAGCATAACATGAGTTTGGTGCTGTCCCTAGATGGTCGTGAAGATGTGCATAATAGTATGCGCCCAAGTTCTGGTGGCAAAGACACTTACAATACAGTAGCGAAGAACTTAGTGAATGCTGTTAAACAGCGTGAGGGCCGTGAATATTATGTACGTGGTACCTATACACATAATAACTTGGACTTCTGCAAAGATGTAGAAGCTATGTCAGATTTAGGGTTTGAACATTTGTCTATGGAACCAGTGGTTGGCGAAGATGGAGCTTATGTGTTACGTCCTGAGGATATGCCGATCATCGAAAAAGAATATGAAAAATTGGCAGACTTATATTTAGAACGTCAACTAGCAGGTTGGGGTGAGAAATTTAACTTCTTCCACTTCCGTATGGACTTGTATCGCGGACCATGTATGGCAAAACGTTTGCGTGGTTGCGGAGCGGGTCATGAGTATATGGCGGTCGTACCGAATGGGGATATTTACCCATGTCACCAATACGTAGGTAAGGATGGCTATGTGATTGGTACGGTCTTTGATGGTTTGAAAAATTATGACATACCGACACAATTTAGAAATACTCACGTATTTACGAAAGAAACATGTGCCAACTGTTGGGCAAAATTCTTCTGCTCCGGCGGTTGCCATGCGAACAATGAAACATTAGGTGGAGACCTTAGCACACCATACGAAATGGGATGTAAATTACAGAAAAAACGTATCGAATGTGCTATTATGATCCAAGCTGAACTGGATGCAGCGGGGATCCGACAAGAAAATCACTAAAATTTTATAACTGAAGGGAGGCGGGTTCTATGAAAGCATACACCATACATGTAACAGGCATTGTACAGGGCATAGGATTCCGCCCCTTTGTGTCTAAACTAGCCCATGAATTAAGACTAGTGGGGACAGTGAGAAATGACACGAGCGGTGTGGAGATACATATACAAGGTGTAGAGGCAGATTGTCGACTGTTTATAGAGCGATTGCAATCTGACTTGCCTATGCATGGACGCATTGATACTTTGCGTGTAGAACCAAGCACAGTACAATCATTGCACTCGTTTACGATAATCCTTTCCCAAGGTGCTCAGGGCAATGCCTTTATTGGCGCCGATATGGCACCTTGTGAGGCATGCTTGCAGGACATACAAGACCCTGAGAATCGACGCTTTCAATATGGGTTTACAAATTGTACAAATTGCGGTCCTCGATATACGATTATTGAAAGTACACCCTATGACCGTGACACAACGTCTATGAAAGTATTCCCTATGTGCGAAGATTGTCAGAAGGAATACGAGGACCTCGAGGGCCGGCGATACCATGCCGAGCCCAATGCTTGCGAGCACTGTGGACCTATGTTTACTTTGAAAGGTGCAGATGGAACGGTGCTCGCTAGTGGACAGGATGCCATAGAGCAGGCCAAGCAGTTGATACAACAAGGTGCCATTGTGGCATTAAAAGGCGTTGGTGGCTACCACTTGGTCTGTGATGCATTACAAGAAAGAGCGGTACAAACCTTGCGTCAGCGTAAAGGACGGCCTAGAAAACCCTTAGCGGTCATGGCAGGATCCTTGGAAACGGCAAAACAGTATGTATACATATCTGAAAAGGAAGAAGAACTATTGTTGAGCCCAGCAAGGCCTATTATGTTGTTGCGAAAGGTAACAGAGCATAATACGGTGGCACCAAGTGTAGCTCCTGGTATGGAAACCTTAGGCATTTTGCTGCCCTATGCTCCATATCACTACAGTTTAGTACCGTCTAATGCTCTATGGGTTATGACTAGTGCGAACCGAAGTGGTGATCCTGTATTATATAATGATGCCCAGGCATTGGAAGAATTACAGGGGATAGCAGACTATATATTGACTCACAATCGGGAGATTATCTCTCCTGTAGATGATTCTGTGGTACAAGTGGTGCATGATAAATCAATCATGATTCGCCGTAGCCGAGGATACGTACCTGTATCCATTCCTGTAGTAGCATTAGAGAAGAGGTCAACTATGCTAGCTATGGGTGCAGATATGAAGGCAGCATTTGCGATGAATCGAGGTTCTCATGCTATCCTTAGCCCCTATATGGGAGATATGGAGCATCAGCGAGTACAGGATTTGTTATGGTCCACAACAAAGCGCTATGAAGACTTATTTCAATTACAACCAACAGAGGTCATCGTGGATGCCCACCCGAATTACTACACATCACAGTGTGGTAGAAACTATGCAGAGAAACATCAATTACCTGTCATAGAAGTGCAGCATCATCATGCCCATGTGGCAGCGGTACTGGCAGAGTATAATATTCAGGAACCAGTGTTAGGTATTTGCTTTGATGGGACAGGATATGGCACAGATGGCACTCTATGGGGCGGTGAGTTTTTATATTGTCATCAAGAGCATATGGAACGTATGGCACATTTGAGTTATGCCCCCTTGCCAGGTGGTGAAGTGGCAGTACGAGAACCATGGCGTCAAGCATTGTGGTATGTGAATCAGATCTATCCATCAGGGGTACCCACAGTCATAGAAGAGTGGAAGAAAACACTACCTAAGGGATGGGAACTATTAGAGAAAATGATGCCTCATATGCAGATGATACAGTCTTCTAGCGGTGGTCGTTTATTTGATACGGTAGCGTCTTTGTTAGGGGTAGGCCATGAGCATCTCTATGATGCGCAACTGGCTATCGAGTTAGAGCAACTGGCGCTTTCAGAGAGGGGCACTATCCTAGACATGAAGCTGGACGGAACGGTATTAGATACAATGAGTTTAGTACGATCTGTGATAGAACAATTAGAATATGGTGAAAGTGTAGCAAAAATCTCAGCAAACTTTCACAGAACTTTGATATATTATATAGGACAGATGGCGAAACAATGTTGTAAGGAGCGACAAATTTCGCATATTGTCTTGTGTGGAGGAGTATTCCAAAATCGCATTCTTCTAGGAGGAGTGATGCAAGAATTACAGGAATATAAGGTCCACGTTCCAACACAAAGTCCTATGAATGATGGCGCTATCGCCTTGGGACAATTATGGTTAGGAAGTCATAGGAATAGATAGGAGATACTATGTGTTTAGCAGTACCTGCACAGTTGGTGCATATTAATGAATCCATCGGTACCGTAGAATTAACAGGAGTGCAACGGGAGTGTAGCCTGTTATTGGTACCGGAAGCAAAAATTGGAGATTGGTTATTAGTCCATGCGGGCTGTGCCGTACAAATTGTAGATGAGGAGGAAGCGCGTTTGACCCTTGAGGCATTCCGCGAATTAGAAGAACTTGAACAAGATTACTTTAACAGAAAAATCGAAGGTCGCAACTAGCTTACTAGAGCGGATTCGTGAATTACATGATCCAGAAGAAACGGTGCGGTTTATGGAAGTCTGCGGGACCCATACCGTGGCTATCTTCCGTGAAGGCATCCGTCAAATGTTACCGAAAGGCATCGAGCTGATTAGTGGACCTGGATGTCCTGTCTGTGTGACAGATCAACAATATATGGACCAAGCTCTGGCCTATGCAGCTCAAGATGACGTAGTGATTGCCACCTTTGGAGATATGCTGAAAGTACCTGGCACGACAGGTAATTTATGGCAATCTAAAGAAGAGGGGGCCCACATTGAGATTATCTATAGCCCAATGGAAGTACTTTCCTTAAGTGAACAATATACAGATAAGAAGATTATCTTCTTAGGCATTGGCTTTGAAACGACTATAGCTGTCATAGCAGCTACAATACAGGCAGTTCATGCAAAGGGACTCAAGAATGTATTTTTCTTGATTTCTCATAAATTGGTGCCTCCTGCATTACGCGCTTTATTAAGTAATCCAGATCATCAAATTGATGGATTCTTGTTGCCAGGTCATGTAAGCGTTATCATTGGAGAACAGCCGTATCAATTCTTAGCTGATGAATATCATATGCCAAGTTGTATTGCTGGCTTTGATGGTGTGGAAATTTTAGCAGCCATTGTAAATCTTTTAGAACAACGTAAAGAAAAGAAATTTTATGTAGGAAATACGTATCGGTCCGTGGTGGCAAAAACGGGAAATCCAGTAGCACAACAATTAATGGATACCTTGTATGAGCCGTCTGATGATGGTTGGCGTGGTATTGGTACCTTACCTGCATCAGGATTAAAGTTGCGAGGTGAATGGTCTGCTTATGATGCATTAGTACAATTACCATTGCCTCCGTTTACCACTAGTGATGGACCGAAAGGTTGCCAATGTGGGTCTGTTATCCAAGGGATGATTCATCCTGATGCATGCCCTTTATTTGGCAAACTTTGTACGCCAGAGCATCCAGTAGGAGCTTGTATGGTATCCGTAGAAGGTAGTTGTTCAGCTTGGTATAAATACGGTTTTTCCAGCGGTGGAATGACCTGGGAGGAATAAATGGAACGGATTCGGTTAGTCCATGGTAATGGTGGTAAATTTAGCCACGAACTAGTGGACAAATATATTGTGAAATATTTTTCTAATCCAATATTAAATGAATTACATGATGGGGCTGTATTTCCCGTTACTAATGGGCGTATGGCTATGAGCACAGATTCCTATGTAGTGACGCCGCATATATTTCCTGGTGGTAACATTGGTAAGTTAGCTGTATGTGGTACAGTGAATGACTTATCTATGATGGGTGCTATTCCTCAGTATTTGTCTTGTGGACTCATTTTAGAGGAAGGGTTGCCTATCCCTACGTTAGAAGTGGTGCTACAAACCATGTCTGATATGGCACAACAAGCGGGTGTTTCTATCATTACAGGAGACACGAAGGTGGTAGAAAAGGGTTCTGTTGACGGAATCTACATCAATACAGCCGGTGTAGGTATTGTACCAGACTATGTACAGTTAGGCACTCCCTATATTGAAAGTGGTATGAAAGTTATTGTATCCGGCACCTTGGGTGACCATGCCATTGCTGTTATGGGAACTCGGTATGGATTAGATTTGCCAGACACAATTCAGACAGATTGTGCTCCCTTACATACTATGTCCCATGCCTTGTTGAAAACATTTGGAAACAATATTGCTTTTTTTAGAGATCCTACTCGTGGTGGATTGGCCACCACATTACAAGAAATTGCAAATTCTGCTCAAAAGGGGATTCGATTGCAAGAGTCTGCCATTCCTGTCCGTGAGGAAGTGCAAGCCGTATGCCAAGTATTAGGGTATGACCCATTGTATTTAGCCAATGAAGGTAAAATGATTGCCATTGTACGTGCTGATGTGGCAGATGATGTAGTAACCTTAGGTCGTACGGTAAGCTTCATTGAATTGCCAGGTAGTGACGAAGAGTCGTATACCATTGTGGGTTCTGCTGAAGCTGATCCTTTGGAAGCCAAGATTTCTAACGATTCACCAATTGCTAAGGCAATCATTGGTAAGAAATTAGGGGATGTCGTAACAGTGGAAACTCCAGGCGGATCCTTCGATTTGAAGATTACCAAAATTGAGAAAAATTAACTTACTTAGAGGCTAGTATGTGATGCTAGCCTCTATTCTTTTGCCGAATTATGGAGTCGCTTTTCCTAGGTGATGGGGGTTAAGGGT
>ERZ772974.505-NODE-505-length-28596-cov-11.976595_pt1 | contig 28596 bp, 18 predicted proteins | sample MGYA00580671_ERZ772974 | MGnify/ENA primary metagenome ERZ772974 (study PRJEB29015, sample SAMEA2738065) | human oral metagenome | biome: human oral; feature: human-associated habitat; material: saliva | place: China | collected 2218 ... | reverse complement strand
CCTCGTTCTGGTCCTTTGTAATAAGACCCACAAGGATGGCTGTTTCCGCCTTGACATCAGATATGATAAATTCTTTCATTCAATTGTCTCTTTTTACTTGATGTTTAGCGCACAAATTCTTTGTCAGAATAAGTACACAATGCACATGGCAAAGGTACTCAAAAAAAATGAAAGATACTAATGAGATATGTTGTTTTTATTATCTTTAAATCCAATTCGGTCATTAGAGTCTAAACATATTTTGTTTTATTATCGAGTAGATTGCTTGACTTTGCAACGCAGGCGTAGCGGGCTACGTCAAGTTACAAAGCCAAGTAAGATGCCGATAAGAAAATAAAAGATGTTAGGAAACAATACCATCGTAAGAAGAACTATACATATTGTGGTCTAATGCCGATTTGGGTTAAGTTCACTCTCTTAGATACTTTTTCCTTTCTTTCCTCTTTTTCTTATAATTTATCATCCCTTCTTTTCCTATAGATTCCTTTGTAAATGGGGGCTATTAGATAGCGGATGATTAATAGAAATGACATGTGCGAAGGCTTAGCACATATGGTGCGGAGGCTTAACACGTGTGGTGCGGGTGCTTAATATGAAAGATTATTATGGAATGCCTGTACGCCAATCACTTACATTTATCGTCACGTATGATAGCTTTCTTTTATCGTCTGATGCCTATATTTCCCTATGTTCTACTTGCTTTTCTCGTCGAATTTGTTGTATGCGCGATGCAATTAAACTTCATATTTTCCGATAATAATTGTTAAAATGTATTTTTATTATAGGATTATATTGTAACTTTGCATCCGAAATCAATTTAGGGTAAGTAAATAACCCTCTGCCACTTACAGAGTTCTCTATGACGAATAATGGATAACTTGTAGTATAGAAGAACTAACGATGGATAACTTATAGAAGGCAGCTGAAAGATAGCTGGCAATAATTCACACTTAACACAAAACAAATATATATAATTAAATTAACGGTAGTTTTTAAACGTATGAAAAGAGTAAAGTATGAGATTCCACAAATTCGGGTATTTCTGGTTGTGGAAGCAGAGGGTATTTTAGCAGGTTCTGATCCTGAAACAACATTTGACCCTTCCGTAAGTCCTTGGATAACTGGGGATACAGAAGAGTTAGACGGTGATACACATACCGCGTCAGGTGGTGACACAAGTACTCCACAACCATAAAAAAGAGCTAATAACCAACGTAATTAAACGTAAAAGGACTAAATCAAAAATGAATTCAAGATTCTTATTTTCACGTGTGATGTTAGGCTTGACAGCTGCAACATCTGCTTTCTTTGTCGCATGTAGCGATATTGATACTGCTCAGGATCCACAGAAACCAACTGAGGGTATCATGTTTAGTACGAGTGATGTGCAGGACAGACCTGATGCTTCTTTGCCAAAGACAAAGGCACCAGAGGTTTACGAGTCGCACACTATTAATTTGACAGGTGCTAATGCTAAAGGCTTTGTACTTGAGGAGAGCACCATTGAGGGTGTTAATCCAGTACAGCAAACACCTGCTACACGTGGTACGATGAAGAATGCTATCGACGCTCAGTTTACTGTTTTTGCATGTAAGAACGGTGGAGTGTCACCTGACTATATGTATAATGAGAAGGTGAATGCCAACGGAACGATGGTAACACCTAAGAAGTGGAAGAAGTCAGAGGCTTCAACGCTGAAGTTCTATGCCGTTTATCCAGCTGCACAGGACGCTGACCAGCAGATCAGCCCAGCTGCTTACAGTGCATCGCAAAACCCTGTTATCAAATTCAGTCCTAAGAGTGACGTGAAGCAACAGGCTGACCTCATGGTGGCAAAGACGGCTGATATGGCTTATGACAACTATGTTAGCACACCTGTCCCATTGCAGTTCACTCATGCTACAACAGCTATTCAGTTTAAGATAGGTAACGACCTCTCTTATAATCAGCAAGTACAGAAAATTGAAATCCAGAACGTTTATGGTGAAGGAACATACGATCTTGTTACTAAGACATGGACAGTTGGTACAACAAAGAAGAACTATACATTAACGTTGAACCCTACTTTCTCTACTGCACAGAACCCTGGAACAGTGATGAACGGTGGTGATGGTACGTTCTTCATGATTCCTCAGCCCCTTCCAGACGATGCTAAGGTGAAGATTACCTTTGCAAGTGGTAAGTATTGGGAAGGTAAAATCGGTGGAACAGGTAAGGTTTGGGCTGAAGGAACCACAAAGACTTACACCATTTCAAACTCTAAGGACCTCTCTGATCGTGACTTCACACTGTCCATTACACCAACAAACGGAACAGAAAGAGAGTACAATCAGTTCGATCTTCCATTTACTGTAACCAGCTATAGCCACTTAAAAGGCTATACAGGGACCGACCGTGACAAGGCAGAAGCATGGCAGGTTGCAAGCTATGAGGTAAGCACGGATGGTACAAACTGGTCTGCTCCAACAACAACAAAGCCAGAGATGGTAACAGCAATGACTGAGAGTGGTAATGGTGGTACATCTGGTGAAGCAGGTAATCTTAAGTTGACGAATGATTATAAGGACTATGCGCAGATTCGTAATCAGGAGTTAAAGGCTGCAACAGAGGTTACAACTCGCAAGGACTTGTCTATGATAAATGGCAAGCAATATACTGCTAACTGCTATATTGTTTCTGCTCCTGGTAAGTATAAGTTCCCATTGTTCTATGGAAATAGTCGCGAGAATTCCACTGATAATACGCCTTCTTTCCAGAACAGTACAAACAATGCAAATGCTTTGAAGTATTTCCATGGAGGTATAGAACAGGAACCAAATAACTACATGATACCTTACCCTGACATACACCAGTGGGTATATGGTGCTAAACTTCTGTGGGAGAGTAAGACAGGTCTTGTGAAGGTTACAGCCACAAACCGTAATGGACATACACAGCCACATTCAGGTGGTAGAGACATTTATGTAGAGTTTGAGGTTAATAAAGATAATATAGAAACGGGTAATGCTATCATTGCCGTAACCCTTAATGGCAAGGTTGCATGGTCATGGCATATCTGGGTTACAGGTAAAGAGGTTGCTGACGTACAGTCAGGTCACTTCCTTAGCGAGCCTATCGGCTTTGTTCCAACAAAGTGGATGCGTACTACTTACAGACAGGACCGCTACGTGAAAGTAACTGTTAAGCAGCCACGTTCTGGCAAGACAGCGTCTGTTGTGTTTAAACAGAAGCCACATGAGGAGAAGCCAGAGGGTCAGGCAATGCACTATCAGTGGGGACGTAAGGATCCATTCTGGCCTGGTATGGATGGTTTGACAGCATCAGAGAATGTATTTAATGGTGGTATCTCTCTTGCAGAGTCTGTACAGGAACCAAGACTGATGGGCCGTCCACGCCACTTAGAGTATGTATTTACTTCAAAAGCAACATACTTTGGTGGTACTTGGGATTGGAATAATAACCCTGGTTATTACAATTCTTATCTTAATCTTTGGGATGCTAACAATGAAACAGGTTATGGATATACAGGTCCATTTGTGAAGACTATCTACGATCCAAGTCCTGCTGGCTTCCATGTTCCACGTACCAGTCAGTTGAGCAAGGTTGGTAATGATAAGTATGTTGTGAGTCCTAAGATGGGATATATGGATCCTGAATATGTGTCTGATGGGGCAAAGACTCCAGATATTGGCTACTATTGGACGAGTGAAAAGAGCTTTATTAATAACAATGGTACAGACGCTGCATTCTCAATCTTTGGTATTACGGATGCAAATAGTAAGATCCAAGTAGACGGAAAGAATAAAATTGTTAACCCATCAATGGCTTACTGCGTCCTCCCAATCAAGGAATAGCCTTTTAACTAAAGGTGTAAGTAAAAAAAAGAGACCCACAATGGGTCTCTTTTTTAGTATATGTAAAATTCTTGACAAAACACTTAAACTCACGAGGGGGGATATAAATAAGAATGGAATCTACAACTAACAGGAAATCAGGGGGTTGTGATGGAGAAAGAAGAGGAGGCCTAATAAGCAGCAAGAAGGGCGTCTTCAAGCAGCAAGAAGGGCGTGTTCTCTATAGGAGAAGGGCATGTTCTTGACGCATGAAGGGCATGTGTTCGTTAGGAGGGGGTGAAAAGAATTTACATTCCCCCTCGTCCGCTACTACTTTTTACGCCTTGTTCTTTGGCTTGGAAGATGTGCAGAAGCGGGTGTATTGATAGCCTGCTACTCCCTTTTATATCCTGCTCTTTGATAGGGAAAGGGGGCGGATGTGGGTGTGTTGATAGCCTGTTACTTCCCTTTATATCCTGTTATTTGGAATGAAAAGAGTGCAGAAGCGGGTGTGTTAACTGTCTGCTACTTCCCATTATACCCTGTTCTTTGGAATGAAAGGGGGGCGGATGTGGATGTGTTGATAGCCTGCTATTTCATAGAAACAGCTTGTTCACTCGTTTACTTGTAAACTCCTTTCCAGTTTGAACAATTAACTTGTCAACTCGTTTACAGTCCTGTCAACTCGTCAACTGATACCGTTAACTTGTCAACTGATACCGTCAACTCGCCAATTGATACCATTAACTCGTCAACTTGTTTGCTTGTTAACTTGTCAACTGATACTTTCAACTCGCCAACTGATACCGTCAACTCGTCAACTTGTCCGCTTGTTAACTTGTCAATTGACACCGTCAACTCGTCAACTTGTTTGCTTGTTAACTTGTCAACTGACCCAGTCAACTTGTCAACTGACCCTGTCAATCCTCATTCCTCCTTCTCTGGATAATTGAGATTAGCGTCAGTGATATTATTGAGCACCTCAGTAAGGAATTTTCGTGACTCCCATTTAGCCATGGGGAGGTCGTGGAGGAGGTAGTTACCACAGTCGCGTGGCGCAGCACCAGGGATGTCGCCTTCGAAGTCGGCAACGAACTGGAATGTGCGACGCATGAGGTCTACGATATCTTTTGAGGCCAAGTCGCCACGAAGGATGAGGTAGTTACCCGTCAAGCAACCCATTGGTCCCCAGTAGATAACACGGTCTTTCCACTCGGGATCGTTGCGCAGGAAGGTGGCAGCCAAGTGTTCGATAGCATGGATGGCACCGACATGCAATACCGGTTCTCGGTTTGGTTCTTTCATTCGGATGTCGAAGGTAGTAACGGTCTCGTTGCCCACCTCGTCCTTACGACTTACATAAATGCCACGCAGCAGTCGCTCGTGGTCGATGGTGAAAGAAGGTATTTTATTCATTGTCTTTTGTTTTTTGATTCTTAATTTGATTGTTGCTATTGGGCTAATAAGGCCAATGAGGCTAATAGGGCCAATAAGGCCAATAAGGCTAATAAGGCTATTGGGCTAATAAGGCCAATGGGGCAAATAGGGCCAATAACCCAATAAAGCTAATAAGGCCAATAAGGCCAATAGGCCTAATAAGCCCAATAAGGCTAATAACACCCCATCACTCAACACCCATCACCTGCTTCAATCCCCTCAACAAACCGCCTTGTGACCTCGAAGCTACCGTTAGCGATACGCTCCCAGAAGTCGTAGTACTGGCTGGCTTTATGGTCTTTGAGCGGCACATCACTGATGACACGGAAGGAGACAAACGGTGTCTGATAGATATGGCATACCTGCGCAATGGCACAACTCTCCATGTCGACGGCCGTTGCCTCAGGGAAATGCGCCATTATCTCACGCATCTTCTCACGTGAGTTGACAAACCACTCGCCACTTACGGTTAGTCCGGCCTTGATGTGGAGACCCTCACCGTCGGTCTGACTGTTCAGTGACAATGCCCGTTCGATGAGCTTCGCAGGAGCCTTGAAGCGTGCCGGCATACCGATAATCTGACCGTAGGCAACCTCGTCGCCACAGTAGGCATCGTGGTAGGCACACTCCTTCGCCACCACAACATCAGTCACTTCTAACGATGGGTCAGCCCCACCAGCACAGCCACTGGAGATGATCAAGTCGGGATGAAAGCGATTAATCATCTCGACAGCACCGATGGCTGCGTTCACCTTACCAATGCCACACTGCTGCAGGATGACAGTCTTCTCTCCCAACTGGCCTGAGACGAAGTCTTTATGATTGAAATGCTCCGTCTGAGAATGAGCCAAAATAGCTTTAAGTTGCTCGAACTCTTTGTCCATCGCAACGATGATTCCTATTTTCATAGTGCAAAGGTACGAAAAAGTTAGAAGCTGAATATTGTAAGTTATTAGTTTTTTGTATCTTTGCAAACATTATCTTGTACATCCGACAAAAGTAAAACAAATAAGAATGAAAACTTGGAAAAGATATCTACCCGATGTAGTGGTAGTGGTGGTGTTTGCGCTCATCTCGTTCGCATACTTCTTTGTTCCCGTCACTCAGGGTAAGATTCTCTATCGCCACGACGCCTCAGCTGGTGTCGGCTCGGCGCAGGAATTGACAGAGTATCAGAACCGTACAGGGGAGACAACACGCTGGACAAACTCTATCTTCGGCGGTATGCCTACCTATCAGATGTCGCCTTCTTACCAGTCGACCGACGGCTTGTCGCAGGTGATGAACGCTTATCACCTGTGGTTACCAGAGAATGTATGGTTCCTCTTTGTCTATCTCTTGGGCTTTTATATCCTCTTGAGAGCCTTCGACTTCCGCCAGTCTCTGGCCGCATTGGGCAGCGTCATGTGGGCTTTCTCGTCCTATTTCCTTATTATCATAGCTGCTGGTCACCTCTGGAAGGTAATGGCTTTAGCCTATCTGCCGCCTATGATAGCGGGTATAGTACTGGCTTATAGAGGGCGTTACCTGTCTGGTTTCATCGTGACAGCCATCTTCACCGCCTTTGAGGTGAAGGCTAACCATGTGCAGATGACCTATTATTATCTGTTCATCATACTCTTTATGGTCATTGCCTACCTTGTTCAAGCTGTTCGACAGAAGCAGCTTATGGGCTTCCTTAAGGCTACGGGCGTGTTGGCAGTGGCTGCTTTGATTGGTGTATTAATCAATCTCTCAAGCCTTTACCACACTTGGCAGTATCAGAAAGAGAGTATGCGTGGCAAGAGCGAGTTGCTGAAAGCCGATGGAGCCAACCAAACGAGTTCGGGCTTAGATCGTGACTATATCACGCAATGGAGCTACGGTATTGATGAGACAATGACCTTACTTGTGCCCGACGCAAAGGGCGGTGCGAGTGTTCCTCTTAGTAAGAGCGAGACGGCAATGGCTAAGGCTGACCCACAGGTGCAGTCGATGATACCGCAAATCTACGATGCTTTCCCACAATACTTTGGTACACAACCGGGTACGAGCGGCCCTGTCTATGTCGGTGCGTTCGTCCTCTTCCTCTTCATCTTAGGCCTCTTCTTGGTGAAGGGGGCTACGAAATGGGCCCTTGTGGCAGCCACCGTACTGTCAATCCTACTCTCATGGGGACATAACTTCATGGGTTTCACGAACTTCTTCCTCGACTACATACCGATGTATGCAAAGTTCCGAACGGTGGCGAGTATCCTTGTCATTGCTGAATTTACTATCCCTCTCTTGGCAGCCTTGACGTTGAAACGCCTCGTGGACGAGCCTGATCTCTTGGGAAATAAGATGAAGTATGCTTATATCAGCCTTGCTCTGACAGCTGGTGTGGCCTTCTTAGTGGCTTTGTTCCCCGATATGATGGGTCCGTTTGTGAGCGATCAAGAACGCCAAATGCTTGGTAGTGTGCAGGGAATGGACGCTAACACGGCTGGTACTATCCTTTCTAACATCTCGACGATGCGTGCGGCTATGGTCAGCGCTGACGCTTGGCGTTCGGTTGTCATCATCCTCATCGGCTTTGCCCTGCTCTTCGTTTATAAGATGAAGAAGCTCCGTGCCGACTATATGGTGGCTGCGCTGTTAGTGCTTTGTCTTGTGGATATGTGGCAGGTGGACAAGCGCTACCTCAATGACGAGATGTTTGTACCGAAGAGCGAACGTGATATGCCACAACAGCCAACGGCTGCTGACACGGAGATAAATAAGGACAAGAGCCTTGACTATCGTGTATTGAATTTCGCTTCGAATACGTTTAACGAGAACGAGACCTCTTACTTCCACAAGAGTATCGGTGGTTATCACCCTGCTAAGCTCCGTCGTTATCAAGAGATGATTGATGCTTACATCGCTCCGGAGATGCAGAAGGCGATGCAGGCCATTGCTGCTACGGGTGGTAATATGCGTGCGGTGGATGGTGTGAAGACCTTCCCTGTGCTGAACATGTTGAATACGAAGTACTTTATCTTACCTTTGCAGGGTGGTCAAACAGCCCCTCTACTGAACCCATACGCACAGGGTAACGGCTGGTTTGTCGATAAACTAACTTTTGTCGACGATGCTAATGCGGAGTATGCAGCGGTTGGTAAGATCGATGTACGCCATGAGGCGGTTGCTGATAAGAAGTTTGAAGCAGCGTTAGGACAGGCGAAGGCGAACGACTCAACGGCCTTCGTTAAGCTTGATAAGTATGAACCCAATAACTTGCAGTACACTGTTTCGTCACGCAACGGCGGTGTGGTAGTCTTCTCTGAGGTCTACTACCCTGGTTGGAAGGCAACTATCGATGGACAGCCTGCCGAGATTGGACGTGTAAACTATATCCTCCGTGCTGTGAGTGTGAAGCCGGGTAAACACACTGTGGTGCTCGATTTCCACCCAACAAGTATCTCTACCACTGAGACAATCGCCTATATCGCTATCGTCATCTTGCTCCTCGCAATCGCTGGCGCTGGGTATGTAGAGTGGAAGAAGAGGGGGAAATAGCAACCCCAACAGCCAAGGGGGTGGCCCCCAACACCCAACAGCTGGCCCCTCCCCCAACCCCTCCCCCGTAGGGAGGGGAGTGATCACCGAGATACCCCTTAGGTCCTCTTAAGGATTGGAAGGGGTGGGGGTGAACGGTGGTCGGCGATGGGATGAGCGTAGATTGGTGTCGTGATGGCACAAGCAAAGGGTCTGGGGTTATATATATAATAAGGTATAAGCCTGCAACTCATGTTCAGATAGTGAACTGATGTGGGTGGATGGCTATATATATAATAAGGTGTAGGCCTTCAACTTACGGTCGGGTAGTGAACTGATGTGGGTCTGGGGCTATATATATAATAAGGTGGACGCATGTTGCAAGGGCCTGTTGTGGGTTGTATCGGCTGTCGCGTCCACTATAATGAGTTTGCGCCTTAGAGAGGAGTGACGATGAGTCAGGATAATAAATAGATAGGGCGTACTATGGTGTCCTTGTGGGGATTGCAATGAGTAGTACGCCTATTAATAAAATAAACACATTTATGATTATGGATACATATATGTTTCTAATCCCTGTTGTGGCGATTATTATCATTTGTCTAATGGTGCTCTACGCACGTTATGTGGGTAGAAAGAGTAGGGGACGGTATGCTGCTGCAGCAATACGCTTTATCGAGAAGGACTATCCAGAGATTGACATACGTGATAAACGATACCTGTCAACACGTGTCGACTATAACATCATTAGTCGTCATGTGCCTGTGCTCGTGGTCTATAATAGCCATGAACTACATCTCGTACCTATCCATGCCTTGGCTATCCCGCCTTTCTATAACATCCGACATAATGATCATCATGCGAAGGACATGGAACATCTGCTCATGGACGACGTGAAAGCAATAGTTCTCGACCGCCGTGGACGACTACATATTCAGCGGGAAGAGGGTAACGACATCGTCCTCAAAGTGGGCGAAAACAATGTCTTTCACGAAAATCAACACGAGGAGGCAGTGCACTTCTTGGCAACGTTGAAGAAAGCTGCGGATAAGGTGGTGTTGTAAAAGGGGTGGAAACAAGTGGAGTGGGGGGTAGTGGCCCCTCCCCCGGCCCCTCCCCCGTAGGGAGGGGAGTGAAATGTGAGGTTACCCCTATTGGGCTGCTTGCATACTTTGTAGAGTTTTCTCTCACAGAGCCCACAGAATTAACAGAACCTTTTTGCGCACGTTTCGAGCCCACAGAACGCCTTCGGCATACAGAGGTCACAGAGCGTTACTGCTAATATAGAAACCAATAAGGGAACGCGCAAAGCCTACATCCTTCTTATAGGGGTATCTCGGTGATCACGCCCCTCCCTTCGGGGGAGGGGAAGGGGGAGGGGCCAGAAGGTATAGAGTGTGAGGCCAGCTGGGAGAGAGTATGAGCCTGCATTACAGTTAGACACAAACAGCGAGGGAATTAAGGCCGAAAACAACAATTAAATATTTTTTTGTATTGTTATTAGTCGTTATTATAAAACTTTTTACTTACCTTTGCTGCGTGTAAATGCTGTGAGAATTAAACTATACATCAGCATCGAAGGAATAATCCTAAATCCTAACCAGTGAAAATGAATAACTCTAAATACATTACACATTAATATAATATAGGTAGCACAACAGTAACAATCGTTGCGTTTGTGATGCCATGGCATACCACTATGTAAGGCATTACAATGCAGGTTCCCACCTTTGTTTCGTTGTGTTAAGACAATCGTATAATTTACTGACAACTTGGGAACAGTAGGTTAAATATCACATAAAAGCGATGATTAACAGTTGTAAGAAACAATTGATCAATAAAGATCAGCTTAAAAGTAAGCTACAAAAGACGACGCAAGCAGTTGCATGGGCAGCCTTAAGCATCTTTGGCTTTATAGGTCTAAGCGCATGTAGCTCTAAGATAGCGACCGTATCAGACACGAAGTATATACCCGAATTTCAACAAACATATTTCAGTAAGGGCGTCGACGAGATATCACCTGACAAGCTATCGCTATATGTAGACTATTCTAAATGTATCTCGTTAGGGCAGAACTCTCCCTTCTTCCAGGCATTAGTCCCATCATGGACCGATGCTACAAGGAAATATTACTCTATCAAAGGAAATCGTATTGAGCAACATCAACCAGACTCAACATTCCTACTACTACGTAACATCGAGGAGACAAATTATGCTGACCTCAAGACGGCAGCAGAGCGTATGGCCAATGAGAACAACGAGTCAGTGCTCCTTACCGATGGTGAATATTTCCAACCATCCATTGCTAAAGGGAATATCAACAACCCTTATATGGCTGGTGCCTTAAAGGCTTGGCTGAAGAAGGGACATGACATCTATATCCTTTCAGAGCCTTACGTAGAGCCTTATAATGGTCAGACATTCAACAAGAAACGTTTCTATATCCTCTTCACAGACTGTAGGTTGAAAGGGAATATCTATGAGCGTATCATGCAGACTATCAACCTCAAGCAGTTCCCACAGGTTGAGATGTTCCACCTCTCGGCCGACCATCCACAGTTGCTATCGAAGAATGCGCAGACAACCGAGCCTAACCAGCAACTGAATGCCAAGGTATCATCGAATGAAAATGGCTATGAGGTGCAAGACTGGGAGATTGATTGGGAAAACGGCATAGAGCCTTTGATTGTTAATGCAGTCAATCCTAATACAGGTCAGCCACTCCCTGATGGAGAGGCTTTCATCTCTGGTTGGAAATTAGACAGGGAGAGTTTCGGTGGTTATCGCATAACAGGAGTATCGGCTAAGGTGTATAATATCAATCAGGAGTACTCTGATTTCTACAATGCCAAGGATGCTAAGCAGAAGCCAGAGGCTAAGATTGACCCCGCCGAGTGCGAGTACTTTGTTAAAGTAGACCCCAAAGAGTTCAACGAACATGGTAAGATTGATTTACACTTCGATACACAGAACTATAATCCAGACCCAGTGCTGAATGGCTCACCATTCAACTATTTCAAGATAGACATCTGTGTATCAAAGGTAGAACCATTGTTTGAAAAGTACAAACATATCTTCACCTTTGACAGTATAGACATGCCTGGCAATAAGAATGTGTCCGTAGCAGCGAGCGTAGAGCAATGCCTTACCGACCCAGACATTAAAGCAATGATTAGCACCTGTCCTATCTATACCATCTATGTAAAGACTAATGAGCGTTAAACCTAAAATTATTTTAATATGACACCTATAACTAACATCTCACAACTTAACCAGTTGATGAACAGCACAATGGTCTATGCTGTTGTCGTTGGCTTCGTAGCCCTCCTTTTAGCCCTGCTCCTTTCAAACATGTTCCCATGGGAAGGTGGCAACGACCGTTCGTATATCAAACGACGTATTGCATTCATTGTAATAGCAATCATAGCCGTTTTGGGCTTTTGGCTATACAATGATTTAGTAGTGATGACACATATCCATAACATGGGATTTCAGAATATGTTCAAGGCATGTAACCTTAAATGTATGGGCATCAACCTTGGTGTCTACCTCGTTGCAGGTGTTGCACTAATGTTCACCTTCCGCCATTCTAAGTTTGGATCTATACTCGGTAAAGAAAAAAAATAATATCATCATGGCAAGACAATTCTTCGTACTTGGTATCGGTGGAACAGGTATGCGATGCATAGAGTCGCTTATCCACCTGTGTGCCATGGGTATGTTTGATGATACAGACATTCACCTACTGGCACTTGACACTGACAAAAACAACGGTAACTTCTCACGCTTAAAGGAAGTAAAGGATGCCTATTGCAACACTAAGGGGCAAGACAAGGCAAACAGAGTAGCGCTAAAGAACTCGTTCTTCTCTGCTAATATAAACTATTACGAGTTTAGCCCTAACTACGAACAAAAGAGTACTTTTAAGGCTGTCTTTAACTATGGTGACACGCAGTATAACCATAGAGAGGAAACAGACTTAGCCGACCTTGTGTTATCAGAGAACGTGGAAGACTTCAACCTCCGCCATGGCTATCGTGCACAAACCCATTTAGGATCGATGATGATGTATCATTCTATCCTCGAAGCGGCTAAGTCACCAGCAAATAATGAGTTGAAACTATTCCTTAGCGAACTCATCAGAGCCTCTCAGAACGGCCAACCAAGAGTGTTCATCCTTGGTTCGGTATTCGGCGGGACAGGTGCTTCGTCTATCCCTATCATCCCACAAGCAATCTCTAAAGCTGCTGAGATAATGAGCAATGGAGCTGCCAACGTACTCAGAAGTGCCTACTTTGGCTCTACTCTTCTTACTGCCTATTTCAGCTTTAGAGCGCCAAGTGGTGGCGAGCTAAACAATCAGAAGATTATTGCAACAAGTGATAAGTTTGCGCTTAACTCACAAGTAGCAATGATGTTCTATGATGATGACGCTACGGTAAAGAGCACTTATCAGAAATTCTATATGCTTGGGACGGACAATCTAAGCTGGAACCCAATGCAAAGAAAGGAAGACACAATAACGCAAACAATTACAGGTGGCGAGCAACAAAAGAATGACTCCCACTACATAGAACTGCTTGCTGCCTGTGCTGCGCTCGATTTCTATAACACGGATGAAAATCAACTTCAACAAAACAAGGACCTCCATAAGACTGATTACGAGTATCGTGCCGTTTCTGAAAGTGGTAAACTTGACTTTGAAGACTTTGTCGGTAAAGATAGAGCCAAGGAGTTTGCACAGAAGTTTGGAATGCTGATAGCGTTCTCTCTCTTCTGTAATGGCAAGGATGACTTTGTAGAGAGTGTAAGGTCTGGAGGCCAGAAAGAAATCCAAGAGTTCGTCGAAATGGATATCACACAGGCAAAGAGTTTGAGAGAATACTTCAACCTCTTCTTCGTGAAAAAAGTGGGAGACAATCTTCAAGAGGGTTGGCTCCGACAGATCCATCGCTCAGCTGGTGGACAAGATGCCTTCTTGTTCAATGCCAACCTATTCTCTCCAATGACGTTCAAAGAACTGATGAAGATGGATTGGAATAAATGTATCTATAGAAACGAAGGCATTGGTAAAGACAATACTTATAGTAAGAGTGGAGTGTTGGGATTTGGTTCTTTATTCGACCCATTCAAGAAACAGTTCATACAAATGCGTGACACTACAAAGGAGTGGCAGAACCTTACCAACAAAGGAGAGCAGCTGTATAAGTTGATATTCGACACATTAGCAAAGTTGTATAAGTTTAATTAATAGGGAAGTTATGTCAAAAGCATTATTGATAAAGAGTTATACCAACCTGACAACAGGAACTCAAGGTCAGTGGAACGAGCTTAACATGGCTTCGTCCTACATCCAAGGTATTGAAACAGGAAAGATTTTAGAAGGGCTGACAGCGGAGAAACTTGCTGCACTCATCTCTGGTGTTCCTACACCATGGGCACGTGCTAAACTCTTCAAGTTTGCCTTGCAGACAATTGCAAGCCCCGACCCAAATATTAAAGCGTCTGGTTTACAGCAGTTCTATGACATGCTCTATGGTGAATGGAAGGGTCTGTTAGCAACCATCGCACTGTTCCCTGATCGCATTCGGTTCTCTAATCCTATCAAGATGGACGTTAAGGGAGATGAATATGATATCGCTGCCGCATTCGGTCGTATGCTTTTTGAAGATAAGGACGTGTGGGGCAATCAAGATAAACTTGCTAAGAACCCTGACGAACAACCGTTTATTCACCTCATCTACTACCGTGACCACTTGGTCGGTGGTACCTCCCCAATGACAGGAGTCTTCACTGGTGTCAACTATGCCAACCTCGGTGACGATGCCAGTGACATAGAGTGGTATCGTGATGGAAAGTTTGAAGACCCAACGAGATACCTCTCCCCAGACCAGTTACAAAAGGTCTACTTGTTCATAAAGAATATGAATAGCAACCTTGAGGAGTTCGAGAAGAAGATTAATTCTCAAAGAGGTGGTAAACAACCTATATCCATCGACGGCTTTAAACAGATGAGTCGTAAATGGGAACAGGAGTTGTTATATTGTGGTGGCGGTAACCTTCGCGATAAAGGACCTATCGCTAAGTATGGCAACTTGGAGTGTCCTTTCTCACTTCTCCTTAAGAGTGACGTGCCAGTCTACCTTAAACCAGACTACACCTTCACCTATACCAATAATGGAGACTACAAGCTCATCGGCGACATTCAGGACCTTCTCAGCGATGACAAGTTCGTCATTGGCTGGGCTGAGGATGCTGACACACGTCCGAAACTGTCTGATGCTCCCGTATTCTACCTAAGAGTCAAGGAGTTAAAAGACGGCAGTATGAGCTATTTCACACTCCCACTTTCAGAAAGAGGTATAGATATATTCAAGAATAATCTACGTGGTCTGTTAGGTTACAACGAGAGCGGTAACACCTCACTTACAGGTGTCATCACAGACGCAGGACAGTTGGCAGTAACGCTGATTGTAGAGATTGACGGTCAGAAAGTGACGTTGAACACCCGTGAGTATGAGATTGATTGGATTACAGATCTGGGTAAGGTGATTATGTGGCCAGACTTTGTATCAGAGAGATGGGACAAGTATTACCTCTATTCAGAGTTTACCGCCGATGCTCAAGAGCAGTTCCAGCCTATCTTCAAGTGGCAGGGTGAGTTTGTAAGGACCATTGACAAAAAGTTTTGGACAGCCGATTACGAACCTTCAGCAGATGAAGATATACAAATAAAGATTAAGAAGCTGATTACTTATCCAGCCGGACAAGGTGAAGAACTACCTAAGTATAACATCATCTGTGCTGACAAACCTTTAGCCGGACTGTCTGCTTTTGTCAAAGACACAGGCCGTGATGTTCACGCAGGCTACCTCATCTTCCGTCAGGACGTGATAGTCGACAAGAGTACAATAGACCTAAACGGTACTGCCGTAGTAGGTATTGACTTTGGAAGTAACAACACCTGTGTGTATTATAATGCAGGCGACAGAGGGGCTAACCCAGTTGAGTTTAAGAATTATAGAACAGTGCTTGTAGGCAAAGAAAACAGCGATACCCGCTCTATAGCAGAGAATAATGAGCTACTGTTCTTTACCAACTATGTATCCGAAAACGGACAGGTTAAGTCTTGGCTCCACGAACATGACACAAGGTATAACTGCTATAATGAATCAGAGGAAATCGCTGGTGGCGTCCCTGTAAACAGACCGAATATCTTTGTGAAGGAGATGAACCAGTATGAAATCAAGACTCAAGCTGGTACGTTACACTATAATATGAAGTGGTTAGACAATGACAAGGGCTTGCAAAAGAAGCGTGCTTTCCTAAAGTCTATATGGCTGCAAACCTGCGCATTCCTTTATAAAGAGGAGCGAATACGGCCAGAAGAGCTGCGATGGAGTTACCCTGGTTCGATGATGGAGGCCGACAGTGCCGAGCTTGAGAAAATCTTTGAAGAGCTATGCCGTATGACCCCTATTACAGGAGGACGTCAACCACAATTAGGTAGAGAACTAACTACTGAGGCCGAGGCTGTCTGTAGCTTTGCCCTTTCACGTGACTTCGGACTGAACAAGGACAACATGTTCCTCGGTATTGATGTCGGTGGAAGTACGAGTGATATCCTACTCCTTGCCAAAGACCAGAACAACGGCAACAAGTCGTCACTCTATCGAGAGAGTTCTGTCCGCATAGCTGCTGGAGTTTTCTTCAATGCAGTCATCAAGTCAGAGTCATTCCGTCAGGCGTTAGTTAGTTTCCATGAAGGAAGGAAGACAAAGGTCTTTGTTGCTAACATCAAGGAAGTTCTGACACAGCCATCAAAGGCACCTTACTATCTGAACAGCATCTTCGACCAATTAAAGAGCGAAAGCGACTACGAGGAGTTCTACTCTTCTATCAACAATAATGCGAGGTTTGTATTCACAATCCCAGCCTACGTGACTGGTCTGCTGCTCTTCTATTCTGGCATGCTGATAGGTAAGACTATCAAAACAGAGAAGATGGAGCATATCAGAAGGGTTGATGTTCTCTCCTTCGGTAAGGGTGGTAGACTCTTCCATTGGCTCAGAAGTTCGGCAACACAAAGGGTGACAAACGAGTATTATGAGAACTGTCTCAATGCTGGTGTAAACCTTGTTACAGAAAAGAACTTGGAGGTGAAATACCGAGATGAGATTGAGATAAACAACAAGGCCGAGGTGGCAATGGGACTTGTAGACGCTAAGGAGCTCATAAAGAAGCAACAAGAGGTTGATTCAGACATCTGTGGTGAGACTGGCGTCAAGTACATCATGAATGATGGTACGCCTAAAGAGCTCCAGACAGAAGATGAGCTTACGGGTGAGTACTTTGCAAATGAGATGAATAAATTCGACTTCTCAGGAGTAACAAACTTTGAGAAATTTATGGAGATATTCATCGACTTTGTCAGTCAAAAGACTCGTCTCTATCCACAAGCAGACAATTTGCGAGAGGAACTCGTAGACCTCCCGAACAGAATCACAAGCTATATCTGCAATAATGATGATGAGTACCGCAAGGCACGTAGGACTCAAGGCGACGACTTCACCTATCATCAACCAATCATCATAGCAGAGGGTGCTTGCTTCTTAGACACATTAATAAAGAAAGCATTCAATCAATAAACATTAATGAGGGTTCTTACTTTATACATAGATAAATGGTACATCATCGGTGCAGTTTGCATCGATGGTGTGCCACATCCCATAACTCCTCCTAACGGGGAGGACCGTTTCTGGCTTTACTTCTATGAAGATAGAGTCAACGACACTATTGTCTATGGTAAAGATAATAAGCAACATTACCATAATAATGAACTTCAATATTATGGTAATGTCTTTGATCTAATTCCTGATACGACCGCCTCGTTCATACGATACGGTCGAAAGCAGGAGATGTACAAGATATTTAAGGCCTCAGGTATTCTTGACGAGTTAAGAGACGCTGTCGATGACAATGGAGGAGAAGTAGAGACTTATATCTCTTTCTCTAAGGACATCTCTGATGCAGCCCGTCTTGTCTTCCTAAAAGATGTACTGGAAGGAAACAAGTTCACCGTAAAAGAGTCGGTTGCCCGTATCGGACAACTTGCCTTAGAACTTGCTTTCAAGAAAGGACAATATGCGGAAGATGGGTTCTACGTACTGCTCAATGCCTGCAACGAAAATCTCACCTATTCTGTGTATGAGCGCACAGAAGGTATCCTGTTAAGGAAGGCTGAGGATGGTCTTGTTGGTATGGGAACCGACCTCAGAGGCAGGGCCTTGTTGGAGAGTGTTATCAAGAGTATCAATCAACGCCAACATTTCCTCGACACAGAAGAAGACCTTGAACGTGAATACCTCTGTCTCAATCAGTATGTCGACCAGTGGATAGACAAGTTAGAAAAGGCGGGACCAACCCGTCCTGTCCACATTAACAACATTAAATTCTCTCAACTCCCTAACACATACGACGCTGTTGTCTTAAAAGATGATATCGACAAGCATACACGTAGCATTGTCGATGATATCATCAGAGAGATAACTAATTTCATCAACAAAATCAACATACCTGCAGGAAAGCTCAAAGGAGTTGTTTTCTTAGGAAACACTTTTACAAACGAACAGTTTATCAGAGCTATCAAAGAGCGTTACGCCCTACCAGACAAGAACTATATTTTCTTTAAGGACTACGAACTCCCACATATTGTTGCAGTCTATTCCGCAATAAATTGCGACCAGTTTTCAGAGGCAACCCGTGTAGCTATCGCCAATGGCGAGACTGAATTAGAACGCCGAAGACTTGCACAAGAGGAAGAGGCAAGAAGAGTTGAGGCCGAACGACAGAGGGCTGAACAGGAAGAAAAGGATAGAGCTGCGCACGAGTCAGAGAATAAGTATAAAGAGGCGATGGCCAATATCTATGATTATGAGAAGAAGCAAGACTATGCCCAGATGTTAGATTGGGCCGACATCGCACTTCAACATAATCCTGACGACCAAGAGGCAAAGCAGAAGAAGGCTGAGGCTACACGACTCATGTCGGAGAAGAAGGTGAAAGAGGAGCAATATAAGAGTATCATTCAGCGAGCACAAAAGAGCTTTGAGGCTATGCAGTGGCAAGAAGCACTATCGCAGAGTGATGCCGCACTGAACCTGATGCCGAACTCTAAAGAGGCTGAACGTATCCACCAAGCAGCAAGAGAAAAGATTGACTCGCTGACCTTGATTGAGAAATATCTTACTCGTGCTGATATGTTCCTGGCGCAACAATACTACAAAGAGGCACTCGATGAACTCAAGAAGGTACAGGCTATTGACAACGAGAACAAGGACGCACAGGAACGAATCCTTAAGATAGAACAAGAGCAGGAGGCGCATGAGCAACGTGTTACAGACCTCATTAAGCAATACCAGATGGCTGAGGAGGCCAAGGACTTCGACACGGCTATATCCTTGTGTAACGAGCTGATTGACACAGACACCGTCTACCAACGTAAGTGGACAGAAAGGGTTGAACGACTGAAAGCGGCAAAGCTCGACTTTGATAAAGAGGAGGAGAGATGGCAAAAGCTTAAACGTCAGATTGATTCGGCCCTCTTCGACGAGGATTGGGATAAAGTAGTTACCTATGGTCATGAGGCACTCAGGATGCGTGAGGACGAGAACCTCCGCAAGAATGTTGCCCGTGCTGAAGAGAAGCTCGCTACCTTACAGGCTGAGAAACGATACAAAGATGCTGTCCATGAGGTCAAAGACTTCATCGTTGACAAGAATTGGGATGAGGCAAAAGACCTACTAACAGAATTGCAGAGGGAATATCCTGAGCATCGTAACGACCTGAAACTGCTATTCAAACAGATATTTGATGCCGAGACTGCCTTTCAGAGTCAAACCGTAAGCAAAAGCAGGACACAACCTGTTCGAACTGTTAGCAACCACAATTCTCAGCATCAAGAAGATGATTTCTTTGGGACAAGCGGTAAGACAACGACCACATCGAGTGGCTATTCTAACACTGTCTCCAATGCTGAACAGGCGTATGCTGAATCCTCCTCTACAATAACAAAAGAGGAAACACAGGGTGATGACTTCTTTGAAACAGGTGGTAAGGCAACGACGACGACAAGTGGCAGCACCCACTCCACCGCCATTTCCGACCCTCAGCGTACGACATCTACTGGTTCATCAACAAAGAAGTCGACCGATGAAGATGATTTCTTTGACATGAAAAAGCCTCCTGTCAAGGGCAAGACAAACAGAGGGAAGACAGCAAGAGGCACTGACAATGATTTTGATTTTTAGCATTCACATACAATAAACATTTAATCAATTAGTAATTATGGCAGAAGTAACATTAAAGAAAAAGATTACTCTTCGTAAAAAGCAGGAGGAGTGTGCATTCACATTCTCAGGTAAGCTCAAAGTTAAGTTGTTATGGAACTCACCAACAGACTTAGACCTTTGCATCTTCTTTAAGAAGAAGGATGGCGAAGTAGGTGGCGTCTTCTCTAATGAGTATCGTGGTAGAAAGAGCGACCTCGGCGCATTGGATAAGTTCCCATTCATGCTTCACTTGGGCGATAACAAGGAACCTTCAGAGGGCGGTGAGGAGACTGAACAGATCAACGTTGCCAATCTTGACGAAATCGAGAGCGCTTACGTTTGCATCATCAACTACAATGCAGCAATCGAGCAGCTCGATATTACATACGCTGACGAGGGCGGTCGTGTTGAACTTCAGAGCGACTCTGGTGATTACCTCGAGGTATTGGCCGACGCAAAGGAGACTGGTCACGTTTATTGCGTATGCTCTATCAAAAACAACGGTGGCAGCTATGCGCTCAAGAATGAGAGCCGCGTAATGGATCTTGGTACTGCTTTCGATGAGATACCAGGCTTCGCAATTATATGCAACGAATAATATGGTTGAAATTAAAAGGAAGGTTACACTGAGGACAAAGACGTCTCAACCAGAGGAGAAACCCGTAACAGAGGTGACGCCTGAGGTGCAGTCGTCTGCGTCCCAACAGGAACCAACTCCTACTCCACCTCCTCCTACAGAGCCTACAACCAATGCTGAAGGCAGTAAGAGGGGTGGAAATTGGAAGCAATGGTTGGCTGCATTTGTTCTTGCAGCACTTCTTCGTGGTGGCTATTACCTGTACAACAACAGTCAAGGGAACGACGTTCAGGACACTACTACTGTGGCTAAGACCGACAGTACGGATACCCAGAAAGACTCTACACAGACTGCCCAAGCTGACTCTACAACTAAGGTGAAGCCTGAAGCTGACGGCAACAACGTTGCCACAGAGACTGCTAACGAAACGGCAGCTAAAGACAATTCTGTTAGCAAAACCACTACACCTTCAAGCAACACCTCAGCTAATAACACTACTGCTAACACAACGACAGACCAGCAGACAGCGTCTACGGATAATCTCGGGACGTCAAGCACTACCGAGCCAACGGCAGCTGAACCAGCTAACTCTGTCAAAGAAACAGCAAAGGATGTTATCAGAGGAACATACGGTAATGGTGTGACACGTAGGCATAGACTGGGTTCTCGCTATGAGGAAGTCCAGAAGCGTGTCAATGAAATGTACCGAAAGGGACTAATTCGCTAACACCTTCACTCACTTTATACATGAGGGTGTACTCAACTCAATAGATGAGTACACCTTCATACAAAACTAATTATCATGCTAATATACATAATTCTCGCAGTCATTTTATGGCTTGTACTCCCCATTTTCATCAATGGTCGTATCAAAAAGAAACATGACCGAAAGGCATTAATCATGCTGTGTCGTATCTTAGCCATCGCATTTATTGCCCTTGCCATTTATAGAGAATTATTTATCTAAACGCATTTTGCGTTGGTGATCATATCACCTTAGCTTACAGAGATAAGTAGAATTAAATATAATAACATTTCAAAATTATGGAAAACTTAGATGAATTGAAGAAGAGTCTACTTGCTGATGGCAAAATAGACAAGGAGGAAGTAGAGCAACTACGCAAAGTGCTTTATGCTGACGGAGTGATTGATGCAGAAGAGGTTGCCTTCCTCTTCGAGCTCAACGACGCTGTTTCTGGTGAGAACAATGCTCCTGAATGGAAGGAGTTCTTTGTTGAAGCAATATCTGACAATATCCTTGCAGATGGCGAAATCGACGAGGAAGAAGTGAAGATGCTATCTGAAAAGATTGGTTCTGACGGTCAAGTAGATGAAACAGAGAAAGCTCTGTTGCTGAACTTGAAGGCTAAAGCAAAGAATTTCCCAGCTGCCCTCGATTCTCTTTTGAAATAAACAATAATGTAAATAATATCTTTCTGGATAATTACAATTCGGTAGGAGGTAAGCACTCATCACATGTGCTTACCTCCTGCTGCGTATTACCTCGTACGGCCTTATCTTTGGACTCGAGTGAAGATGGTCATGTGCTCCCCTCTTATTGCGCATTATTTCGTATGATATTTCCGTTATTTCCGAGTGAAGATGGTCGTGTGATTGTCTCCTACTGCGGATTATTTGGTTTGATATTTCCGTTGTTTCCGAGTGAGGATAGTCGTTTGATTGTCTCCCACTGCAGATTATTTCGTTTGATATTTCCGTTGGTTCCGAGTGAGGATAGTCATGTGAATGTCTCCTACTACGATTTACTTAATACGCTACTTTATGCTGTCAGAACAAGCGTTCGATATCAGCTTAAACCTTGCTTATAACCTACAAGAAATCAGAATGTTATAAGTACCCTTCAAGAACATGCCCTTCTTGGGGCAAGAAGGGCATGTTCTGCGTGCAAGAAAGGCATGTTCTGAAATGTTGTCGAGGCCCTTCTCCAATCGAGAAGGACGTGGGGAGAAATCGTAGAGAGATTTTTCTCTCACAGAGCACACAGCGACCTCACCCCCAAACCCCTCTCCGAATGGAGAGGGGAGTAGTATGTGAGGTTACCCCTATTGGCCTGGTGATAAGAGGAGAAGGGCTACTAAACATACGGAGGACATGGAGGGGTATCTCGGTGATCACTCCCCTCTCTATTCGGAGAGGGGCTGGGGGTGAGGCTTCTGTTGGCTGTAACGTTCTGTGTTATCGGTTGACTTAATGTCTCTGTGGAATGCTGTGTGTTCTGTTCTTCTGTGTTTTTCTGTGAGAGACAGAAAGGTCCTCTGTGAGAGATAGAACACTAACCATGTAAATAGAAAATGTCAAGATATTTTACAGGCTGTTCCTCTCTACAATCGAGGCGGGGCCGAGCTTGAAGCAAGAAGAGGCTCTTTAACGTTCAAGAACATGCTCTTCTTGGTCCAAGAAGGGCGTCTTCAACGAGCAAGAAGGGCGTGGTCTTATGTGCTAAGTATAACTTTCTGATTTCTTGTAGGTTATAAAAGCAATCGCAAGGTACGTTATACTCTTATTTAGAGGATGTTTCTTTCTCTACAATGTAATGATTTTTTATTAATCTATAAATTCTCCTCTTTCCCAATTTTCACCCAACCTTCAGCAGTAACGCTCTGTGTTCTCTGTATGCCGAAGGCCTTCTGTGGGCTCGAAACAGTGCGCCTAAAAGCTCCGTGAACTCTGTGAGCTCTGTGAGAGATAAAACTCCCCAGCAACTCTCAAGCGTTCTTTCTCACATGGAGGGTGCGTTCTATTTCTCACAGAAAAACACAGAAGAACAGAACACACAGGGTTCAGAAAGATGATGGCCCCTCCCTCTTCCCCTCCCCCGAAGGGAAGGGGAGTGATCACCGAGATACCCCTATGGCTAATCATCAACACCTAACAACTATCTCTCAACATCCTTCTTTGGCAGTAATGCTCTGTGAACTCTGTATGCCGGAGGCGTTCTGTGGGCTCAAAACGTGCGCAAAAAAGGCTCTGTTAACTCTGTGTGCTCTGTGAGAGATAAAACTCCCCAGCGAGTTGTTTGTGTGTTGTATCATACATTGGGAGCGTTCTATTTCTCACAGAAGAACACAGAAGAACAGACCACACAAAGCTTCACAGAGACATTAAGTCAACCGATATCACAGAACGTTACAGCTAATCTTAGTTGAAAGGCCTCTGTGAACTCTGTATGCCGGAGGCGTTCTGTGGGCTCGAAACTGTGTACCAAAAACTCCGTGAACCCTGTGCGCTCTGTGAGAGATAAAACTCTGCAGCGAGTTGTTTGTGTGTCATCTTGTCAGGAGAGGTGACTATAAAGTTCTTAGATAGAACCTTTTCTTTATTAATCAAGTCCTATCACTTTATTCCTCACAAGAACCATGAATATAGCGAAAGCTCGTAAACTTCGACTTACGAAACGGAGCGTTACCTCCTTCCCCTCACATATCTCTCATACAGGGGACGGAAGGTGGGGGGAATGGGGTGTGTCTTGGCTTGTTGTGAGAGGAACTCTATGGCTGCCTCTCGGTTGAAGGAGTCGGCTGTTGGGGAGAGTATCTTTTGGAAGAGCTGACGGCTCCATGCGGAGGGATAAGCCCATAGCAAGGGGAGGATACCACCTACGTAGGCGTCTTGCTGACTGAGGGCGGCATGGCAGGCGGCCTTGGCATACCATTCAAAAGAGGGGTCGTTCCATGTGGTGACGGCCTCACATCCTGCGTCGCTGGCCGTTCCCTTGCGTTTCATATTGGCTTTCAGCAACCTGTTCATACGCTCGCGGTCGTTGGGATTCTTATACTTTGCGAGGAGAGGAAGGACGGCATCGTTGCCTTTGTCGGCCTGCTCAACAAGCGTGGGATAGTAGGTCTTTTTGGGTTTGAAGGCTATTACCAACCCATCAGCAAACCCTTGTGGCTTCGAGTAGTCGAAGAAGATGAGGCTATCAAGGGCGTTACGCAGGGGGTCGGAGAGCTTGAGTTGGCTGTAGTCGTAGCCGTAGACGGTGATAGCGGCACGGTTATAGGGCTCATCATAGCCGCTACAACCAGACATGAATTCTACGTGTGTCGTGTCGTTAAATGCCTGTCTCAATACGTCAAGTACCTGTGTATCACCCTTATAGAGTAGGACTCGGAAGGCCCACAAGCGTGCTATGTGCGACGTGTCGGTGTTGGCAATGTCGACTAACTGGTCGGTTGTGGTGTGACGACTTAGTTGGTTGGCATAGACAAATTGCTTGGACGGTGTGCCAGCGACGCCTATCCCTCGTGAAAGAGCCATGTAACGGCAGTGGTGGAGGGAGTCGAGGACTATCTTGGCGGTGTCTGACAGCTGTGCAGATGGACGTGCACATGCGCTATGGCTACCGACAAAAAGAACCAAGAGGAGCAACGACAGGATGGCGTGGACAGCCCTCTTGAAGACAGAATGACCCGTGGAAAGAGGGAGACAGGGTATGGGAGACAGGGTAACAGAGTAAGACATATTTAACAGATGGGTTTTATTTTGAAGACATAATGACATAATGACGATGAGAGACAGATGTACTTTTTTAGACAGAATGACATAATGACAAAAAGAGACAGATATTCTTTTTAAGACATAATGACATAATGACAAATGGAGACAGATGTACTTTTTTAGACAGAATGACATAATGACAAATGTAGACAGATGTTTTTTTGAAGACAGAATGACATAATGACAAATGTTGAAGGAGTATAACTATATAATAAATAAGCTGGGGATGTTGAACAGATAAGCTGGGATTGTTGAACAGATAACATGAGGGACTTTAATAAATAAGCTGGGGATATTGAACAGATAAGCTGGGATTGTTGAACAGATAACGTGGGGATGTTGAACAGATAACGTGGGTGACTTTAATAAATAAGGTGGGGATGTTGAACAGATAAGCTGGGATTGTTGGACATATAACATGAGGGACTTTAACAGATAACGTGGTGAAGGTATGAAGAAGCGTTTGTCCAACCATATCAAACTATGTCCTGTTGGGGGCTCCCCTCCTTCGGAGGGGCTGGGGGAGGTCCCTCATCTCTCCTTCTCCACATACTTTTCAATGAGGGGGCGGAAGGCAGTTGGGACCGCATTCTGTTCTGATTTCTCTCTTAGGACATTCATTACAACAGACTTGATGGTGAGGGGGTCACTCCCAGAGAGTATCTTTTCGAATAGATGATAACTCCAAGGTGCGGGATAGTCCCACATGAGAGAGATGTAACGAGGGTCATAGTACAACCCCTTATCCTTGTCGGCTGCAAGACAGATAGTCTTCACATACCATTCAAAGTCGGGCTTCTTCCAAAAGATTTGGAGCATGTAAGCCGTGTCAGTCTGCTTCCCATTCTTCTTCAAGTCGAGCCTCAGTAGTTTATTGATATGGCCTATGTCGTTTGGATTCTTGTATCGAAGGAGGAATGTCAACACGTCTGTGTTGCCCTTATCGGCCTCTTTAATAATGGTGGGGTGGTAGCGCTTGAGCGGACGAAGGTAACCAAGGAGGCCGCCCCTATACCCATATCGCTTCATGTAGACGAAGAACAACAAATTGTCGATAGGTGTCTGCATCTCTTCTGGCCATTTTGTGCTGGCGTCATTATAGTATCGAAAGGCCAAGCGGTTGTATGGTTCTACCTGATATACTCCCATTCTCGACATCAGCCAGACGCTTGTTGTGTCGTTGATAGCCCTTTTCAGTATGCCAAGCACATGTTTGTTAGGTTCTTCTGATAGGAACCGTAAGGCCCAGAGGCGTGTGATATGCGATGGACTCGATGTGGCTAATGCTACCAGTTGGTCGGTAGTAGCGTTGTAGTATATCGAGTCTGCGTAGTCAAACTGTTCGAGTCTATAGGCAGGGTCAATGCCCTTCTTCTCGCTTTCGGCAAAGTAGCTCTCTTTGTTTAAGGCGTCAACAGCCATCTTAAGAACCCTCTGCGACTCCTCCGTCTGTGGTCTTCCACTTCTGACACTCCGCCTTTCTTGCATGTATCTGTCGTATAGTGATTGGAAGAGCGGAGGCACCTCACCCTCGTCAGCTCGACTTTTCATGTATTCCTTATACTCCTCGATGTCACTGTATCGGTCCTTTCCTGCGAGTACGTTCTCGATGAGTTGATAGCTCCAAGGTGCTGGATAACGGAAGAGAAGAGGCAGATAAAAGTTTGAGTTATAGTCTTTTGGCTTACCGATGACAGCCTGGCAAACATGCTTAGCATACTCCTCAAAATCGGGCTTGCCCCATGTCTCGACAGCATTATAGCACATATCAGACACCTCCCCTTCCTTTTCAAAGTCGGCCATAAGCAGTCTGTTGATACGCTGTCGGTCGTTAGGATTCTTATACTTAACCAACAGCGGCAAGATACCCACCCGTCCACTGTCAGCAGCTTCGGCAGCAGCAGCATAGTAGTTCGGCTTCGGTTCAAGCTCTTCGAGTATCTCTGTGTCATAGTCATAACGCCTCATAAAATCAAAGAAAGCCATACTGTCTATCGCCTCCTGCGTCTCCTTCGTCTGAACATTCTGCTGATCGAAGTAATAGTTCTTAAAGGCAGCGAGGTTGAACGGCATGTTTGAGTAGAGACAGCCATATCCTTCTTGCGTCTCAGTGGTGTCATTGACAGCCGCTTTCAGCACGTCGACCACTTGTGGATGGGGTTCCTCCAGTAGCAATCTGAGTGCCCAAAGACGTGTGACGGGGCTTGTGCCAGTCTTAGCAATCGTTGCCAACTGGTCGGCAGTGGCGTTTCGTCTGAGCCAATCAGCATAGTCATATTGCGCAGACGGCGTCCCATTCGTCCCCAGTCGGTAAGTTTGTGCAAAGAGTCCAAACTTGTTTAGTGAGTCAACGGCCATCCGAATGCTATCGGGCAAGTCGTCCCTATCGGTCACCCCACCCTTGAAGCTACTGCCAAGGAGGGTTAGAGCGAGGAGAGTCACTACGAGGTAAGCATGTTGTTTAAGTGCGGGATAGTTCATCATTGTTTGTTTTCTTCTAAGTAATCTACCAGCGAGAAGCCTATTTTAAGGTTGCGTCTGCGGGCAAGTTGTTCAACTCCTTTTATCTGAACCGAGTCTAACGGGTCGTCAGTGAGCTGTTCGAGTACACGGATAGGACCAATGTGATTGTTGCCAAAGGGGCCTTTCTCAATGTGAGGCGAACAGTAGAAGGCGATGGCATTCAGCGACTCGTACACCTTTATAGAGTCGAGATTGGCATAACTACGAATAGACTGTAGCCTTTCCGTCAGGCCCTCCTCCTTATAAACTCCTATCATATTATTATCGAAGAAGTCGTACACTCGTCTTACGAGGTAGTCGCCGTCCTTACAGAAACAGGTGGCTGGGAGAAAGATGTCGGCCCCAAAGAATTGACAGAAAACGGACATTAGCCACAGAGCAAAGGCCATCAGTGCACTGTAAAGACGTATATACAGTTTCCATCTACTCTTTCGTGCGGCAATCATGAGGGCGAAGGGCGACAGTAGGGCAGTCCATATCAATGCGTAACCCAGTCCCCATCGCAGGTGGATGGAGTCATACATTAATATAAATATCAGTCCGTAGAGCCCTGCCGAGACAATTTGTATCAGCATTATAATCGTTAGTTCCCAGCTCCACGTCCGTCCTTTCTGTCCTTCACATTGCTGTTTCTGCATCTTACTACTGGTAGTTTCTCCGCAAATATACGGTTTATTTTCTTAAAAAGCAAGGGAGGGAAGTAAAAAAAGAAGAGTAGCCTCACCCCCAACCCCTCTCCGAATGGAGAGGGGAGTAGTATGTGAGGTTACCCCTTTTGGCCTGCTAATGATAGGAGATAGGCCGCTGAACATCTGGAGGACATGGAGGGGTATCTCGGTGATCACTCCCCTCTCCATTCGGAGAGGGGCTGGGGGTGAGG
>ERZ772974.504-NODE-504-length-28615-cov-25.046744_pt1 | contig 28615 bp, 27 predicted proteins | sample MGYA00580671_ERZ772974 | MGnify/ENA primary metagenome ERZ772974 (study PRJEB29015, sample SAMEA2738065) | human oral metagenome | biome: human oral; feature: human-associated habitat; material: saliva | place: China | collected 2218 ... | reverse complement strand
GCCGTGCCAGTCGTCAGGTCCCGTATATACATATGCGGCCGCTTTTTTAGTCACGATCCGTTTCCTGCGGAAAGCCGTTATCTAAACCTGCAGCCTTACGTTTCGCTTCACATTCTTCGCAATAGCCGTACACTTTTAATTGGTGATCTACCGTATGGAAATGCAATCTCTTTTCCAAAATCGTTTCCAAGGTTTCCAATAAATCGTCCTTGCATTCCCACACCTTACCGCAGTCAAGGCAAATAAGATGATGGTGGAAATGACCGTCTTCTTCACAATCATTTAATTCATAACGGCTACAACCGTCATCAAAATCCAATTTTTTCAACAAGTCCATTTGCGTAAACAGATCAAGAGTTCTGTATACAGTCGCCAACCCGATATCGGGGGCCGTCTGTTTAACCAGTTCAAAAACGTCTTCAGCACTTAAATGACGAGCCGTGCTTTCCACAAAAGCTCGCAAGACCACTTGACGCTGAGACGTCATCTTATATTTCTGGTCCTTAATCTTATCTTTCATGCGTTTCATCATCAATTCCATTACATCATCTTTAGTCTTTTCCATCGTTCTTTGACATCCTTTCTCTATAAGAACTGAAAAACCATAAGTGCCGTGCCGTCGTTTGCAATACGGCTACAAGAGGCACTGTCAAAATCATACCGGCTACACCGAAAAGGGTGCCGCCTATTAAAAGGGCAATGACGATAACCACAGGGTGGATGCTGATAACCTTCCCCATGACCTGAGGCATAATCAGATGCCCGTCTATTTGCTGAACCACAGCGTAAAAAATGAGAACTTTCAAAGCCAGGGACGGACTGATAGTCGCACCGAGCAGGATAGCCGGTATGGCCCCGACAATGGGCCCGATAACGGGAATCCACTCCGTAATGGCCGCTAAGAGAGCAATGACCAAAGGATAGGGAACCCCCATAATCCACATCCCCGTAAAGGTCAGGCAGGCTATAATGCAACTCATAAGAAGCTGCCCGCGAATATAGCGACTCAAAACAAGGCTCAGTTCTTCGAAATACGAGCGTAAATGAAGCCTATAGTCGGACGGATACAGATTGACAAAGGCGTTCATCATCCGTTCCCCGTCCTTCAAAAAATAAAAGGTTATAAAGGGAACGACAAAAAACTCTACGACTGTACCGGCAATGGCAAAGACCGATTTAACCAGATTTGAAATACCGTCAATGCCGTAGTTACTGACTTTAATAAAGGCTTCATTAACAATTGCCTTGACCTGATCGGGAATATAAATAGGTGCCTGATCGCTTTCAAGTTGAACTACAAGCTCATACGTCTGACTGACAATGGTACTGAAGTTATTGGCCAGCAGGTTTAACTGACCGATTAACGGTTTCAAAATGCTGTTTGTCATGACGGCAATGACTGCAATCAAAACAACGAATGACAGCAAAATTGAAATATCAATCGGCACCTGTCTTCTAAAGAGCCGCACCAGTCCTTTTTGAATCCCATCCCTAAGGGGCGTCAAAATAAAGGTAATAATCAATGATACAATAACGGGCCAATAAATTTCCTTTACTGCTAAAAACAGGCACACACCCAAAATCATGAGAACGACGCGCAACCTGAATTCAATCGTTTTATTATTAGACACCTTACCAGCCTCCGCCGAGGAACGGATTATTTCTCCGTTCATACCCTATATCCGTAGCCGGCCCGTGACCGGGAAGCACTACCGTGTCATCAGGTAATTTCATCAATTTTTCTTCAATACTGCTAACTAAAACATGAGAATCACCGCCGTAAAAATCGGTTCTTCCCACTGAGCAACGAAACAGCGTATCTCCGGCGAACAAGAGTCCCGCACCGTACAGGCAAAGGCCGCCGGGGGTATGTCCGGGCGTTTCGATCACTTTAAAAGGTACACCCGCAAAGTTTATAACTTCTCCGTCCGTAACAATGTGTTCAGGCGACGTGATAACGATTTCCTTACCTAGGAACATAGATAAATTGTTGCGTGAGTTTGCAATGAGATCCACATCACCCTTACCGATATACACAGGCACGTCCTTATGATTTCTCACTTCCTGTAACGCGCCGATGTGATCGGCATGTCCGTGCGTTAAGAACACGAACCTGAGAGTCACCCCGAGAACGTCAAGAGCCTTATCAATTCGCTCATAATCCCATGCCGGGTCGATTAAAAACGCCTCTTTTTCAACATCGTCATAGACAATATAACAATTGGTCTCCAGCGGGCCGAGCGGAAGGGTCTTATACTGTATGGCCATAAGCGTTCGCCTCCTAAAATTCTTTCTTACTGTCTAACAAAATCGTAACGGGACCGTGGTTATCCAACGAGACGACCATTTCCGTCTGAAAAACTCCCGTCGCCACACGAACGCCCTGTTTTTCCACGTACTGTACAAACTCTTCATATAACCGGTTCGCCAAATCCGGAGGCGCCGCTGCCGTAAAACTCGGTCTGCGTCCGTGACGTACATCTCCGTACAGGGTAAATTGGGAAACGACCAACATTTCACCGCCCTTTTGTAAGAGAGACTGATTCATCTTACCTTCTTCATCTTCAAAAATGCGAAGATTCAATATTTTATCCGCCGTGTAAACAACATCTTTTTCGTCATCGTCCCGGCCTACCCCCAGAAGAACCGTCAGTCCTGCACCGATGCGTCCCGTTTCCGTTCCTTCCGATGTCACGGAAGAACGTATTGTCCGTTGTATAACCGCTCTCATGACTGACTGCCTCCCGTAAAACGCTGCACTTTATATACATCCTTCAAACGACGAATTTTCGTAGCAACAAATTCGAATTGGGCTAAGTCCTTAATACTGATGCCCAAGTGAATGGTTACACTCTTTGTTTCCGATACCTTAGCGTTAATGGACGTAATAGAAATCTTCATCTCTGCCAAAGCAGCCATAATATCGGCTATCATGCCGGTCCTATCATAGGCCGAAATTTCCATATTTACCTCGAAAGACTCGGACATGCCGTAATCCCATTCCACATCAATCAGTCGGTCCACGTCTTCATCAAGGCGCACATTAGGACAATCCGCCCGGTGGACGGAAACCCCTCTGCCTCTGGTAACAAAGCCGATAATCGGATCTCCCGGAACAGGGCTGCAACATTTTGATAACCGCACGAGCAGTCCCGACTCGCCTTTTACGAGAACCCCCGAATGATTGTGTCCCGATGCTTTACGAGGCTTGAGCTTTTCAATAAGCGATTTTTCATTCTGCTCGTCATCAACTCTATCCAATTCTTTATGCAGTTCCAAGAGCTTAATAAGAACCGTATTGACGGCAAACCCGCCGTAACCGACAGCAGCCAGTAAATCATCTTCCGTACCGGCATTCATCTGCTTGGCGACCTTGGCTATACGACCCGAATGACTTACCAGCTTCCAATCATGACCGAGGCGTTTGCATTCCTTTTCCAAAGCGGCTGATCCTTTTTCGATATTTTCTTCTCTGTTTTCCTTTTTAAACCAGTTCCGTATTTTCGAGCGACTTTCCGAACTGCCTACAATCTTCAACCAGTCCAAACTCGGCTTGCCGGTTTTAGAGGTAATAACCTCGACAATGTCACCGTTCTTCAAGGCATAGTCCAAAGGCACTATTTTTCCGTTAACCTTGGCCCCTACACACCGGTGGCCTACATCCGTATGAATGCGGTATGCAAAATCAATGGGAATAGCTCCCTGCGGTAAATCGATAACATCACCGCGCGGCGTAAATACAAATACTTCATCGGAAAAGGCGTCCAGTTTAAGGGCATTTACAAACTCTTGAGGGTTGCTCGTATCCTGCCATTCCAACAGATTCCTCAGCCACCCCATCTTTTCATCAAAACCTGTCGCCTTTTGCGAGGCTCTGCCTTCCTTATACCGCCAATGAGCGGCTACCCCGTATTCGGCAATATGGTGCATATCCCATGTACGAATTTGAATTTCAACAGGCTGTCCGCGCGTACCGATAACCGTCGTATGAAGAGATTGATAATTATTCGGCTTCGGCATGGCAATATAATCCTTAAACCGATAAGGCAGAGGTTTCCACAAGCTGTGTACAATCCCCAAAACGCCGTAACAATCCTGGACTGTATCGACAATAACGCGAATGGCGTAAAGATCGTAAATTTGACTCAAATCGCGATTGTCTTTCTTCATTTTTTTATAAATACTGTAAAAATGCTTGGGTCTTCCGTTTATTTCAAAGCTGATGGACGATTCGGTCAGTGTCTTTTTCAGTACATCAATGGCTTCATTGACAATTTCTTCACGAACCTTTCGTTTTTCTTTCATTTGGTCTACCAAGTCGTAATACTTGTCAGGCTCCATATAGCGGAAAGATAAATCTTCCAGTTCCCACTTAATATTGAAAATCCCCAAGCGATGTGCCAAAGGAGCATAGATTTCCAATGTTTCTTGAGCTATGCGCTTCTGTTTTTCACTACGCATGTACTTTAAGGTTCGCATATTGTGCAGCCTGTCTGCCAGCTTAATAACGACGACACGAATGTCTTTAGCCATGGCCAAGAACATTTTACGCATACTGTTAACCTGCTGGTCCTCTTTAGTACGATAGTCCAAACGGTTTAACTTGGTAACGCCGTCAACAAGAAAGGCCACTTCCTTACCGAAGATCCGTTCAATATCTTCCAGCGTATACTCCGTGTCTTCTACAACATCATGCAACAGAGATGCCGTAATCGTCGTCGTATCGATTTCCATATCAGCCAGAATTTCCGCTACAGCTAAGGGATGAAGGATATACGGATCCCCGTTAACCCTCTTTTGTTCCTTATGTGCTTCATCGGCCAATTCGTATGCTTTGCGAATATTTTCGCAAGTTTCATCGGGCTGATATGATTTAATCATTTCTATGAGGCGATTATAGGCTTCTTCTTTTTTCGAAATTTCCATCTTTCTGCCTCCTTATAAACCCGAGCCGACAGCCCTGAATGTGGGCGAATCGTTTAAAGATAATTTACTTCCCTGAGTGGGCATTTCATAATATATATCTTCATCATCAGATGCAGTAACCAGTATCCCCAATTCCTTAAAAACCTGTAGGGCCGTAAGTACATCATGTCCGTCTATCAATGCTACTGCATCAAGCATATACCGTCTTGTGTCACTGACAGTACGACGGCCTTCCCCTACATAGGTCTTTAAAACCTTATATATATCCACCATATCGTTTCTCGTAAGGGTCGGCTTGTATTCATGGGTTAAGCGCATATCACGCAATACAAGTTGGGCCGTAGTCCGATCGTGATACGTATTGAGTTCCGGCTGAAAGGCCAGGTCCACTTCATCATTCCGTAATATATAGTCCGCCTTATCAGCCATCGACCAGCCTACACCGCTTAAGCGACAACCGTCTTCACTTTCAGCAACAATCCGCAAATGCGTCTTCTGTCTGCCTATTTCCTTAATATCGTAAAGGAGTGCATTTTTTAAAACGAAGAGAGGCCGAGTGTTTCCCATACCGTAAGGTTCAAGGAGGCTCAATTCGTGGACCGTATCGACCGTTATGTCCTCACCTACCACCACGGAATCTACATTCAATACGGGAATATAGTCTTTCTCCGTCAAATGCCGTAACGCATATTCGTTCAGCTGTTCTCGCAAAGCGTCAATATTCTCCTGGGCAACGGAAAAGCCGGCAGCCATGGCATGTCCTCCGAACTGAATGAGAAGTTCTTTACACGAATTCAAGGCTTCATACATATTAAAACCGGTAATACTCCGACATGACCCTTTACCCACACCGTCTTTAAGGGATATGACCAGAGACGGTTTATAGTATTTTTCAATTAAACGGGATGCGGCTATACCGATAACTCCGCTATGCCAACCGTCACCGGCAACAACAAGTACATGGTCGTCTTCATATCCTTCATTTTCCACCTCGTCTATGGCTGCCGTTGTAATAGTCCGCTCAATGTCCTGTCGCTGTGTATTTAAATCATGCAGTTCTTCAGCCGTTTCTTTTGCCTTATCAGAGTCTTTCTCCAAGAGGAGAAAGACCCCCTTTTCGGCATGGCTGATACGCCCGGCAGCATTTAACCGAGGCGCAACGGAAAAAGCAATATTTCCTGCCGAAATTTTCGTCGCATCCAATCCCGCTGTTTCTATTAAAGCTTGAATTCCGCAATTATCGCCTTCGGCTATACGTGACAGTCCGTCAGCTACTAAGATTCTGTTTTCTCCCGTCAACGGTACCAGATCCGCCACGGTGCCCAACGCAACCAGAGATGTATACTTCTCACCGCCTGTCTTGCCGGCCAGCATTCTTAAAGCACGACACAGCGTATAGGCTACCCCCACTCCCGCTAATTCCTTATAAGGATACATGCAGTCTTGCTGCTTCGGATTAATGACGGCATATCCTTCAGGAATATGTTCCGACGGTTCGTGATGATCCGTAATGATAATATCTGTCTGCGTATTGAATTCCTTGACCAGCTTTGCTGAAGAAATACCGCAGTCGACTGTAATAATCACCTCGGTTTTGTCGCGCACCAACTCTTCCAATGCATCCCGGTTCAAGCCATATCCCTCAGACTGCCGTTCAGGAATGTAAAATGCCGGATCAGCGCCTAAATCACAAAGAGAACGATACACTAAGGCTGTTGATGTAATTCCGTCTACATCATAATCTCCGTACACGACAATTCGCTCGCCTCGTTCAATGGCCGTGAGAATACGTTCAGCTCCTTTACGAACATCTTTCATAAGAAAAGGATCGTATAATGACGACATATTATCATACAAAAAATGCTTGGCATCTGTCGAATCGGTGATTCCCCGATTGACAAGTGTACGGGCCAATAAGCTTGAAATGTGAAGTTGTTCTTGTAATTGCCGCACCGTTTCTTGTGACGGTTCGGCATATATCCAACGCATGTCCATATATGCCTGCTAAAGAAATAAATAACAGCTATCAATTAGTTAATTCATTCTAGCACATTTTCATTCTCAAATAAAGCTATTTTTTTGAGAAAACTATAATTTACCATAGCGTATTTACATCCTTACTAGCTTTTTGACAATAGAAAAAAACAACCGCCTCTCGTAATGAGAGACGGTTGTTAAGTTTAACTCTGTCGAGTCTATTATTTAGCTTCAAATCCCGCTTGTAAACGGACATAGGATTCACGACGAGCGCGCGCATCCGCAACGGTCTTTTCATAGAGGGACTGTGCCAATTCGGGGAATCCTTTTGCCAAGGACGCATAACGAACTTCGCCTTCAAGGAATTCCTGGAACTTGCTGTAATCCGGTTCCTTAGAATCAAGGCTGAACGGATTCTTACCCTGTTCTTTAAGTTCCGGGTTGTAGCGATACATATCCCAGTAACCGCATGCAACTGCCAATTTTTCTTCTTCCTGGCTCTTGCCCATACCCTTACGAATACCGTGGTTAATGCACGGGCAATATGCAATGATTACGGACGGACCATGGTAAGCTTCAGCTTCGGTCATAGCCTTTACGAGCTGATTCTTATCGGCACCCATAGCAACCTGTGCTACGTATACATAACCGTAAGACATCATCATCATGCCGAGATCCTTTTTCTTCGTACGTTTACCGGAAGCGGCGAACTGCGCAATAGCAGCTGTCGGCGTAGCCTTGGAAGACTGACCGCCCGTATTGGAATAAACTTCCGTATCAAGGACAAGGATATTGACATCCTGGTCCTGTGCGAGAACATGGTCTACACCGCCGAAACCGATATCGTAAGACCAGCCGTCACCACCGAAGATCCAGTGCGAACGTTTTACAAGATATTGTTTGTTGTCGAGGAATGCTTCGAGAACCGGTTTGCCTGCAGCTTCTTTTTCAAGAAGTGCCGTTACTTTGTCGGCACGTTCACGTGTGCCTTCTCCTTCAGCAAAGTTGGCAGCCCAATCGCTTAATGCCGCCTGAAGTTCAGGCGATGCAACAGCTTTCGCATCTTCTACTTTTGCGAGTAAATCTCTGCGAACCTTATCAACACCTACGAACATACCGAAGCCGTATTCAGCAGCGTCTTCAAAGAGGCTGTTTGCCCATGCGGGACCGTGACCCTTTGCATCTGTCGTATACGGAGCAACCGGAGCGGAACCGCCGTAAATGGAGGAGCAACCTGTTGCATTGGCAATCATCATGCGATCACCGAAGAGCTGTGTCGTCAATTTAACGTACGGAGTTTCGCCGCAACCTGCACAAGCACCGGAGAATTCGAAGAGAGGTTGTTCAAACTGCGAACCGATAACCGATTTCTTGTTCTGCGGATTAGCTTTCGGTGCCACTTCTTCCGTACCATAATACCAAAGGTCCATCTTGGCACGTTCTTCTTCCGTATTCGGAACCATTGTCAATGCCTTAGCCGGGCAGACATTTGCACAGCTACCGCATTCGAGACAGTCGAGTTGGTCAACTACAATCGTAAAGCCGTATTCCTTACCGGATTTAGCTTTAGGCGCCGTAACAAAACCGGCCGGAGCTTTTGCACGTTCTTCTTCCGTCGTCAAAACGGGGCGAATCGTAGCATGCGGGCAGACGAAGGAACACTGTACGCAACCGATACATTTTTCAGCATCCCAGGAAGGAACGTACAATGCCGGGCCTGCTTTTTCGAACTTGGACGTACCTACAGGCATCGTACCGTCTTCGCGGCCGATGAAGTCCGATACCTTCAAATCGTCGCCGATCTGACCGAGAACCGGAGTTGCCACGTTTTCGAAGTATTCCGTTGTCGGACGACCTTCCACTTTTTCGTCCACAGCATCAGCCCAAGATGCGGGGTAATTCACTTCATGGAATTCACCGACACCGGCATCAACAGCAGCCCAGTTCATGTCAACAACCTTCTGGCCCTTCTTGCCGTAAGACTTGACAATGGAGTCTTTCAGGTATTTAACAGCGTCATCCAAGGGGATAACTTTTGCAAGTGCGAAGAAAGCAGCCTGCATTACCATGTTGATACGTGTGCCGAGGCCGAGTTTCTGACCGATAGCATCACCGTTCAAGGTGTAGAATTTTACATGGTGTTTAGCAATCGCACGTTTGATGCGCGCCGGCAGTTGATGATCCAGTTCTTCATCAGACCAGGTACAGTTAAGCATAAACGTACCGCCGTCTTTAATGCCGCGAAGCAAATCAAAACGTTTTACATAAGATTGACGGTGACAAGCAATATAGTCTGCTGCATCAATCAAGTACGGCATATCAATAGGTTTCGTGCCGAAACGCAAGTGAGATACCGTTACGCCGCCGGATTTCTTGGAGTCATATGCAAAGTATGCCTGTGCATACAAGTCCGTATGGTCACCGATAATCTTGATAGCCGATTTATTGGCACCGACTGTACCGTCGGAACCGAAGCCCCAGAATTTGCAAGCCGTAAGACCGGTCGTATCCAAAGGCATTTTGTCGGCACGCGGCAAGGAAAGATTCGTAACGTCATCAACGATACCGATAGTGAAACCGTGCATCGGATGATCTTTCTGGAGTTCTTCGAATACGGGGAGAATATCTTCCGGAAGAACGTCCTTCGAGCCGAGACCTGCACGACCGCCGATAATGTCTACATCAAGGCCTACCGTCTTAGCGAAGTTTACGATATCAAGGTACAAGGGTTCACCCATAGCACCCGGTTCTTTTGTACGGTCGATAACGGCAATCTTCTTAACCGTCTTAGGCAATACGGCCTGTAAATGTTTCGCAGAGAACGGACGATAGAGATGAACGTTAATAACGCCGACTTTTTCGCCTTTGCCGTTCAAGTAGTTAACTGCCTGGTATACAACGTCGGACAAGGAACCCATAGATACGATAACGCGTTCAGCATCTTCTGCACCGTAATAATTAAACGGTTTGTATGTACGGCCCGTAATTTCGGAAATCTTAGCCATATAATCAGCTACGATATCCGGCATTGCGTCATAGAACTTGTTGTTTGCTTCACAATGCTGGAAGTAAATATCCGGGTTTTCGGCAGTACCGCGAATTTCCGGATTATCCGGATTGAGTGCACGTTGACGGAAACGTTTCAAAGCATCCTGATCAACGAGATCACGGAGTTTGTCAAATTCCATAACTTCAACTTTTTGAATTTCATGAGACGTGCGGAAGCCGTCAAAGAAGTTGATGAACGGCAAGGATCCCTTCAAAGCTGCCAAGTGAGCTACACCGGAAAGGTCCATAACTTCCTGAACATTGGATTCCGCCAAAAGACAGCAGCCTGTCGCACGAGCGGACATAACGTCCTGATGGTCACCGAAAATGCTGAGTGCATGATTAGCCAAGGCACGAGCAGCAACATGGAATACGCCCGGTAACAATTCGCCGGCAACTTTATACATGGTCGGAATCATCAAGAGGAACCCTTGAGAAGCCGTGTAGGTGGTGGTCAATGCACCGGCCTGTAAAGAGCCGTGATATGCACCTGCCGCACCGGCTTCGGACTGCATTTCAACAACTTTTACAGGGTTACCGAAAATATTTTTCAGTCCCTGTGCCTGCCAATCATCAACATGTTCCGCCATCGGCGAAGACGGCGTAATCGGGTAAATAGCAGCTACTTCCGTAAATGCATAGGATATCCAACCTGCTGCTTCATTACCGTCCATGGTTTTGAACTTACTCATTAAACAACACGCTCCTTTAACTATTGAATAAAGACCAATATATAATTGAATATATTGAAATCAAAGTTAAAAACCCACCAGTCCAGTCCACTCATATGTACGTGTAGATTACACATTATATACATATACGTCGCGGCAATACTTTTTTTGTATAAAGCCCGCAAAGGTGCTGAATTCCGCCAAAAAAATATTGCCATCAGACAGATCATGTAATATACTGAATAATAATACTACATATGGACGTGCCCGGAAGTGGCAATATTCATGCGGTTTTCGACCAGTACATGAACGTTTTTTCTAACTTTTTTCACGTTCATTATATGCTTTGCAAATTTGAAATTCAATAGCTAGACCTTGCTGTTTTCACTATTAAAAAGTGCAAATTTGTAAACGTATACTTGATTAGTATCCTATCACTCTAGGAGGTGTTGAGATGGATTTTCATCATTTGAAATATTTCACTGAAGTCGCCGATAAGAAATCCTTCAGCAAGGCAGCACGGACTTTACATATTTCTCAATCAGCCATCAGCCGCACTATTAAGGCATTGGAAGACGAGTTAGGCGTAGTTCTCTTTATGCGTAACGCCAAGGCTGTCGAGCTGACTGATGCGGGTGCAATCTTCCTGACACATGCCAAACGGGTTGTTTTTATGTTTGAGCATTTGAAAACGGATTTCGAAAATGAATTCAAATTGGAACAAGGAACAGTGCTTATCGGTCTGCCTCCTATTACGGGTGCCCCCGTCTTTGCCAACCTGTTGGGTGCTTTTAAACAGGAATATCCGCAAATTGAACTTGACTTATATGAACACGGTTCTAAAAAGGTCGGCATCAGCGTGCAGGAAGGTTTAATCGATCTCGGTATCGTTTGCACACAACCGAAGGAAAAAGATTTTGAATCATTTTTCCTCGACCAGGACCCCATGAATGTTATCATTCACCGGGATAATCCGCTCAGCAAGGAAAAAACCATTCCTTTAAAAAAGTTAGCTAACGAATCGCTCGTCCTCTATCGCGACGATTTCAACTTACATGACGAAATTATTACGAACTGTAAGAAAATCGGTTTTCAGCCGAAAATCGTTTTTGAAACGAGTCAACGGGATCTTATGATTCAAACGGTTGTCGCCAATTTAGGTATTGCACTTTTACCCAGTCGCCTCTGCCCCACTAAAGAATCGGCACCGCGAGTCTACGAATCCGTTGTCGTTCGTCCCTTGGTTGAGCCCAAAATACTCCATGTATTATACGTTATTTGGAAACGCGGTCATTATCTGTCTCATGCGGCTCAATTATGGCTTGATTTCGTACGAAACAGAACGCGCATTTCATCCAATGTATAGTAAAATTGCGGATAAGACGTCGGAATTGAAAGATTTTATAAAAACATTCCCTGACCGGGATGGTAAGCACGACGTACTTCTTCGACGTTTCGCCTTGGCAGCCCTTATCCTCATTCTTTTTGAAGCTGCTTACATTCTCTTCCTGCAATGGCAGATTATGGAACTGACTATTACCGTCAGAACGCAGGAAACACGTATAGCACAGGCGGAACGAGATTATGATAAGCATAACCACATGCTTTATACTCTTAATGAAACGATTACATCGATTCAACGCCAATGGTCATCTCTGAACTTCAGGGTTTTGGAAAATACGTGGAAACTCGACGGTACGACAACACCTCAGAATTCATTACATGTACGGCAAGGTCAATAATGTTCATATGTAAGAGAACGGAATCTCCGCTTCCGTTCTCTTTTTTTGTAAGCAAAGAGGGCCATACAGCATTAAGCTGTATGACCCTCTTGCTTATTAATTATTCCTCTTCTTCAGCCGATGCTTTTTCAAACTCGGCAATGACGGCATCAAATTCAGCTTCCGTAGGAGATACGAAGATTTCCTCTCCGTCTTCTTCTTCAACCCGGGCCAGAATGGGATCCGCCTCTTCACGAAGCTCTCCTTCTTCCGTAACGGGGACGAGGAGAATGAAGGTCTTCCCTTCATATTCCACAGAATCGGCTTCGGCAAAGAATTCTTCCGTTCCGTCTTCACTCGTAATGGTGATCAACTCGAATTCGTCCATTAATTCTTCAGACATGTTATCCTCCTTGAGCATCTAAATAATTCTGCAATATGAATACGGCTGCAATCGTATCGACAACGGCCTTACGCTTTTCTCTGCGCACGCCGGCCTCCATCAACTGCCGCTGCGCCATAACCGTCGTCAATCGTTCATCCCACCAAACGATTTCCGTTTGCGGTACCGTCTTCTTCAATTCCTCTACAAACTGCTCGATTTTTTCCGTATTCGCACTCTTATCACCGTTCATGTGAGAAGGCTTTCCGACAACAATGCGATGCACCTCTTTTTCCTTGCATATATCCGCAAGAGCCAGACAATCTTTACGTCGCGATTGACGTTTCAGTGTGCCTACGGCCTGAGCTGTCAGCAACAGGGCGTCACTGCAAGCCACTCCGATTGTTTTAGAGCCTACATCCAGTCCTAAAATTCGCATAATTTAAAGATTCCGATGTTTGACATACGAACTTAACAATTCTTCCACTAATTCATCCCGTTCCAGACGGCGAATATTGCTGCGAGCGTTGTTATGACTCGTAATGTATGTCGGATCTCCGGAAAGGAGATATCCTGCCATTTGACTGATAGGATTATAGCCCTTTTCCTTTAGCGAATTATATACATCTTCTAAAATCATGGAAGCAACACTTTGATCATCTTTGCTGCTTACAATCATCGTTTTATCGTTTACTGACATCTTGCCCACTCTCCCTTCGAGTAGCTTTTGCGGTTCTATTTACCTGCGCCTTGTACCGCCTCTTTACCGGCCTTGAGCGCTTCTTCCAATTTTTGCGGGTCTTTGCCGCCGGCCTGTGCCATGTCGGGACGTCCGCCACCGCCACCACCGGCTGCTACGGCCGCTGCTTTTACAATCTTTCCGGCATGATAGCCCTGTTTAGTAAGTTCCTTGTCAACCTTGCATACAAAGCTGACTTTATCCCCCTGTACGGCACCCAGGAGAACAATTCCGCCAACCTTATCCAGGACCATATCGGCCATATCTCTTAACCCTTCTGCCGAATCAGCAGTGACGGAAGCCGCTGTAACGGATACTCCGTGAATTTCTTCTTTAGCCGCCAAGATATCATCAAGCGATGAGGTAGCCAACTTATGACTGAGTTGAGCTACTTCCCTTTCCGCTTCTTTAAGAGCTGTCAATAATTGTTCAATCTTAGCGGGAATATCCTCTTCTTTGCTCTTTAACAAAGTCGCTGCTTCCTGCAACAAGACGGCATCGGCTACAGCCCGTTCATGAGCCGCCTTACCCGTAACGGCTTCTATACGACGAATACCCGTACCCGTTCCGGATTCTCCCACAATACGGAAGGAACCGATAACGGACGTATTGGGGACGTGCGATCCGCCGCAGAGTTCACAGCTGAATCCGGGGACGTTGACAACACGAACGATATCCCCGTACTTTTCACCGAAAAGTGCCATAGCTCCTTTTTTTATAGCATCGTCAACGGGCATTTCTTCAATTTCCAAATCTACGTTCTTCATAATCTGACGGTTAACTTCTTTTTCTACTTCCGCCAACTCTTCATTTGTCATAGGTGAAAAATGGGTGAAGTCGAAACGCAACCGTTCGGGAGTTACCAAAGAACCGGCCTGGTTGACGTGTGTGCCGAGAACCTTACGCAACGCTGCCTGTAATAAATGAGTTGCCGTATGATTACGAGCAATATCCAGATTACGAACCTTGTCGACCGTAATATCGACTTCATCGCCCTTAGACAGGCTGCCTTCCGTTACAATGGCAATCATATAGGTTAAGCCGTTCGCCAAAGACTTCGTATCCGTTACTTCCGCCTTTCCCGAAGGACCCGTAATATACCCTGTATCCCCTATTTGGCCGCCGCCTTCTGCATGGAAGGGTGTTTTATCGAGAATAATCGTTATAGCCGTATCTTTTTCAGCCCGTTCAACAGCAGCTCCGTCGATACCGATAAGTACGACTCGTGCGTTAACGGCATTTTCATCTTTAACCAATGCGGACTGATCGAGACCTGTCGTATCCGGCGTGGCTACCTTGGCGGACACCTTGGCCCGTGCCGCTCTGGCCCGTTCCTGTTGTGCCTTCATCGCCTTGTCGAAACCATCATGATCAATGGTCATTCCGTGTTCCTGAACAATTTCTTCCGTAAGTTCGACAGGAAAACCGAAAGTATCGTAAAGTTTGAATACCTTCTCGCCTGCCAAGACACCCGTCCCGTCGGCATCCTCAATCATGGCGTTTAGAAGTTCCAAACCTTGTGCCAAAGTCGCACTGAATTGAGCTTCTTCCGTTGCAATAACGGTCTTAATCAACTCTTTACGTTCCGCCAATTCAGGATATGCTTCCTTATACATGTCAATAACAATATCGACTAAATCCGCCAGGAAGGCTTCTTCAATGCCGAGGACACGGCCGAAGCGAACGGCACGACGTAAAATACGGCGAAGTACGTAACCGCGACCTTCGTTTGACGGCAAAATACCGTCACCGATCATCATCGTAACGGCACGAATATGGTCGCCGATGACCTTGACGGCAATCTTTTGTTCCTTATTATTGTAATCACCGTGACACACATCGATGACCCTTTGCATAATAGGGAACAGCAAGTCCGTTTCGAAGTTCGATTCTTTTTGCTGAATGACCGATGCCAATCGTTCCAACCCGGCACCCGTATCAATGTTTTTCTTTTCCAACGGTTCATACGATCCGTCTTTTGTCTTATTAAACTGTGTGAAAACGAGATTCCAAATTTCCAAATAACGGTCGCAATCACAGCCGACATTGCATGTAGGTTTACCGCATCCCCGTTCAGGGCCGAGATCGTAGAAAATTTCCGAGTCGGGTCCGCAAGGGCCTTCACCGATTTCCCAGAAATTATCTTCCAGTTTAAAAATTCGTTCATCCGCCAAACCGACGATATTATGCCAAATATCATAAGCTTCTTCATCTTCGGGATAAACGGTAACATACAGTTTATTCGTATCCAGCTCAAGAACTTCAGTCAAAAACTCCCACGCCCAGGTAATAGCTTCCTTCTTGAAATAATCACCGAAGGAAAAATTGCCGAGCATTTCAAAAAAAGTATGATGGCGTGCCGTACGACCGACATTATCGATGTCACCCGTACGAATACATTTCTGACTGGTTGTCACGCGATAAGAGGGAGGTACCAACTTACCGGTAAAATAGGGCTTGAGCGGAGCCATACCGGCACCAATAAGAAGTAAACTCGGGTCGTTTTCCGGCACGAGGGAAAAACTGTGTAATTTTAAATGTTTTTTGCTTTCAAAAAAATCCAAGTATGCCTTACGAATTTCATTACCCGTCATGTACTTCATTTGCAGTAACACTCCTTGTATTCCGGTCAAAAGCCGGTCTTATAATATATATTCCATTGTCACCGGCTGTCGACCGACTCTTAGCGCTTAACGCGTTTTGCACCGATATACCGCGATCCCCAATATTCACTGTCCAAGCTGTCTATGTGAATCCCGCTGCTCGTAGTAGCACTGATAAATTGATTATTTCCTACATATATTCCCGTATGAGAAACTCCCGGCTCATATGTAGAGAAAAACACGAGATCACCCGGAATCAGATTTCCTTTGGAAACACTGGCCCCGATTAAATATTGTTCATCCGCCATACGCGGCAAAGAAACACCGCTGTGAGCAAATACATATTTTGTAAATCCCGAGCAGTCAAAACCGCTGGGCGTATTTCCTCCGAATACATACGGAACCCCTAAATATTTATAAGCCTGGCTGACCACATTATTGCCGAAAGCATTGTGCTTAACATCACCTTTGCCGGCCTTACCCGTGCCGTAGTCATGAATCGTTACGGGTTTTGTCGCCTTCTTCTTAGGTGCCGCTTTTTGGGGTGCTGCTGCCTGAGGCATAGCCTTACCCGTCAAAGTTTTAAAGGTTTTAGCATCAACAGAACCGCTGATGGTCAGGCCTTTGTCAGCCTGAAAGCGTTCAACGGCACGACGGGTGTCATTACCGAAAATACCGTCCATGCCTATTTTATAGCCCCGTTTTACGAGATTTTGCTGTATTAATAATACATCGGAACCTTGCGAGCCTACGGAATAAGCTCCTACCGATAAAGTACATGTTGCCATAAGTGCAACGGCAACAACCGTTTTGGAAAATAATCTCCGCATAAAAACTCCTCTCCGCCTCCGAGGTTAACTGACGGGTTAGGCTTGAAGGCAGCCCGCCGCTTCGCGGCTTCACCCCAAAAACTTGGTTCCCCCGTACTCCATATGAATAGAGATTCGGCACTCCATTTTTACTGTGAAATTCTGTCGTCCTTATGACGACCCAACTCGGTTTTTATCCAATACAAAGGTCGATTCTTTACTTCTTCAAAAATTCGTCCTATATACTCACCGATAATTCCCAGAAAGATAAGTTGCAAACCGCCGATAAGACACACGACAATCATAGTCGTAGTCCACCCCGGTGTAACTTGGTCCGTCAATTTACTGTATAACACATGAAGAATCATAAGCAAACTCAACAGGCCGCTGAAAATCCCGGCATAAAATGATATGCGCAAGGGCGTTTTCGAATACGCCATAATACCGTCTAAGGCAAAACTGAACATTTTATGAAGAGAAAACTTCGACTTCCCCGCATACCGTTTTGGCGCCACAAACTCGACAACGGTTTGCTTGTATCCGATATCGCCGATCATACCTCTAATGAAACGATCATGCTCACGGAATTGCTTAAATGTTTCCGCAACCCGTCTGTCTATGAGACGAAAATCGGAGCCGCCCGGTCGAATATACACGGGCGATAATGCGTTTATCAACGTATAGTACAGGCCGGACGAAACTTTCTTGAAAATCCCCGCATCGTCTGTTGCCAAGCGCACAGTCTGGACAATGTCAAACCCTTCATTCCACTTTTGAATCAAATCGGGTAACATCGACGGCGGATGCTGCAAATCTCCGTCCATAGTAATAACGGCGTCGCCCGAAGCATGATCCATGCCGCATGTAATAGCCAGCTGATGACCGAAATTTCGTGCCAAAATCAAGGCACGCACATGCAAGTCCTGCTGTGTCAACCGACTGAGAACAAGAGGGGTAGCATCGGTCGATCCGTCGTCTACAAAAATAATTTCATAGTCGTATGGAAGGTCCGACATATACTTCGTCACTTCTTCATAGAACTTTTCGATATTCAAATGTTCATTATAAACGGGAGTTACGACGGATATAACCGTCTTTCCCTGCATACCCGAAAAGGTCATCCTTAATTATACCATTCACCGGAAAATACTGTCAAAACCGATACTTATGCCACCCGATGAATCTATAAGCATAATATCGGATTTTATTATTATATCATTTTGCCCCGTTCATTTCCAGTTTTCCCGCCTTGCCTATACAGACTGAAAAGAATATGATAAATTCAGTCAAAATACTACGGAGGTGCCTTTTATGTTACGTTCTTTATTATATTTTCTAATTGCCGGTATTTGTGAAATAGGCGGCGGTTATTTAGTTTGGCTTTCATTGCGTGAACAACGTGGTATATTCTATTTTATTGCCGGTGCGGCCGTCCTCGTTTTATACGGTATTGTTCCCACATTCCAACCCGCTTCGTTTGAAAAAGTCTACGCCGCTTACGGCGGTGTCTTTATCGTCTTATCTCTTTTATGGGGTCTTTGGGTAGACGGGCATATTCCCGATCGATTCGATTGCCTGGGAGCTTTATTGTGCCTCATCGGTGTCTGGTTTATTATGTACGCGCCTCGTCAGTAAAAAGAGGGGAAAAGAAAATCTTTTCCCCTCTTTTTAACTTTCAGTGTATGAGTCGAATCATTTCCGCAGAAGCCGGTAAATGCGTAAATAAACGCCACGGCTTTTGTTCAGCCAACACATCCTTGTCGTAATGTCCTGTCGCTACTGAAATCGTTTTAGCCCCTATGGCCTTACCGCATTGAATGTCGTAAATCGTATCGCCGATGACATATATAGCTTCAATATCCTCACCCCACTCACGGCGGGCAATATCATAGGCATGTCGTGCCAAATCGTCGCGCACGTAAAACTCTTCGGCAAACCCGGAGTGCTCAAAATCAAAATACCTATCCAACCCGAAAACTTCCAATTTCAGCTTGGCTCCGTATCGACTGTTACCGGTCATCAGTAACTGAACGACCTGCGGATCTCGATGAAAATAATCCAGGTTTTCCTTTACGTTCTTCAAAACACGGCTACTTTCCCTTGTTTTTTTCAACCAGGTAAGCAAACTTTGTTCATATTCACGACAAAAGGCAAAGACTTCCTCATCTGTCGGCATGACACCTCGTGACTGATACAAAAGTTGCTGACAAATATAGTTGTCCGTCCGACCGCCGGCGGAAATGTGCGGAATAGCGGTATTGTCACCCATAAGTCGATGAAATACATCGTAAATAGCGTGCATACCGGCCATGCCTGTATTAATCATCGTTCCGTCTATATCCCAATATAAGAGTTTCACACGTACCTCCGCTTGCGAAAAAAGACGGCAGCTTCCGATGAAGCTGCCGTCTTCGATAATTATCGAGCCGAAACGATGTCTTTTGTATCGCGGGCAATCATAATTTCTTCATTTGTCGGAATTACGTACAAAGCACAAGTGGAATCATCCGTACTGATGCACGTATCTTTACCGCGTACATTGTTACGTTCTTCATCAAGAACGGCACCCAAGTATTCAAGTCCGTTGCAAATAGCGGCACGGTCTTCAATACCGTTTTCGCCGACGCCTGCCGTAAAGGTGATAACATCAACACCGCCCATAGCTGCCGCCAAAGCACCGATTAACTTACGTACCTGATAATGGAACATATCTAAGGCAAGCTGAGCACGTTTATTACCTGCCGCAGCCGCTTCCCCTAAATCACGGAAGTCGCTGGAAACGCCGGAAATACCGAGAACCCCGGACTTTTTATTCATAATCGTATCCATTTCCTTCGTCGTGAAACCATGCTTGTCCATGAGCGTAACTACGATAGCCGGGTCAATATCGCCGCAACGCGTACCCATAAGCATGCCTGCCAAAGGAGTAAAACCCATCGTCGTATCAACACATTTACCGTTTTGGATAGCCGCCAAGGAAGAACCGTTGCCCAAGTGGCAGTTGATAATGCGCAAATCTTCTTTTTTCTTACCCATTACTTCGGCAATTCTATCGGCTACATAGCGATGGCTCGTGCCGTGGAAGCCGTAACGACGAATTCCGTCGTTTTCATAGTATTCATAAGGCAATCCGTACATATAAGCTTTTGCCGGCATCGTTTGATGGAAAGAAGTATCAAAGACGGCAACTTGCGGTACATTCGGCATAATAGCTTCGCAAGCTTTAATCCCTACAATGTTGGGAGGATTGTGAAGCGGTGCAAAAGCGGAGCACTTTTCAAGGGCTTTCATAACTTCGTCCGTAATTAAAGTGGAAGCCGCGAATTCTTCACCGCCGTGAACGACACGATGACCCACAGCATCGATTTCGTCCATGGACTTAATAACGCCCACTTCGGGATCCGTCAAAATATCGAGAACTAATTTAACGGCAACTTTGTGGTCGGGAATAGGTTGAACAACTTCTTTTTTCTGATCGCCCCACTTATGTGTCAATTGAGCATCGGGAAGGGTAATCTTTTCAACAAGCCCCTTTGCCATTACTTCTTCATTATCCATGTTCACCAATTGATATTTCAAAGATGAACTGCCGCAGTTTACAACTAATACGATCATGAATGTACCTTCTTTCATTAATATTGGTTACCGAAGCGTTTAAAAATATAGTCCGTCACTTCTTTAGCCGTTTCATCATCTTGGCGATACGTGTAGCGAACGGTCCAGATATAGCCCTCATGTTCGAACACGAGTATCTGTTCGACAACGGCCACCTGCTGTCCTTTAGCCGTAAGCGTATAGTCAACCGTGCAAACTTTTCCTTTGTTGCCTTCTACAACAGCGGCCTTCGTTTCCTTACCTGTAATCGTAATTTCCGAATGGCCTGAAAGTTCTGCTATGGCATTATCCGTCGCCTTGTCAAGCGTTAGACTCGTAGCGGGATCATACGTAACAACTACACTGACATGCGCATCTTGATTCCCGTATACAGTCCGGTCCGTTCCCTTAATCGTCTCCGAAACGAGATCAAAAGGTGTAAACAACATGAGTTGTGTATTTCCTGCACGCAAAGTAGCATTCCCGAAGCTATATTCTTCAGCAATACTCGTTTTGCCGCACCCGGAAAGAGACAACACGGATGCCGTTAAAAGAACCGTACTTATGAACTTCAGCGACTTCATCATATCACCTACAAGCTTTCTAACAGACTGGAGTCATTATATCACATTCTTTGTACCTATACTATGGTTTTACCCGAATCCGTTATAGATAAGTCCCTTAATAGCCGCCTTTTGCAACAAATTCGGAGAAACGGTAGTCAGAACCGGGTAACTGCCTATATAATATTCATGATAAGGAGAAAGATTATGGACCAAATCGGTATTATTGCAGAATTCAATCCCCTCCACACGGGTCATGCTCATCTCATTCGCACGGTGCGAGAACGCTACGGAAAAGAAGCCGTCATTACAGTCATTATGAGCGGCTCTTTCGTCCAACGGGGTGAACCGGCTTTTTTCGATAAGTTCGACCGTACGACCTTTGCCTTATCGTGCGGTTGTGATCTCGTCTTCGAATTACCGACCCTTTACGCCCTGTCATATGCTTCGACCTTCGCCGCCGGTGCCGCTCGACTGGCTGCTTCCGTGGGAGTATCGACCCTCGTCTGCGGTAGCGAGCAGGGCAGCGGATCCTTGTATGAAAAATTAGCTCGACAAGCCGAATCGCAGTTTGTGCAAACACGCCTAAAAGAAGCACTGAATCACCGTGTTTCGTACGGTCAGGCTTTACTGACGGCGTTACAGGCCGACGACGCCTCGTCAGCTCCTCTTCTTGCAACACCCAACGGAATACTGGCCTTTTCTTATGCTGCAGCCATAAGAAAATATTCTCTACCTGAAAAGCTGGAAGTCGTCTACAGAAACACGGCCCGTCCCGACATATATACTTCGGCTTCACAGCTGCGTAAAATCTGCTCCGAAAGAAAGAATGCCGAAGACTGTCTGTCGTTTATTCCGCCTTCTTGCCGCACCCTCTTTTCCGATCTCATAAAAAACGGAAAATATATAAATTATGAACGCTATGACGATGCCGTCTTGTTACAAGGACGATTGCTGACGGAAAGTGACTTACAATCTTTGGCCGCATTTACGGAAGGCTTGGAAAATCGTTGGCATAAGGTTATGAAGAACGCGACTTCCCTGACCGAGAGCTTAAAGGCAGTCAAAACTAAACGCTATATGTACAGCAGGCTCCGTCGAATGGCCGCTTATACTCTCTTGGGTATCGAAAAAGAAACGGCAACCGACTACTTATACGAAGCACCGCCTTACGCCCGTCTGTTGGGAGCCTCCTGTCGAGGGCGAGAAGTGTTGAATAATCGTCGAAAATCCGGACAAATTCCCGTCATCACGAAATTTGCCGACGCCGATTTTAAGGCTCCTTACAAGGAATTACTCAGGCTCGATGCCAAAGCGACAGATATTCAACATTTTCTTTTTCACAATCCTGCAGCACGAAACGGGTTAGCCGACTGGAAAACGCCTCCCGTCATGACTTAACAACAAAGAGACTCGACATGTCGAGTCTCTTTTCTTATAAGCTTTATTTTATAAAAAGTTAGCCGATTCTTTACGTAATACGTCCTGTCGCAATTCAGACAGCTTCGCACTGCGCTGCACGCGCATTTCCTCAGGATTGATAAGGCGTAAGTACTCAGGCCAGAGTGTTTCGATTTCCCGTTCCGCATAGTCGCAAATTTCCGATAATGACGGCTTTTTATAAATCAATTTTCCGTTACGGAATATAGGTTCAAGCATAGTCCGAACCGTAAAGGACCCGGCGGGAACGGTACGATACCGCCAAGGCATGCTGTCGGCCACAAGGTGAAAGGCTGTATCCGTACTGATTGTTTCGCCCTCTAGGGCAATAATATCCGCCTTCATCTTACCCGTATCTTTATCATACAGGCGAAATACATTCTTGCGGCCCGGGTTGGAAATTTTTTCCGCATTGTCACTCAGCTTGATTTTCGGCACGAAGGTATCTCCTTCATACTGGCCGACAAGTTTAAAGACGCCGCCCATGGACGGACTATCTTTAGATGTGATCAAATTTGTACCTACACCCCAGGAATTAATCAGGCTTCCCTGTAATTTCAAACCGCTAATCAAGTTTTCATCCAAATCGTTGGACGCTGAAATAATAGCATCGTCAAATCCCGCAGCGGCAAACATTTTCCCCGCTTCCTTGGACAAATAAGCCAAGTCACCGCTATCCAAACGAATGCCGTATCGGGCCGGCAACTTCCCGGCATCACGCAATTCCTTAAAAACCGTAATGGCATCGGGAACACCTTGTTTCAGTGTATTGTATGTATCGGCAAGAAGGATGAGGTTATCATCGTATTGACGAGCATAAGCTCGAAAAGCATCCAGTTCCGTAGGAAAGCTCATAATCCAACTGTGAGCCATGGTCCCGAAAACGGGTATGCCGAAACAAGCTCCGGCATAAACATTGCTGGTCCCGTTAAATCCGCCGATAAAAGCCGCTCTGGCTCCATATACCCCGGCAGATTTACCTTGAGCTCGACGCAAACCGAATTCCATGAGCACATCATTTCCCGCCACGGTTCTCACCCGTCTCGCCTTTGTAGCAATCAAACTTTCATGATTCATAATCATGGACATGCACGTTTCCAACAGCAAGGCCTCAGCCTTTTTAGTTTCTACCCGTAAGAGGACTTCCTGCGGAAAGGCCACCGTTCCTTCAGGCATGGCATATATATCACCGGTAAAGCGAATATCTTTTAAATAGTCGAGAAACTCGGGTTTAAATATTCCCGTACCGGCAAGATAAGCCATATCATCTTCGTTAAAATGAAGATTTTCAACATAGTCAATCAAGTGTTCCAACCCGGCTACTACCGTATACCCGCCCGAAAAGGGGTTCTTGCGATAGTACCGATCAAAAACACAGCGCTGTTCATGCTTGCCTTCAAAATACAAGCCTTGCATCATAGTAAGCTGATATAAGTCCGTTAAAAGCACATCTGTATACATGTTGCCGCCTCCATGTTATGCATTTTTTATATTATACTCCAATTGAATAGTAAGTAAAAATAAAATTTCCGGTCACCTTATATATTATAAACATCACTTGATATGAGGTGATGTTTATAATTCATTATGGCATATTTTTTTACAAAGAAATGGTATAATACGGCTTAAGCCTTTATCCTTATAATGTTTTATTCTTATCCCGGAAGGAGGTATTCCTCTGAAATATAGATTACTGCTTTTAACAACAGCCCTCTTTTGGGGCTTTGCTTTAGTAGCACAACGAGTCAGCACGGAACTTATCGGACCCTTTGCCTTTAACGGGTTGCGTTTTTGGCTCGGCGGTCTGGCCATTATCCCTGCCTATTGTTTGCTTAAAACGCGTATACGTTCCATCCCAAAATCGGAAAAGCCGCCCTACACATTGCTCACGGCAACCTCAACTCTGGGCTTCTTACTATTCACGGGAGCCGCTCTTCAACAAATCGGGATTATTTATACAACGGCCGGCAAGGCGGGATTTATCACGTCTTTATACATAGTATTTGTACCTGTCGTCAGCCTTTTATTTTATAATCCCCTAAGGCTTTCCCACCTGTTCGGTTGTGTTGTGGCTCTCATAGGTGTATATTTTCTCTCCTTCCACGGAGGGTTCGATGACGCCAATATAGGCGATATTTTAACCTTGGCAAGTGTTCTTTTCTGGACTCTGCACATCGTATCCGTGTCTCGCTTCGTCCGCTATTATGACGGCGTAAAGTTGGCCATAGGGCAATTTTTCTTCTGCGGTCTCTTTAACTTCTTGGCCATGTATCCGGCCGGCGAATCGTTAACGGTTTCCATTTTTCTAAACGCCTTACTTCCCGTTTTATACTGCGCCATTTTTTCAACGGGAATCGCCTTTACCTTCCAAATTCTGGGACAAAAAGGAGTGCCGCCTACGGAAGCCTCTCTTATTTGTAGTCTGGAGATGGTCTTCGGGCTCATTGCCGGCTGTCTCTTCTTGGGTGAAACTCTGACATCATCGGAAATTCTCGGTGCCGTACTCATGTCTGTCGGTATTGTATCGGCCCAACTTTCAAGTCGTGTTATTTATTCAAGAAAAGCTTAGCGTAAATATTTCATCGTTCCTCGTCAACTTGACAGGGTCCGACTGCCTTTAGTATACTGGTACAGTATTAACACGGTCGGTTAGCTCAGTTGGTTAGAGTATCTCGTTGACATCGAGGGGGTCGATGGTTCGAATCCATTACCGACCACCATAATAAAAACATCCGTCGACTCATCGTCGGATGTTTTTTCTTTTCTACGGAGGTTGTATGCCCACACCTGTCATGTCTTCAGTCCGGGGCGAGTCTTACGCCGAGTATGTCATTAAAAAGTCCAAATTCATTGCCAGAGCCGTTCATATAACAACGGAAGAAGAGGCTCAAGCCTATTTACGAGACGGTAAAAAACAATACTGGGATGCCCGTCATAACTGCTACGCCTACCAGCTGGGGATGAATTTCGAAAAGCAAAAATCCTCTGATGACGGTGAGCCGTCGGGAACTGCCGGAAAGCCTATATTGGAAGTATTAAAAAATAAGGGCCTCACCAATACGCTTATTGTTGTTACCCGTTATTTCGGCGGGATTAAATTGGGGACCGGCGGCCTTATTCGAGCTTACGGCACAGCTGCCGTTGCAGCCCTTGACAATGCGATTATTGAAGACTATATCGACTGTCGCATCTTATATTTACAAACCGATTATTCCTTTTTATCCGCAACAGAGCGACTGCTCCCGGACTTCGAAGCCGTTATTACGAAGCGCGACTTTGCGGACTTTGTAAGTCTGACTGTTGAAGTTCCGGAAGATAAGGCCGATGAATGTCTCCTTGCCTTACGTGACAAAACAAACGGTACTCTTACGGTTAGGGAAAAAGATAAAAAAATCGTACCTCATATTCGGCCTGAATAAGAGGTACGATTTTTATTTTCTTACGGCATAATAACGGCCAAAACATCGCCCGTTTTTACATTATCGCCTACGGCTACACGAACTTCCGTCAGCGTGCCGTCTTGCGGTGCAGGAATATCATTCTGCATCTTCATGGCTTCCAACACGAGGATCACGGAACCGCGTGTTACCGAGCCGCTTTCCTGCTTAATAGCTGAAATTTTTCCGGGCATGGGCGCCTTAACAACGACAGCCGAGTCGGGAATAGGTCCCTTGGGTGCTGCTTGGGTCGCAGACGAGGCTGCCGATGCGGCCGGTACCGGAGTCGGTGCCGGGGATGCCGCCGCTACGGGAGCCGGTGCGGGGGTCACGGGAGCGGCCGGTGCGGCCGTACCCAATTCTTCTACATCTACTTCGTACGATTTTCCGTTTACAGTTACCTTAAATTTTTTCATTCTATCCTCCACGGTCTGATTATTCTCTTATCTCATGCCTGCCAAGCGGCCGGCCATAATCCATTTGGTATGTCGCCGCTTATGGCGATGTGCCTTGCGAACAGCCAGAGGCACATAACCGCATGCAACTACGGCAGCCGCAATAACGGCTACGGTTTCTTCATCAATGCCGTCTTCCACTATAGGTCCTGACGAGCTCTTCTCACTCTCACTCACTTTTTTATGATTCGTTTTTACAATAGCTAAAGGCCGTTCATTTTCAGCTTTAACCAGGGCTTTTTCATTGGTTTTAGTCTCGGGTTCCGTATGTATGGCAGGTTCTATAGCAGGAACGGACTCTTCCTCAACCTTCTTCTCTTTTAGAGCCTCCAGTTGAGCTTCCAGTCTTCTAATATGTCTCTGATTTGAAATAATGCAAACCAAAGCAATGACAAGAACAATATTAGTTATAGTAGGGCTGAACAGATTCCATATATCCATCAAGACGCCTCCTTACAAGGGAATATTGCCGTGCTTTTTAGCCGGCCGTTCTTCCCGCTTGCTGTATAACATAGCAAGGGCATCGATAACGCGAGGTCGTGTTTCCTTAGGCTCGATAATACAATCCACATAACCGTGTTCCGCCGCCTTGTAAGGAGTGGCAAATTCTTCCACATAAGCCTGTTTTTTGGCTTCCTTATCTTCGTCTCGTTTAAAAATAATATTGGCTGCTCCGTCAGGACCCATAACCGCAATTTCCGCCGACGGCCAGGCAAAGACCATATCGGCTCCCAACTGACGGCAACACATAGCAATGTATGCTCCGCCGTAAGCCTTGCGTACGACGACCGTAACTTTCGGCACCGTCGCTTCACAATACGCATAAAGCATCTTCGCGCCGTGACGAATAATACCGCCGAATTCCTGAGTTGTTCCCGGCAAAAAGCCGGGTACGTCCACAAAAGTAACCAAGGGAATGTTAAAGCTGTCACACATGCGAATAAAGCGAGCCGCTTTATCCGATGCGTTGATATCGAGACAACCGGCTAAAAACTTCGGCTGGTTGGCAATAATACCGACAGTTTGTCCGTCATAGCGGGCAAAGCAGGTAATGATATTTTGTGCATAATTTTTGAGAACTTCGTATACATCGCCGTCATCGACTGTCGATTTGATAACATCGAGCATATCATAAGGCATATTACTGTTATCAGGAACAATGCTGTTAAGACCTTCATCCGTACGATTCGGATCGTCATTTGTTTCCGTCATCGGCGGCTCTTCCATATTATTGCTCGGCAAATATGAAAGTAGCCGTTTAATTTGTGCTATACAATCATCTTCCGTTTCACAGGCAAAATGTGCTACACCCGAAACGGTATGGTGCGTAACGGCACCTCCCAACTCTTCGGCCGTTACTTCTTCAGCCGTTACGGACTTAATAACTGCCGGACCGGTAATGAACATATTGCTCGTATTCTTGACCATAAAGATAAAATCCGTTAAAGCCGGACTGTATACGGCACCGCCGGCACAAGGTCCCATAATGACGGATATTTGAGGAATGACCCCCGATGCGGACGTATTATTCATGAAAATCCGTCCGAACCCGGCCAGTGCATCAACGCCTTCTTGAATTCTGGCACCTCCGGAGTCATTAATACCGATACAGGGAGCTCCCATTTTTAGAGCCATTTCCTGCACCTGACATATTTTATGAGCGTGCATTTCACCCAAAGAACCGCCTTCGACCGTAAAGTCCTCGGCGTAAGCGTATACGAGTCGCCCGTCAACCGTACCGTATCCGGTTACAACACCGTCACCGGGAATTTCCTTTTCCTGCATATTAAAGTTTGTACTGCGATGACGAATAAATTGACTTATTTCCGTAAAGCTGCCGGCATCAAATAATTTATTCAAGCGTTCACGAGCCGTTTGTTTGCCCTTCTCATGCTGCTTATCGATTTTATCTTGACCGCCGCCCATTTCGATTTTAGCAAGCTTCTCATGAAAGCGATCGATTTTTTCCTGAACCGTAGCCATCTCTTACCTCCGTTACCATTCTTTACAAGTAATACTTGTTATTACTGCTATTTATTATAGTACATTTCGACTCATTGAAAAAGGGTTACGCTCTCTAAAAGTCGTAACCCTTTCCTGTTATTCTCCGTCCATATCGTCAGGGAATTCCCCGTTGTGATATACATCCTGTACATCATCTAAATCGTCAAATGCATCAATCATATTTTCTAACTTTTGTGCATCTTCCGGAGACAGTGCAATCGTCGTATCGGGAACCATGGTAATCTG
>ERZ772974.501-NODE-501-length-28782-cov-6.501897_pt1 | contig 28782 bp, 28 predicted proteins | sample MGYA00580671_ERZ772974 | MGnify/ENA primary metagenome ERZ772974 (study PRJEB29015, sample SAMEA2738065) | human oral metagenome | biome: human oral; feature: human-associated habitat; material: saliva | place: China | collected 2218 ... | reverse complement strand
CCAATGCAGCGGGAGTGATATTAGGCGGTTTAACTTTTATTACTTCTTTATAAAAATTATATAAACAAAACCAGCAACTTCATAAAAGTTGCTGGTTTTTCTGCTGGTCGTAGGAATTAAGCCTATTTCCAAATATACAAAGCTACCAGAATTAGCCGTTGAGATAGTGAATGAGCTGATTGATAAGATTGTGATTCATAAACTAACTGGCACGAAACACAATCGTACTATCCAAATTTACGTTTATTACAATTTCATCGAAAAACTAGATAAGGAAAAAGCGAGCCAAACGACTTGACTCGCTAATATTAACCCATTTAGCTAAACTGCTATTGTCAGGTCAGCCGATTGAGCTTGTTTTTTATTGTATATATTCAATTAAGAGTTTAATTTAACCAACAAATCAATTGTTTTTTCGGTCAAAATTTGATTTGCCAAATTACGGCGAACATCGTCAGAAGAAAGTTGTTTTACAACTTCTTTACTGTTACCATATTGTTCTTTTAGTTGAGCGATTCGAGCATCAAGTTCATCTACACTAGATTGAATTTTTTCAACTTTCGAAAGCTCAGCTAAAGCTAAACCAGATTTAACTCGAGATTCGGCAACAGCTTTAACATCATTTTCTAGCCACTCTTCACGAGTTTTACCCATTCGCTTTAGGTAATCATCCAAAGATAGACCTGAATACATCAAGTTTTGTTGCATATCCATTTCGATACTTTGTTTTTGATCTTCAAGCAAAATTTCAGGAACGGGAACTTTCGAAACTTCAGCAAGTTTCTTTACAAGTTCATCTTTAAATTTGTCATCAGCTTCGGCTTGTTTTTGAGTTTTAAGATCTTCTTTGATTTGCTTTTCAAAGTCTTCTTTAGTTTTAAATTCGCCTAACTTTGAAAGGAATTCTTCATTGATTTCAGGCAAAACATTCTCGCGAACTTCATGAATTTTAACTTCAAATACAACTTTCGCTCCAGCCAAATCTTTTGCGTGATAATCTTTAGGGAATTTCAAATCAAGAGAAAGTTCATCGCCCGCTTTTTTACCAATCAATCCTTCTTCGAAGCCAGGAATAAACGATTTCGAACCAAGTTCAAGCGGGAACTTTTCAGCCTTTCCGCCATCAAAAGCTACACCATCTTTTTTACCCAAGAAATCGATAATAACTTCGTCACCTTCTTTTGCAGCACGCTTAACTTTTTTCTTTTCAGTAAAATTCTTCAAAATTTGATCAATTGTTTCGTTAACTTCTTTCTGACTAACTGAAACTTTTTCTTTTTTAACCTTCAAGTTTTTATAATCGCCCAATTCAACCTTCGGCATAATCTCTGAAGTAGCTGTAAATTCAAGTTCCGTTCCAGGGATGAATTTTTTAACGTCAACTTCAGGTCGGTTAATTGCTTGAATTTTTTCTTTCAAAAAGGCTTCAGCAACAGCTTTCGAAAGTGCATTTTCGATAACTTCTTGACCAAGAACGTTTTGATCAACTTGTGCTGCAACCATTTCAAGAGGTGCTTTACCCTTTCGAAATCCTTCAATTTTAACTTCTTTTGCAAGCTTAGTTAACGCAACTTGCTCAGCAGCTTTTAATTCTTCAACTCCAAGAGAAATTGTAAGCTCAACTTTTACGTCTGAAATATTCTTTACTTTTGTCTTCATACACCTTTATTATAACATACCCTATTTTTTAAAGCAAAAAAGAGCGCCGAAACGCCCAAAATACTAGTTGTGATAATCCAATTGACGAGTAACTACAATACTTATAGGAAGTGAAAGCATTGCAACAACCCCAAGGAAACTACCATTTACAAGAAAATACCTTGCAAGAAGAATATCGCACAAAATTATAAAAGTTACAAGAATGTGTATTAAAATATTCTTTTTCGATTTTGCCATAAAGAACGCACCCCGTTTCTAATTTGATATCTAATAGTATATCATCAGAAACTTACTTCGTCAAATAATTTTGTCGAACAAATTCATACATCAAAATCCCACTAGCCACGCCAACGTTAACGCTTCTAGTTGATCCGAATTGCTCGATAGCAACCATCTCCTTACAAGCTTCAACCATTTCTTTCGAAAGCCCATCACTTTCATTGCCAAACACCAAAATTGAGCCTTTTTCTAACTCAACCTCATTCAGTTTTTTTGAACCCTTTTGATTATCAATCGCAATTAATTTTAGATTATTCTGTTTTGCCCAATCTATAAATTCCATAACTGTTTCATGATGAAAAATATTCATATAGGCTTCTGTTTTCATTGCCCCTCGGCGATTCCAATGCCGGCGGCCAATAATATGAATCCCTGCCGCGTTGAAGGCGTTCGCATTTCGTGCAATAGTACCAATATTAAAATCATGCTGAAAATTCTCAATCGCAACATGAAAATCATGACGCGAACGATCAAGATCATCTTTGATCTCTGCTACCGACAAACCCTTGTATTTATCAATAACATTTCGAGTATCATTTTGGGCGGTCAAGCCCTCGCCTGTTTCAAAATTTGGTCTATTTTCCATTTTGAATAGATTTAACTAACTCTTTTGTATCTGGACGACCTTTGACTCCAGGATTTAAAATATGCATCGGGTCGAAAATATCTTTAATTTGCATGTAAATATTTTCCACTTCTTCGCCTACATTTCTCGCCACGAAGTGACCGTAAATTCTCCCCTCACCAGCACCGTACGCAAATTCGCCGTCAACTTTAGCTAGCAAAGCGCCTAAATCAGCAACAAATCGCAACGCTTTTTGTCGGTCGGTAACTTTCGAAAAATCAAATTCTGCAAGAATTTCAAATACAGAAGTTAAAGCCGAACCTTGAATAGGCGCCGGAATACTGTATTGTAAGGCTAGTTTTTGAAGACCTAAATAAAACGCTTCAAACCTTTCCATAGGCACGTAAACACCTTGAATTGGGTAAATTTCTTGTTTTATAACACCACTTCTTGCGCGTAAAATTTCGCGAACATCCCGAATAGACTCCATTTCAGCTTTCGAAAATTCATCATCACCAGGAATCCAGACTGTCGAACCTTCAAATTTAGTTGAAATCTTTTGGATTTTATTCATTTTTGAAAGAATCTTTTTTGCCGTTTTATCTGTAACTCCAACCACAACAACCAGCTTCGTAGCTAATTTTTGCGAATTTCTATCTAAATAAAATTGATATTTTTTGCCCGAAGCTACAGCAGCTTCAAACATTTTTCCATCATAGAGTTCAACAATATCTGGGTTAAATTTTGCAATTTCATCATTAAAATCTCGTGCATCATCACGATTCGAAAAACCAACAACCATAAAATTGGTTTCGTTAGTTATATATTCTGTTTTAATCCGCGCCTCCGTTATAACACCAAGAGTTCCAAGGGAGCCGAAAAATAGCGGGATTAGATTAAAAGTTCCATCCTCATTTTTTACGTTAGCAATCCCAGAATATCCAAAACTAGAATCTTTGTCTATTTTCTGAATTAAACTGTAATTGTCTTCAATTAATGCGTCAATTTTACGATAAATCTCGCCCTCAAAACTAGAAAGAGCAATCTTTTCACTCAATTCTTTACGCGAAATTTTACCTATATTAATAATATCACCATTACTTAAAACAACTTCAAGCTCTTCGATAAAATCAACCAATTCACCGTAATTATATTTTTCTGCAGGTAAATTCATTGCAATCGCGCCACCAACAGTTAACCGTTCTCCTGCAGGACTTTGCGGAATATCCATTGCCTGAGAAGCTATTGCGAGTTTTAATTTTTGAAAATTAGCACCAGCTTGAACTTGAACCGTCTTTGAGCGTAAATCAAGCTCTTTAATTTTATCAAGATGGCGAGAAATATCAAGAACAATACCTCTCCCAATCGAAGATCCGTCAGTACTTCCACCATAACCACGCGCGGTTACACCAAAAATGTAATCCTTCTCGGCTAATTGCCAAGAAAAACGCATAATCTTTTGAATATCCTCGTTAAATCTTGGATAAACCACTAAATCTGGCTTAATTTTAAGAAAGCTACGATCTGTCGAAAATTGTTTTAACCTAGTTTCGCGAGCCGAAACCTCTCCGATAATATGTCCATTTAAGTATTTTGCAATTTTACTCATTAGCCCCATTTTAACACAAGCAAAATAAAAATTCAACTTTTGATTTTTAGCTTAAAAAATGCTAAAATTTATACATGTATTCAAGAGCAACCCCTTTTCAAAAAGCCGACAAAATTGCCGGAACTCATCAAAAAATCGATCGAGCAGCACGCTTAACACTTCGAAAGATTCTTTCGAAAAATCCAACTTTTTCAAAAGTTCATTTTCCGAAAATTGATGAAATATTAGTTTTTGAAGGAAATGGCGGCCCTGACGGTATTAAGACAAAATCTCCAGGAAAAGACGAACCTTGGCATTTCGTTGAGCCTTATGGTGATTTGACACCAATAAAAACCTATGTCGAAAATCACCTTTTTAATCTTTCGAAAGCTCTTTCTGAAGAAAACTATGTGCGAGCAAGTTTTGAGGCTGGATGGATGGCTCATGCGATTACTGACGCTTTAACGCCTGCACATCAATACCCAATGACCGATAAGATTATTGAAATTTCTGGTAAAAAACCTGAAGAACGAGATAAAATAATTAAAAAAATGTTTCTTTCTGGGAAGAATTGGCGAGAAAGGCTTCTTAATAACTGGGAATATATCGGACCTAAAGGTGTTATGAGTTCGCATATGTTGTACGAAATGGGCGTAGCTACAATGATAACCTCTATTGCAGCCAAAAAAATTACAAATGACCCAACCGAAGAAGAAATTTCTCGTGTATTAAATGGTGATTTTATGAAAGTTTTTGAAGAAAAAATAAAATGGGTTGCTGATCAGAAATATTACGAAACCTACCTTGAAAAAGGGTGGACAACGTCTCTTGCGCGCAATACGAAGTCTATATTACTACCCGAGATTTCAAAAATAGTCGCCCTTGGATGGTTTGAGGGTATTCGACGCGCTTCAGTTGAGAATTTCGAAAACTCAAGGAGCAAAAAATGAACATCCGATTAATTTCAGGAATTTTTAAAAACCACAAAATTACTGCCCCAAATTCACGACAAACCCACCCAATGAGTGAGCGCGCAAGAAATGCAATTTTTAATGCAATCCAGCAAAGAATCCCCAATGCCGAAGTTCTTGATGCTTTTGCAGGAACTGGAGCTTTAGGACTTGAAGCAGTTTCACGCGGAGCGAAAAAGGTCGTTTTTATCGAAAATAGCCGTTCAACTCAAAAGATACTTTCCGAAAACCTGAAAATTACAGAAAAAAATTTAAATGCTGGCGAAGCTAAATTAATTCGCGCAAGCGTTTCAAGCTGGCTAAACTCAACCGAGTCTCAATTTCATCTTGGTGAAATTGAAGAGATACCAAGTTTTGACATCATTTTTGCGGATCCACCATATTACGACCCTCAATTTCCAACTATCAAAAATCTTTGCAAAAGGTTAAAGACCGACGGGATCTTAATTTTATCGCAGCCTAAAGAGCTTGAAAATTTCGAATCTGAAGAATTAGTTCTAGTTAACGAAAAACTTTATTCGGGCGCAAAAATACTATTCTTCAAAACAAAATAATAACCCTCCTCCAAGGGTTATTATTTTTACATATTTCTTTCAAACTCTTCTCTTTCGTCTTCAAAAACAGTAAATAATGAAATTACCACGGGAAGAATAATTAAGAAGAAAATTTCAACTTGCGGTAAAAAAATTGAGATAAAAGCAATTATTGCAATCCATACCACCATCACACCCGTATGCAAAAGATGGTATTTTCGTTGAATTCTACGATTCTCTCCGTGAAAAAAGCCTGCATTATCACCGGATGCACTCGCAGTAATCCAACGAGTTGCAAGATCTGTGAGTAGATAAATCATCGCATAGCCAAATGCTGGAAGCACCTCGTTTGGCGAAGAAAGCACCCAACGCATGAAAAGCGGAATTAACGACATGAAAAACATATAAATCATATTTTTCCAAATAAAGCTATTTGTCACTCTATCCACTTTATCTAAAATATGGTGATGTCTGTTCCACTGAATACCAACAATAATAAAACTTGCAAAATAAATTAAAATTGAAAAGCCAAACTTGTGTAGTTCCGTTAAGCTATTTGCAGAAGTTGGTAATTTGATCTCAAGAACCATCAAAGTAATGATAATAGCCGTCGCTCCATCTATTAGCCCAACCAACCTATCCTTTGAAATCTTTCCGCCATGGTAAATTTTATGTATTCGGCCCAATCGCCGATATGCATTTCTAGTCCTATCCATCTTTTCCTTTCTCGAGATAATTATAGCATGTTTTGCTTATTTTTTCAAAATGCTTATATTTTATAGGCAAAATAAAACCGCCCTTTCAAAAAAGCAAGCGGTTTTATACTGATTATCCTCGTGCAAAGTGAGCAAAAGCACGGTTAGCTTCTGCCATCTTATGAGTATCTTCTTTCTTTTTGAAAGCTGCACCAGTTTCATTATAGGCATCAACAATTTCAAGTGCTAAACGTTGACTGTAAGGCATTCCGCTTCGTGCTCGAGCTGCTTGAACTAGCCAGCTAAAAGCAAAGTGAAGTTGTCGGTGTCCTTGAACTGGGAACGGAATCTGATAGTTAGCACCACCAACGCGTCGAGATTTAACTTCAAATGCTGGTGAAACATTTTTCAAAGCCTTTTCAAAGATCTCTAATGGATCTTCGCTATCAAGTTTTTTGGCTGCAGTTTCAAGTGCTTTATAAACAGCTTTTTCGGCAACAAGTTTTTTACCGTCAAGCATAGATTTATTGATCAATCTTTGAACCAAAACTGATTGATATCGTCGATCTGGTTTTAGTTCTCGTTGTAATTTCTTGGTAACTTTTCGGGGCATCTTTATTTCTCCTTCTTCGCACCGTATTTTGAACGGCCTTGTTTACGATCTGAAACACCTTGAAGGTCTAGTGCACCACGTACGATGTGATATCGCACACCTGGAAGGTCAGGCACACGTCCACCGCGAACCAAAACTACGGCGTGCTCTTGAAGGTTGTGACCTTCACCACCAATGTAAGCCCATACTTCATAACCGTTTGTCAAGCGAACACGCGCAACTTTTCGGAGCGCTGAGTTAGGCTTTTTAGGTGTCTTTGTTGTAACTTTAACACAAACTCCACGTTTTAGAGGTGCGTTTTGTGCATAATATTTAGTTTTTAGCGCATTATGAATTCGTCCAAGTGCTGGCGATTTTGATTTTTTCGCAGCAGTCTTTCGAGGTTTTCGCACTAACTGATTGATTGTTGGCATCAATTCTCCCTTAAATTATTTAATATTTCACTTCCCAAAAGTTGATAAATCTTTTAAAAAGTGCCTCATATTTTTCGAAACAGCATTTCCGAAAAATGTCTTTACCTTTTTAGCTGAACTCCTTAACACACAAATTCATTCACTAAAAAGAGGAAACTCACTAAGTATTTTACCAAATTTTTAATCAGAAATCAAGACTAAAACCTAATTTAATAGAGTTAAACGTTGATATTTTTCAAGAGTTTTTGGTCTATTGCTTAGGTATTTTTTCCATTCTTCTTGATTTTCGAAAAGAAAGTCCACAGCAGATTGCGCTTGAGAAATTATCTGTGTATCACCAATATTTGCAAATTCCAGATTAATTTCACCCGACTGAGCCTTACCGTAGATTTCACCCGCGCCACGAATCTCTAGATCTTTTTCCGCCAAAATAAAACCATCGTCTATTTTAGAAATTTCCTGAAGTCTTTGAGGTGGTTTTGCGTTAGAACTCATTACAAGATAGCAAAAAGCTTCTCCGCCACCGCGACCAACGCGCCCACGCAGCTGGTGAAGCTGCGCCAAACCAAAACGATCCGCATTCTCAATCACAATTACACTCGCATTTGGAATATCAACACCAACTTCAATAACAGTAGTCGATAATAAAATATCCGCTTTTTTCGCCAAAAAATCTGCCATAACTTGTTCTTTTTCTTCAGATTTCATTTTTCCATGAAGTTGTAAAATTCGAAGCCCCTTAAAATCACGTTTTAACCGCTTAAACTCCGTTTCGACATTCTTAATTTCTTCGTTTTTACCTTCTTGAATTGCGGGAACGATAATAAACACCTGTCGCCCGTTCGAAATTTCCGTTTTGATTTTAGAATTCATTGGCGCACGAGATGCCGGCGAAATAATTTGTGTTTTTACAGGTTTTCGCCCAGCCGGTTTTTCCTTCAAAATTGAAACACTCAAATCTCCAAAAAGCGTCAATTGCAATGATCGTGGAATTGGCGTGGCCGTCATCGCAAGCAGATGCGGCATCTTCTGATGTGATTTTTCAAGAATTTTCTGCCGTTGAGCTACACCAAAACGATGTTGTTCGTCAATAATCACCAAACCAAGATTCGAAAATTCAACTTTATCTTGTATGATCGCGCTCGTTCCAACCAAAACATCTATTTCACCATTTTTTAAGTTTTGATAAAGATTTTCTCTGTGTTTACCCTTAACTTTCCCCGACAAAAAACCAACCGAAATATTAGCCCAAGATAATGTTTTCGAAAAATTCTCCGCAAGCTGAAATGCTAAAATTTCAGTTGGTGCAAAAACAGCAACCTGAAAACCATTTTTTATCGCATTTAACGCCGAAATCGCCGCCACTGTCGTTTTTCCAGATCCAACATCACCTTGTAAAAGCCGATTCATTGGAAAATCTTGTTTCATATTTTGAATTATCTCCCAAGAAGCCAACCTTTGAGAAGGTGTTAAATCGAACGGAAGTTTTTCGACAAACTTTTTTACATCTTGAATTTTTGGCTCAAAAATGTATCCGTGCAACTGTTCATTTTCTATTTTATTTAATTTCGAAGCCAATATTAACTCAAAAATCTCCTCGAAGGCCAATCGTTTTATCGCTAAATCAAACTGCTTTCCAGATTCAGGAAAATGCACCCACTCAATTGCTTGCGCGCGTGAAATTAGTTTTTCTTTTTGAACAACAACTTCCGGTAAAGTTTCAGGCAGAATTTTCATGAGCGGTTTTAACTCCGCCAAAGTTTTACGAATTATATCTGTTTTCAAACCCTTTTTTTGATGATAAATCGGTACAATTTCACCATTTTCACCTTCAAAATTTGTTTTATTCGGCAACTCTTCGCGCTTCATTACGCTTGGGTTTGTGATTTGGTAGCGATTATAGTTAAATTCAAACTTTCCCGAAAAATAAAATTCATTTTCATCTTGTAATTGCTTAACTCTATAGGGCTGGTTAAACCAAATCGCTTTGATCTTCTCTTTACCATCTGTTAAAATCGCCTCGGTTATGGTCATTCCCCGACGAACTCGGCGCATAGAAACTTTTTCAGCATAAGCTTTAAACAAAACTTTTCCTGGCTTAATTTCATTCAAACTAGTTAAACTTGCAAAATCTTCATATTTTCTCGGAAAAAACTCTAAAAGATCGCCAACTGTTCTTAAATTAGCGTTTTCAAATTTTTCAAGTGTTTTTTCGCCAACACCCTTAACAAGCTCTAATGAAGAATTTAGATTCATTATATAATTTTAGCATTTTTGGCTATCATTTTCAATTTTCAGAAAGATTTACCTCTCTTCCAGTTTTCGTAAAATTTTTGTCACAAACTTTCAAACCCTTAATACAGTTAATCTCATTACTTTGATACAAATTAATATCTATAACCGTTTGATTTAATTTAAATAGTTGAATTGAGTTTCGCCAGACTATATAGCTTAAAAATAGAGTTACTAAAAAGTTAACACAAACAATCACAAGAATAATGTTGTTTTCAATATCTTTGTTTGTTTTACTTAATTTCTTCATATTTTAATTTTACTCAAAAATGCTTACGTCAATAAAAATCGCTCGTTTTGAGCGATTTTCGAAATATGAAACTACTTATTTTTCCAGCTGTTTAATTCGATCTTTCAGAGACTCAATCTCTCCGTGCTGATTAAAAATAATATCGTTTTGGTGGTCGAAATTTTCAAGATAATTATTATAGAAAAACCACACAAACACCAAGTTTATTATGGAGACAATTCCAATAATTGTAATTAAAATAAAGTGTAGAATATACCAATCACGGTGGGCAAAAAATTTCATTTTAGTTTTTTCATTCTTTTTCATGATTACTCCTTATAGAAAAGAGCTTGTGTTAACTCTTTAATATATTATTGTATTATAACGTTTCTAGCTCCGTGAGGCACGTAGACAGAGTAGCTATTCTCCATCCTTCTCGGAAGCCATCCCCACTGTTTCCAAGAAACAGTAACAGTAACCTGATATCTTCTGCCAGTTTGAACTATAAAAGACCTTGCTTTCTGATACGGTACGGATTGATTTCTACCGTTAACACTGTCCGTTCCACCGGCTACTATAATACGCGATGCTTCAACTGGGTTTCCTTCTGAAAGACCATCCCCAAGAATAAACGAAATCGAGCGCGTATCAGCTTTAACATCCGAAGATCCGAAAGCTACAAAACCTACAAAAATCCCTAGAATTAGAGAAATACCAACGATCGTTTTAGAAAAGAACTTCTTCAATTTATTCACCTTTTATCTTTCTAAGATTTAGTGAATTAACACAAGCTTAAATAAATGTTATCACATTAAAATACTTATGTCAATAAAAATCGCTCGTTTTGAGCGATTTTCGAAACAGATTAAACTTTATTGACTACTGGAATAACGATTGGTGTATGACCAGTTGAGTCAAACAAGATATGAGAAATATCATCCTTGATCTCTTGCTTCATGTCTGCGATTTCAATTTTGCGTTCAACTTCACGATCAGTTTTAATTCGCAAATAGTGGCGAATCTTACCAATCAATTCTTCGCTATCTTTAAGATACACAAATCCGCGAGAAATCACATCTGGAGTCTTCAATAACCGACCAGTTTTCTTGCTTATAGTTAATACGATGATAAAGATTCCTTCTGTTGAAATATGCAAACGATCTTTCACAACAGCATCATGAACTGTGTTTCCGGTATTATCATAAAGAATTGATCCAACATGAACGCGGCCACCTTTTTTAATTGTGCGCTCTTTAGTTAATTCAATAATATCACCGCTATCCGCAACAAGAATTTCATGTCGTTTTAGTCCAAGCACTTTTTGCGCCATTTCGGCATTATGTTGAAGCATATAGAATTCACCGTGAACTGGCAAGTAGTTTTTTGGACGAATAGTTTCAACCAATCGAACATGATCGTCATAATATGCATGTCCTGAAAGGTGTAGGGGGCCAATTCCATGATAATGACCACGGCCGTGTTGAATCACACCAGCGCCCTCGCGCAACAATCCATCCACTGTTGAGGCGACTCTAGGTTCATTTCCAGGAATAGGATTTGAAGAAAATACCACAACATCAGTTGCCTTAATCTTAACAAATCGGTGAGCTCCAGTTGCCATACGGTTCAAAACAGCGTTTAATTCACCCTGTGAGCCGGTACATACGATTGAGACTTTCGAATCATCAAGTTTAACAATATCTTCCATTTTCACAATCACGTCTTTAGGAACTTTAATTTTTCGTGATCGTAAAGCAACTTCGATTGCGTTAATCATCGAGAAACCTGCAAAAGCCACTTTCCTATTATGTTTTACCGCTTCATCGAGAATCAATTGTAATCGATAAATCTGACTTGAAAAACATGAGAAAATCAACCGAGCATGAGGGTAAGCCGTCATGACCTCGCCAACACTTTCACCAATAGAATATTCACTGTGTGGGTGTGTTCCTGGTGTATCAATATTGGTACTTTCGTTCATCAATAAATCAACACCTTCTTTCTGTGCAATTTCAGCAAGGCGTGGAAGGTCGAACTGTGTGTCGACTGGATCATTTTCGAAACGCCAGTCACCCATATGTACAATGTTTCCATTTGGTGTTCGAATAACCATCGCTACACATCCTGGAATTGAGTGAAGAACGTGCACAAATTCAAGTGTCATATGCTCAGAAATCCTAATCTGTTCATGCTTGAACGGATCAACAACTTGATAGTTTGGTGAAACCTCAACAATCGCTTCTTCCATTTGACGCTTAATCATACCAATCGTAAAATCAGTGGCATAAATTGGGATATTGTTTCCAAATTCAGGCAAGAGCTGCCGAACCGCACCAATGTGGTCAAGGTGGGCATGAGTAAATGCAACCGCCTTAACTTTATGCATATTATCTTTCAAATATGTAATATCCGGCGTCATAAAGTTTACACCAGGGTAGTCTTCGTTAGGAAAAATTGAACCCATATCGATAACTAGGATTTCATCCATATACTCAATTGCGAACATATTTTTACCAATTCCAAATTCACCCAAACCACCAAGCGGAATCACTCGCACACTATCTTTTTCTGGGCGGAGCTTCTTCAACTTCGAAGCTGTTAATTGCTCACCATCAAAACCATTAAATAGCGATTTATTAACAGGGATATTTACGATATGTTGCGTTGCGCGCATATTGATGTCATTTGAGATCATTCTTTGAGCACGAATAACCGCACCACGCCTTGTTGTTGTTGGTAGGTTTACCTTTTTTGCATCATTTTTTTGTGAATGATTGTGCTTAGCGATATTCTTTGCTTTTTGCTGAGCCACTTTCGAAGATTTCTTTTCGCTTTCTTTCTTGCTGTTCCCAACGTATTTATCGCGATTTTTTTGCAGATCTTGCGCCTTTTTTTGTAAATTAGCCCGCTTTCGAGCTTGCTTTTCATTAAAATTATTAGTCATTATTCTCCTTGATTTAAAGCGTTCGAAAAATTATTTTTAAAGGTCGGATTTTTTCGAACAAGTAATATTTTAGTACTTTTATTTTACCAAATCTCACAATGAAAGTCAAATAAAAAAGAGCCCGCAGGCTCAAAACTAAAAAGCAAAAAACGATATTTTTATACGCTCTAAAAGAGAAAAATTATATCCTCTCTCCTCTAACTCTCTATATAAGATAAAGATCATGTCCTTTTTGAGATGCGGGATTTTAACTTTATTTTTTAAAAGAGTTTTTATACCTTTTAAGATAATTTCACGGTGTTCGGGCTCTAGATAATCTATTCCACAATAAACAAATCGTGGCAATATTTCTATGAACTCCCTTTCGAAAATATTATATTTTTCGAAAATAGATAACTCAACCATATCTATGTTAGAGATTTCTCTTCTCGCGGTTCTTGAAATATCATATCCAACATCTCGCCCAGTGATATCAGAAAGCTCTTTACGGAAAGCTTCACAAATATGAATTTTTTCTTCAAAGTTCATAGAATGATCTTCTATTAGTTTTGAAATATGCTCTCCGATTATCTGCACTAAAGCCCGAGGATTACGAGCACCCTCCAACGATAAGTCGCTTAAAATCCCGATATATTTGCTTTTTTCGTCTAAAAGTACTTCTTTTGACATTTTGGCTACCTCCAAAAAATAAGATTATTTAACTATACGCCTTTTTTGGATTTTTGTCAATAAAAAATCCCTGCTTATTTGCAAGGATATTAAGAGATTCTTTCCATCGATTATTACCAACAAAGAATAACCATACAAACAATAGCAGCCCCAACAACACTAACAATAGAAAGAACGGGTGCAATAAGCATCAAAATAACCGCTAAAAAAATACTTGCAGCAAAAATGCGATTAACTACAGCATTCTTTTTAAGATCTTCTTCAGATACATCTACCACATAATCATCTATCGTGTAATCTTCTTCTGTCGTATCATCCTCATTTTCTCGCACAAAAGCTACTGCGGGATATTCATCTTCTGGAAAAAGTAACCATTTTTCCTCTTCTTCCAAACAAAACACTATGAATTGTTCTGGCGCACGAATTTTGGGCTCTTTAATAAAACAATAGAAGCAACCCATATGAAGAATCACGAAGCCCCCTAGAATAAAAATAAGAGGCAGATCAAACAAAACTTGAAGAATACCCAATATAGCACTAAAAACCAAAAAAAGAGCACTTATCCCTTTATAAATTGTTTCTCGACGCCCATCAAAATACTCCATCGCTTGATCCATATTATCGAATACTGGCAATTCTTTGCCGTTGTATTGTTCCTTAACTAATGTCATAGAAAACACCTCCTAAAAAATACTTTCGCAAAAAAATACGAACATATATTATGATATCATATTTTTTGAATAAGTCAATCAAATACTCTTTAATTCCAAAAATAAAAAAGACAGCCTTAGCTGCCTTATTTTTGAGGTGTTTTATGTAAAGTCTTGCAAGACTTTAACCACTTGAGGAGCATTTTTAGTTTTATTTTCTACCTCGATTTAATATAGGGTATTTTTCTTAACGCCTTATTGCTGTTCATATGTATTACAATTCTAGTGACCTCAACAACAATCACAACCGCACAAGCAACATAGCCATTAATAGACAGTAAAAATCCCGCAAAAATATAGCCCGCAATTGAGAAATACTCTTTTTTTGCATTAATCTCTAGCTGTTTTTCATTTATAGCTGCTATGTAAGCATTTTTCTCTTCATCGAGTTCACTCTCTAATACGAAAGCTACCGCAGGATAATCATCTTTCGGAAAAATCAACCACTTATCTTCTTTTTTTGAATAAACTAAGCGAACATCTTTTGCTTTTGGTGCACGAATATCAGCTTCTGTACTACAAGAAGCACCATAAACAAAAAAACCAACAATAAAGCAGCCGATCAATCCCTCTAAACCTAATTGATAGCTAAAAGATAACAAAACGGCTACAAAGAAGCTGTAACAAGCCGAAAAAATAATCATCACCCTAAGAATTGTTTTTCGGGCTTCGCTAAAATATTCCATCGCCTCATCCATGTTTTCGAATACTGGCAACTCTCTGCCGTTGTATTGTTTCTTAACTAATGTCATAGAAACTACCTCCTAAAAAAATACTTTCGTGAAAATACGAACATATATTATGATATCATATTTTTAAAATAAGTCAACCAAACGCTTTCTTACCCCAAAAATAAAAAGACAGCCTTAGCTGCCTTATTGAGGTGCTTATGTGAACTTTTGTAAAATTTTAACTATTTCATAAGGTTCACTAGTTTTGATTACGTCATCAATTTGATATGACGTTTTAACATAGAAACTTACTTTAATTATAGCACCTTCATCGAATGTTATAGTTCTCATCTTCACATTGAAGTTGTTTTCAGCTAAAGACAAGATATCTCTTTTATTAGCTGATAAACCAAGAGTTACACATAAAAGTGTAATAGCAGAAAACACAATAGCTCCTGCTATAGTGGGGTAGTATTTAGCAATAACGATTGCCATAAACGCAAAAAAAGTAAACATACCCATTATAGAAAAGAGATAAAATTCAAGAACTTTTTTATTAACTTGATTGTTAATTTTTCTCAAGTATTCGAGAACTTCTCTCTCTTTTTCCGAAGGTTTTTGAACTTCTTTCGTTTTTGGAAAAACATTATACCAAACTAAGTTAGTTCTGTCATTTCCAATACGTTCTTTGTCAAATATTGGCAAATCTTTGTTTGAATACCAATACCCAAAAATACCGATCTTATACCTGACTACGCCAAGAATAAATACTATTAAGATATCGTAAATAGCTAGTCTATTATTCTGTTTTATTAACAGAATAATAGATAGAACAACTGCAACAATAATACAGAAATCTATCATTTTATAGGCTATCTTACTGTTCTTAAAGAATAGCTTGGCTGGTTTATCTAACCACGAGCTTTCCTTAGCAATACTCGTATTAGCCTTCACTTTTTCAATTTTAGAGCTCTGAAAATTTCTCATCCTGTAAATTTCTGATATTTTCATAATATCCACCTCTTTTTTTAATTTTCTTTACTCTTTCGAGTAACTTACATATTATACAACACTTTTTGATATTTTTCAAGTCATTGCTTGGTTTTTAAAAATCTGTTAAACTTATTACATGAATGAAAATTTCGACTTAACCGACTTTTCGAAAGATATCTTTAATGATTTTTCGAAAACCGAAATTCAAAAAACACAAAATAACCCTAAAAAAATCCCAGTTATAATGATTTCTGGTTTTTTAGGCGCTGGAAAAACGACATTATTGAATCATCTTCTAAAAACCAACCCCGATCTAAAAATAGGTGCAATCGTTAACGACTTTGGAAAAATAAATATCGACAGCAAACTACTCTCCGGCAACTTAGACCAACAAACTATTGAACTTAGTAATGGCTGTATTTGTTGCATGATTGGAAGTAACGGCTTAAGCGAGCCTCTAGCTAAACTTGCCAATAAAGACTCTGATCTTGATGCAATATTAATTGAAGCTAGCGGAATTGCCGAACCTTATGACCTTCTTAAAACCTTGCAATATTCCGGGAATAAATACTCTTACTTTGGCGGAAATATCTATATTATTGATGCTCAAAATTTCGAAAATGCTAGTCGGGATTTTCCAACACATTTTAAAAAATGCTTAAAAGCGAGTGATATTATTGTTTTAAATAAAACCGATTTAGTTTCGAAAGATAAACTCAATGATATTGAATCTACGATTCGCGAGCTAAATTCGCAAGCACCCATTATTTATAGTCAAAACTCACAGATTGATTCGAAAATAATTTTTTCTTGGGATGAAAAACCTTTTACGGAAAATATAGAAAACACCCATGACCACAAAAACCATATACATCATGAATTTGAGTCAATTTCTTTCGAAACAAGAAAGCCGATCGACCCTAAAAAATTTAATGCTTTTTTAGATAATCTTCCTCAAAATCTTTTCAGAATGAAAGGAATTTGCTATTTCGGAATGAAAGGTTACGAACAAAGCTTTATAGTGCAAACCGTTGGAAAAACCGTTAATATGACTACTGAAGAATGGGAAGATGAAGAGCCTAAGACTGAGCTGGTTTTGATTGGTACAAAAATGAATAAAAGCAAAATCATTCAACAACTTAAAAAATTAGAAGATGATTCTCCAGATGAAATTACACCAGAAAATATGGTAAACTTCGAACGATTTTTCTTAAAAAATAATAAAACCGACCTTTGAATGTTTTGGTCGGTTTTATATTGCTTATATTTTCATTAAGAACTCTTCTACTTGCTGTTTGTCTCGTTCGATTAGCTCAATTCGCCCAGAAATTTCACGCTCACCCATTTCAATTGCTCGTGTCAAACTTGGGTCATTTTTTAATGGCTCGAAGAAATCTTTAAACTCTTGTAATTCTTCTTGTGTTCTTAAAATTACACCGGAATATCGCGGAAAATCATTATAGCTTTTATCTCCATCAAATTTTTGCGTAATAGCATCCCAATTATTTCGAAGCCAAACCCATGCAAGTTTTCGAATTTTCGTGTTTCGAAGTAAATGAACATACCAGCTCAAAACATCTTGCGAACGAATTACATCATCTTCAAGCATCTTTTCGAGTAATTTTTTACCCGTTTCAGGATTTTTAGTTGCGGTTAAAGCAATCATAAGATCATCACGATAATCTACATTTGTTGTGTTTTGATATTCTTCGATAAGCTTTTTAATCAATCCCGGAGTTTCATCAAATCTTATTTTTGCTGTTAAAATTAAACTTCGAATTTCAGAATCAATATCTTCCATATTTTGAGCTTTCGCAAAAATTTCTAACGCACCGTCAATTGCTTCTTTATTTTCCGCATAAATCATATGCGCAAGGATTGAGCTACGATTCTGCGTATCTTCCTCGTCTTCATCAGCCTTTTTAAAGAAGCCAAGTCGCTTAAATTCTGATTCTGCCAAACCACCAACAAAATTCTTCATTTTTTGAGAACTTTCAGAGCCTTCATCTACAAAAATTTTCAATTCGCCAATCAAGATACTGATCATATCCCAAACATTTAGAGAAGTTTCATTTTTATAGTATTGCAAAGTCTTCAATAGATCAACACTGGAAATTTCACCACCCCTCGAAAGCAACGATCGTTCTTGCAAGATCTGCAATCGCGAAACTGTATCTAGCCCACCATTTTGCACTTTTTCTAAAAGTTTTTCGAAAAGTTCACCTTCGTAATTACTGATAAAATGCGCAACATTACCTTTATTGAGCTGGACAAAATCACCCGTTTTTTGACAAGTTAATTCTTTTTGATTCATCACTTCTGGTAGATTAGGTTGATTTGAACGCAATAAAATTGGCCAAATTCGGTTAGTATCTTTTCCTTCACCGATGAAAAATTGCTTTTGTGAAAGCTCCAGATTATCACCACTATTTTTTACTAAAACGCTTGGATAACCGCTCTGAAGAAGCCATGGATTCATAAAATCCGCAACATTTTTTCCAGATGCTTCACTTAAACATCGCCACAAGTCTTCACCTGCCGTATTTTCATATTTAAAACGTTCAAAATATTCACGCAAACCTTTTCTAAAAGCCTCATCACCAATATATTCTCGAAGCATGTTCATTAATCTCGCGCCTTTTGCATACACAATCGCACCGTCAAAAATTGTACCGATTTCATCTGGATGATGAACAGGAACATGAACCGATTGAACTCCGTCGATTGCATCACGACGTAAGCTCAAAATAGCTTCATTTACCGCAAATTCTTCCCAGATTTTCCATTCAGGCTCCAATACGTCTGTTGCAAAATACTCCATCATTGTTGCAAACGATTCATTTAACCACAACTCATCCCACCACTTCATTGTAACGAGGTTTCCGAACCACTGATGCGAAGTTTCATGAGCTATAACCAATGCTACATATTTTTTAGAAGAAATCGAAGACTTTTCATCCGCCAAAAGAGCAGTTTCGCGATAAGTTATCAAGCCCCAGTTTTCCATTGCACCACTAGAGAAATCCGGCAAAGCAACGTGATCACATTTTGGAAGCGGAAACTTTTGATCAAAGAAATCTTCATAAAACTCCAAAACTCTTACGGCAAAATCTAGTGGAAACTCGAGTAGGCTAGATTTTTGAGCTTTAGTTGCCAAAACCGAAACTTCAGTCCCGTTTTTTGTTTTTTTTGAAACTCTTTGAAGATCGCCTAAAACAAATGCTAAAAGATAGGTTGACATCCGTGGAGTTTTTTCAAATTTAGTAATTTTACTATTTTTAAATTTTTCTACTTTTTCGGGGTTAGTATTTGACAAAACTTCAACATCTTTTTGCGAAATAATCTCTAATGAAAAAGTTGCTTTAGCTTCAGGCTCATCAATACAAGGAAAAACCTCTCGCGCATGGTGGCTCTCAAATTGAGTTGCCAAAAGCTCCTTTTTAACACCATTTTCCTTATAATAACAAGGGTAGAGACCGTGCATTGCATCCGTAATTTTACCTGAAAAACAAATTTCAAAGCTAATTTCATCATCTTGATTAAAATTAAATTGATCTATTTCAACCTTGATTTCATCTCCATTTTTCGAAAAAGTAGCCTTTTTATCATCTAAAAAAACAATTTCTTCGATATCTAAATATTTTGCATGAAGAAAAATCTCCTTTTCGTTTTTGACTGTCCCAAAAATCTGTACCTTTCCTGTAAAGCTACGCTTATCCGCTTGAGATAAATCCAACAAAAGCTCATAGTGCTCAGGATTAAAATCATTAATCAATCTTTTAACACTCATTCAAAATTCTCCTCTTAAAATCCGTTATAATTTCTTCAATCTTAGCACAATCTTCTTTTTTAGCAAATAGCCATTGAGCATAAATTTTTATTTTTGGCTCTGTTCCGCTTGGACGAATTGTAATTCTATTCTCAGGTTTCATAAATTCGAAACTAACAGCATTGCCGCCTTCGAGCATATTAAATCTACTTTTTTCTCCCGTAGCAACATTGATCTCCGTCAAATTATCAAAATCTTTAATTTTTGTTGCACCAAAAGTTTCTTCACCACTTTTAACTTTTTGCATAATTTCCTGCATTTTATTAAACCCATCTGAACCAGAAAATTCAACAGATTCTGTTTTTTCTGTAAAAAAGCCAATTTCTGAATAAATTTCATCCAATTTCTCACCTAGAGTTTTATTATGTTTTTGAAGATCCGAGGCTAATTCTGCAATAATCAATCCAATTGTTGCAGCATCTTTATCTCTAGTCTGATCGCCGACTAATCCACCAAGACTTTCTTCGAACCCAGCGACAAATATTTCGCCTTCAGATTCCTTTTGAAGGATTTTTTTACCAATAAATTTAAAACCAACCATTAAGTCATCATAAATTTTTATACCGTATTTTTTAGCTAAAGCATTTAATGCATCGGTAGTAACAAAACTTTTGCAAATAAACCTTCTATCTTTAAAATATAAATTCTCATATTTGTTTATTTTGTTATGAATTTTCGAAAACAGATAGTCTGCAGCTAAAATTGCTGTCTGATTTCCTGAAAAACTTCGCACTTCGCCATTTTTCTCAAGACTCATCACACAAATCCTGTCCGCATCCGGATCTGTTGTTAATGCAATATCTGCGCACACTTGTTTAAGTTTTTTGATTGCCATTTTATTTGCAGATAGGTTTTCAGGATTCGGCTTTTTGTCTGGCAATGTTGAAAAATCTCCATCAAAATTCATTTGCTCATCAACCAAAATAATATCTTTAAAGCCGGCAGATTTTAATGTCTGTAAAAGATTTGTCGAACCAGTACCATGAATTGGCGAAAATACAATCTTAGCATTTCGATTTTTTCCTACAGAAAGTTTAGTATTTGTGTTTATATATTTTTCATCAATCTCTTTACCTAAAATTTGAATTTCGCCGCTTTGTTTTAACTCTTCAAAATTGCCAATTTTAATATCTTTTATGTTTTGTGAAATTTTCATTAGGTTTTTATCGTTCGGTGAAGAAACCTGCGCTCCGTCATTCCAATAAACCTTAATTCCGTTATCTTGAGGTGGATTGTGGCTAGCTGATATTACAATTCCGGCTGAAGCTTTAAGTTCGCGAACAGTAAATGATAGTTCTGGAGTTGAACGTGGAGAATCAAAATAAAAAACTTTAATCTGATTTGCCGCTAAAACTTCAGCACACCTTCGCGAAAGCTCTTTCGATGAGTTTCGAACATCCCAACCAATAGCAACACTCAAGTTATGTTCTTTTTTCAACTTTAAATAATCAGCTAGCGCTTGAGCACTTTCTGAAATAGTAATTAAATTAATTCTGTTTGGCCCAACACCAACTTTTCCTCGCCGCCCTGCAGTTCCGAATTCCAAAACTTTAAAAAAAGATTCCTCCAACTCTTCCCATTTTTCATCAATAATTAATTTTTCTATTTCTGTATGAAATTCTTTATATCTTTCATCAAAAAACCAAATTTTAAGATTTTCGAAAGCTGATTTCGATAAATGATTTTCAGCATTTTTTAGTTCGTTATTCACAATAGCTCCTTTTTACCATTTTATCACTTATCTCGGATAAAATCAAAGTGCTTGCGTTTTTGGCTTTTTTGTAGTAAAATATGCTCGATGAATAAATTTTTAAAGAAAGCTCAGAAAAAAATTTCCGACGACAACACTAAGGGTGCTCAAATTGGACTCCTTGAAGAGGTTTTTAACGATATATATCCTAATCGTTGGACAGTCTATAAAGTTAACTTCTTTCGCGGAATAGCTTTCGGTTTTGGTAGCGCGATTGGTGCAACAGTTCTTATTTTTCTTCTTGTATGGCTTCTTAATTTCTTCGTAAATATTCCCGGAGGAATTGGAGATTTTATCCAAGCAATTATACACGCGATGCAAAGCCGAAGACAAATTTAAAATCACCCTTTGAAAGGGTGATTTATTTTTAATTTCCAGAATCGCTAGAACTGCTATTCGAACTTATCGAAGATGGCCCTGTATAACTCTTTGAAATTTTATAACCGCCAGAATCAGAAACTTCAACAGTTATATTCTGACCAGCCTTACTGAATGTGTAGTCTGTAGATAAAGTATTTCCAGTTGGAACGGCGGTACTAATAGTAGCACCATCAACTTTTACTACAACAGAATTTATATCAAAACTACCTTTATTAATATTGACATTTATTCTATATGTGTTTGAATTCGGATGTCTTGAGTAAGAAACACCTGATATGCTTGGTTGGCTATCAGAACACTTGTGTATATCGTCTTCTTCATTAATGTTGTATCCATCTGGAACTGTAACTGATTTCTTCTTCGAGATAGGGTCTGTTACTTCAAATACAGTTAACTTAATACGAGTTGAATTGGGTGTACATTTTGTCGCTTTCTTTTTCGAAATACTATCAAACTCGACTTCTCTAGATGTTGAACCGGTTTTGTTTTTATCCCACCAAGAAGGACAAATATCAGTTCTTCCATTTATAGTACAGCTTCTGATGCCCGCAGGTTTATCTATCTTATCGCCAGATTTCCATTTTCCGTTTGCTGCATAAACCTGTTTATGTACGGAACTCATATAGTCATTCACTACTCGACGCACAGCACTGTTATCGGAAGATCTTAGAGCTCGTCCATCATGATTACCGCTCCAAACACCAGTGGCTACAACAGAAGAGTAGCTCATCATCCACGAATCTTTCGCAGCTCCTTTAGCATTGTCAGTTGTTCCTGTTTTTGAGGCTGTCCAAACCCCGGGAACAACAAATCCATAACTTCGACTCTGACCTCCAAAGGTTGTTGTTCGAGCACTAGCATCAGAAAGGATATCTGTCAATTCGTACGCTGCCTGCTGGTCAATAACCTGCTTAGACTCATCTTTCCATTCATAAATTTTTTGATTCGAAGAGTTTTTAACTTCAGTAAAGTAAGTTAGCTCTTTATATACACCCCCTCGAGCAATAGAAGCATAAGCATTCGTATGCTCATCTTGATGGACTGGACATCCACCACCGATAGCGGCAGAAAGACCAGCATTGCTATTTTTACAGTAAGACTTATCGCCAAGCTGCTGTGCAACACTAATACCATCGTTAACTCCAACTATCGCTAAAGATTTAACCGCAGCAATATTTAAAGAGTTACCCAAGCTAAACCGTATAGGAACACTTCCATAAAACTGTTTAGATGCATTTCTGAGCTGACAAGAACTGTAAGTTCCAGCACAGTATTGAGAGTCAATATTTTCATCCTTTAAGATGGTACCTGGAGTATAAACTGTATCTTTTTTATTAAATAAAGCAGCATAATCAACCACCGGCTTAATACTTGACCCAGGGTCTAGAGATGAAGTTGCAGCATTTGTTTGGCCATAACCCTCTTTATTATAGTCAACCGATCCAACTTGGGCAATAACTTGTCCGGTAGCAACATCTACCGATGTCATAGCAATATTATCAGCACCACTAATATATAGTGTTTTGGCACCTGCGCTAACAGCCGACTCGGCAAGTGATTGAGCTTTAAGATCTACTGTTGTTTTTACGGTAAGACCTCCAGCACCGACAACTTTCACACCAAGCTTTTCTTCAAGTTTCTTTTTAACTTCCTGTACGAAGTGCGGTGCTTTGATATTGGCATATTGATCTCTCTCTGGTTTAATAGTTGCCAAAATATCAAAATCTTTAGCTTCTTTAGCTTCTTTTTCGGTGATAAATCCACAAGAAACCATATCGTTTAGCACTTTATGTTGACGCTCAACTAGACTCTTGTTAAATTCTCTGTTGTAGGGATTGTAAATTGCGGGGTTATTAGGAATAGAAGCCAATAGGGCTGCTTCAGCTAAAGTTAGATCTTTAGAACTTTTTCCGAAGTACGTTCGAGCACCAGACTCAACTCCGTTTCTTCGTCCACCGTAAGGAGACTCATTTAGATAGAGTGACAAAATCTGATCTTTATTATACATTTGCTCAACTTGAACCGCTAAAATCATCTCTTTAATTTTTCGCGGTATTCCACTTAGGCCACGTTCATTTGACTCGTTCGAAAAATAAACCTGCTTAATTAATTGTTGAGTTAATGTTGAGCCACCCTGGGTAGCACCACCTTTAAAATTATTTACAAAAGCTCGAACGATAGCTGTTAGGTCAACACCCTTGTGCTTATAAAAATCTCGATCCTCAATAGCGACTGTAGCTTTTTTAACGTAGTCGGATATCTCAGAGTTCTCAACAACTAGCTTATAATCTCCAGAACCTTTATCTTCCCATAAAAGCTCACCGTTACGGTCGTAATACTTAGAAACAGTTGTCTGAACTCGTTTCGCCAATTCTTCAGGCTTGATTTGGTTTAGATCTTTCGAAACATAAGCAAAAGCAGCAGCAATAGCAACCCCGGTAAGGATAATTATTGCGCCTAAAATTTTTAGGCCCATAAATAAGCCTTGTTTACTGAACCAATATTTCAAAACCCGCTTTGGATGTAACTTATAAAAGAATCTCTTCACTGGGTCTTTTGGTAAGCTTGCAAGGTATTCCGCTCTTTCGCGAGCCCTAGAGTCTTTTTTTTCTTTCATTCTATGTGCTAAATTTGTATATAAACCTAGATTATTCTGCTTCTGCCTTTTAAGCGTACCACCTTTCTTCAAAGATGTACGTTTTTTGGTAGAATTCTTTTCTTTATTAAGCCTATTTCTTCTATCCATACTGACTACAATTATACCGCACATGCTTGTGCATTTCAAGATGCTTTCTAAACCCATTTAGTGGAAAAAAAACACTTTTTATGTTAATATATACTATATAATCAAATAATAGGAGACAAAATGAAACTATCAGAAGAACTAAAATGGCGAGGTTTCTGGAATCAAACCACCTTCAAGGATCCAGAAATTCTAGATAAAGAAAAACTAACAATTTATCTTGGTGCCGACCCTTCTGCAGATAGTCTTCATATTGGCCATTTAAGTGTCTATATGATGGTCCGTCGCTTTCTCGATCATGGACATAAGGTAGTTCTCCTTGTCGGTGGCGGAACTGGAATGATCGGTGATATGCGAGACACAGAAGAACGAGATTTGCTATCTGCCGAAAAAGTTGCAAAAAACACTGAAGCATTAAAAAAACAGGTTTCAAAATTATTTGCAGGACAAGATTTTGAAGTTGTAAATAACGCAGACTGGCTTTCGAAAATTGAACTAATACCTTTCCTTCGCGACATAGGAAAAAATTTTAACATGGCTGAACTTATTAGCCGCGACTTCTTCAAAAGTCGAATTAATAATGGTAACGGCCTTAGTTTTGCCGAATTTACTTATACATTATTGCAGGGTTACGATTTTTGGTACCTTCACAAGAATAAAGGTGTTTCTCTTCAAATTGGTGGAAGTGATCAATGGGGTAACCTTCTTTCTGGAGTAAATCTAATTAGAAAAAAAGAAGGAGATGAAGTCTTTGCGATGACTGCGCCTCTCTTAATCAACCGTTCGACAGGGCGAAAATTCGGAAAATCCGAAGGAGGAGCGCTCTGGTTAGACTCTTCGAAAACATCACCTTTCAAGCTGTACCAATTTTTGTTAAATTCCGACGATCAAAGTGTTTTTGAGTATCTTAAAATTCTTACCACTCTAACAAAAGAAGAGATCGAATCAATTGAACAGGACCATCTCAACAACCCCCATCTACGGATTGCTCAAAAGGCTTTGGCACAAAATGTTGTTGAAATTGTTCATGGCGAAAATACTACAAAAAATGTTATATCTGCAACAGAAGTTCTATTTGGCGGAAAAGACTTTAACTCATTAACTTCAGAAGAAATAGACATTCTTAAGAACGAACTATCCTCATCTACTAAAGGCCAATCTATTACAGACATATTAGTAAATTCAGAAACAACGAAAAGTAAGGGTGAGGCAAAAAGGCTTATTTCGGGAAATGCTATTTCATTTAATGGCGAAAAAATCCATGAAGATATTGAAATCAATCAAAGCGGAATAGTCAAAAAAGGTAAAAACAACTTTATATTAGTTCTATAATATAATAAAAAAGACGGTAATCTCAACCGTCTTTTTATTGATTATGTTTTTCTATTAAACTTTCTTTTCGAAACCTTTTTTTGCACCGTCAATTGTGTTTAAAGCTCTTTTTTGAATTTTAGCAGCTTCTTTTTTAACATTTTCAGCAGTCTCATCGGCTTTCTGCTTGGTAGTTTCCGCAAATTCACTAACTTTTCCTTTAGTGTCTTCAACAAACTCATTAGCATCTGAAGCAACTTTTGCAGTTTTTTCCGTCGCAATATCAGCCACTTTTTTAGCCTTTGTTTTTAAATCTTTTCGAGTTTCTTCACCACTTTTTGGGGCTGATAAAATTCCTGCAACAGCACCAACCATAGCGCCGATAGCCAATCCTAATCCAAATTTTTTACTCATTTATTTTTCTCCTTTTTTAAATTTAAATTTATTAAACATATCTAATACTATTTTTCCGATAATTATTGGCGATGTTACTTGAGCAACATTTTGCGCAATACTATCTATACTTGATGTAATATTTTGCATTTTTTCTGTAACATCGCCAATTTGACGAGTCACTCGAATAACTAATATAAAAGTAATTATTCCTAGTGTAATAAAAATTGCAAGCGCTACAGATAAAAATACAACTAAGATTTCTGCGGCAGAGCTCATTATTCTCCTTTATCGTTTTTTGATTTTATTATTTTTATTTTGATTTTTTTACAAATCTGATAGTATTGTACCACAAAATAATTCTTATGTCAATAGTTTTTCTAAAAAATAATAACTACCCCTTAAAATAAAGTGTAGTTATTATTTAGAATTATTATATTTTTTCACGAATTAGCTTTTGGGCTAGTGCTGGGTTTGCCTTACCTTTTGATTTTTTCATAATCTGACCGACCAAAAAGCCGATCGCTTTATCATTACCGTTTCGAATGTCTTCAATTGCTTTCTGTGAAGCTGAATCCGCCAAAACCTCATCAACAATTTTCGCAATAGCACCCTCATCTGAAACTTGAAGTAAATTCATTTTTTCAGCAATCTTTTCTGGCATAAACTCTAGATTTTCATCATCAAGCATTGCCAAGAAAATTTGATGACCACCATTAGAGCTTACTTTTTTATCGTGGACTAAATGAGCCAAAAGAGTTAACCGGCGAGGGCCAACATAACCTTTATAAACTTTATCCATATCGAGTTCTTCGCTTGGCGTTGAAGCAAACCAATTAAAGATTCGCTTCATATTTTCTTTATGTTCTTCAAGTGTGTATTCTGGCAAGAACTCTCTAATAATCTCTAACGCATTCTCCTGTCCATTCTCCCAAGGTCCATCACCCCAAGTTGCTAGTAACAGTTCAGCGATTCGATAATCACTCAAAGCATATTCGATCACAGAGCTATCAAGCCCAAAAATACTAAATTTATCTCGGAAATAGTCTGGCATAATTGGGAATCGTGCTTGCATTTTCGAAATTTCTTCATCACTCAAAACAATTGGTGGAATGTCTGGATCCGGCATATAGCGATAATCTTGAGCTTCCTCTTTACTGCGCTGAGAGAATGTTTTTTGTTCATCATCAAGCCAACCACGTGTTTCCTGCTTAATTTTTTCGCCTTTTTCTAGTAATTTAACTTGGCGTTCAAATTCATACTGAGCCGCACGCTCCACGCTTCGAAAACTATTTAAGTTTTTAATTTCAGTTCGCGTTCCAAGTTTCTCTTCACCAAATTTTCGTGCCGAGATATTCACATCAAAACGCATATTCCCTTGATATAAATCACCATTTGTAACATCTGCAAAAACCATTCGCTTATGAAGCTCTTCAGCATAAGCGCGCGCCTCTTCAGCCGAATGAATATCAGGCATTGACACAATTTCGATTAGAGGAGTTCCGGCGCGATTTAAATCAACCAAAGAATGATCACCAAAATGAGTGAGTTTTCCAGCATCTTCTTCGAGATGAGCATGTTCAATTCGAACTTTTACTTCACCGCCACTAGGAAGTGGTGCGATAATCTCACCCTCACCAATAATCGGCTGATAAAGCTGTGAAGTTTGATAACCTTTTGGTAGGTCTGGATAAAAATAGTGTTTTCGATCAAAACGACTCACATTGGCAATTTTTGCGTTCAGCGCTTTTCCAGCTCGTACGGCTAGACGGACCGCCTCTTTATTTAAAACTGGCAACATTCCAGGCAAGCCAAAATCAATCGGCGAAGTTGCTTCATTTGGTAATTTTTCTCGTGAATCGTTATCACTTCCACTAAAAAGCTTAGTTTTAGTTTTTAGCTGAACATGACATTCAATCCCAATTGTCATTTCATATTTTTTTAAAATATCTTCCATCAAATTGCTCCTAAATCTTTCAAAGCTTGTTTAAAACTATTCATCGCTCGGCGAGTTTGGTCGAAATTAATTTGTGCGTCATTCTCATGAGCGACTACATTTCGAAGTTTGTGGGCGTGCCAAATTGAATTCGGGCTTGAAAATTTATCTTTCGAATTTTTCAGCCGCTCACCCATCGTTTGACCAGAAATTTGAAGCTCCCTCATCGCCGTATCAACAAGTTTATCGGCATTAATTAAAGCCAAGTGCCAAGTTGCAGGTTCATCTTTTTTAATCGAATTTTCTATTTTTAGCCAATCACCCTGAAACTTTAATTTATCAAGTTGTATTTTTTCAGTTTTTGTAATTCCGATAAAGAAAAACAAAAGACCAGCGCAAATCAAAATAGAAACCGAAAGAATGACTAGATCCATTAGTTTTTCTCCAATTCATCAGCCAAAGCTAGAATTTTTGCGTCCGATTTCATATTTCCAATAATTTGCACACCAACAGGTAGACCATTTTCAGTTTTACCAGCCGGAACAGAAACAGCAGGGAGTCCAGCAAGTGAAGCTGGTACGCTCAAGATATCAGCTAGATACATTTTTACTGGAT